>JADMIO012752831.1_pt1 | contig 49687 bp, 52 predicted proteins | sample 8958161 | NCBI WGS metagenome assembly JADMIO01 (sample SAMN16585339, study PRJNA669376) | soil metagenome | isolation source: Crop rotation soil | place: USA: Cullars Rotation, Alabama | collected 2011
CTTTCCCACTTCATCACCCGGTTTTAATAATTTTATCACTGCATCGGTAGCTGCAACACCACTGCTGAAGATAAGACCATAATTTCCATTCTCTATCTCAGCGCAGGCAATCTCCAGTGCAGTACGTGTTGGATTACCGGCCCGTGAATAATCATATCCTTTATGCACTTCCGGCGCAGATTGTACATACGTTGATGTTTGATAGATCGGCGTCATAATAGCGCCTGTGGTTGGATCGGGTTCCATTCCCGCATGTATAAATTTAGTACCCAATCCCTGAAAAATTTTTTTATTGTCAGCCATAGAAATTCTGCTTTAAAATGAAATACCCTAATAAATAAGATTGCAAAAGTATTGGTTATTGAATAAGTTCATTAATTGTTTCAATTCATCAGCCATTCATCAACGGATTAACACAACTTAACAAATGGAGAAAGAGTTTAATTTAGTTTTTCAATGCTTGTTCCACGGCGATTAAATCCCGCTTAAAGCCTTAAATATTTCAGTTCGGCAAATAGCGTACACCTTACTTAAATTTTCTTAATTCTTTTTAACAAACCAATGGTGTAGAACAGCTTGACTTACATCGCAACTCACTCATAATTTCATGTATTCAACAACCAAAAAAAGAAGTTATGAAAAGAACAATCATTTATGCAGCCAGCTTGCTAATCACATTATCTGCTGCAGCAGCGCCCGGATCAAAACTTATTCAAGCCTTTAACCAAACTTTTCCCAATGCTCAAAATGTAAAATGGAGCGATGATAAAGCAGGTTATTTTGTAAGCTTTTATATCAACAATAATTTTGAAAAAGTGTTTTATAATAAATCGGGAGATTTCATCTGCTCATGGAAATACACCGATGGAAAAGAATTACCCACGAATATTACAGTAAGACTGAATAAAAAATATGGTGACCATACAATACTTGGCGTAACTGAGCTCGCAACCAATGAAAACACGACTTACAATGTGAAATTTTCAAAAGGTGATAAGTGGTATTCTGTGACAGCACATGCCAACGGAGAAATTGTAAAAGAAGAAAAGTATTCTGCACAACCTGAAGTGAACACTGCAAATTAATAACCGGTTTGAGCAATCAACGATTAATGGCTTTGCAAAACTGCAAGGCCATTTTTACAATTCGATTTTGGACAACGCAAAATTTTTTACTTCAGGAAAAAAAGCTTCATAGCAGGTTCGCAATTGCTGGTAATTATTCTGAAAACATTCAAACACGTCGTCGCTGTTGTCCAAATATTTCGCCCGCCGAACCAAACCCCCGAAGCTTTTTTGAGTTCCTTCAATTGTTTTGTAAGTATACAACCAGTTATTCTGCTTCATATAGGGAAATATCTGAGCGAAAGGTTCAGGTAAAACTGTGTCATATTTGTCAAGCGTTGCATAAACATATAATGCAAACTGCCACAGGCTTTCAGCATTAAATTCAACTGTGTCAAGTGCAAGAAAATGATCGTACACAACGTCAACAAAAGCACCTGCATATAAACCAACGGCGGGTTTGAAAAACTCCTTTGCCTGTTTTGTTACGGCATGATCATCTGTAAATATATCAATTGCACGGTGAAGCATTATACCTTTTTGAATACCTTCTGAATAATCAAACCGCTTTTTCCCTTTTACAAAATCGCTGATCATGTTACCTACTAAAATGTCAGGCTGATTAAACGAAAGATATGCGTGGGCGAGATAATTCATATTAGAAGCTGTGAGCAACGAGCTATGAGCCTCGAGCTAAGCTCAAGGCTTTCTATTTTGCATTTCTATTAAGCCAGTCTGTTATTGTTTGAACTGCAACAGGTGAAATGGTTTCCTGCAACTGGCCATATTCCATAACCGTGCATCTATTGCAGGTTTGAAACAAATGATTTAAGCCAGGTAATTCTTTTACTTCAAAAGTCTTCGTTTCACCTTCAACCAAAGCACTTTGTATTGCAGGAAGATTTTGTTGCGATACTACCTGTATGTCCTTGCTGCCATTTAAAGCAAGCACCTTCACCTTCTTCAAGTTGGTTAAATATGGTTGCGGATCAAACTGGAGAAAATACTTAAACCATGGATTGGAATATTCAGCAAGCAAGTCGTTCACATATTCATACTTGTCATTTGCCGATCTGAAACCAAAAACTTTCAAGGTGGTACTATCTGTTTTTGCATACCAGTCATCAACATATTTTGTAAGATTTTGTCTCGCTGTTGCAGTATCGGGTGCGGTTTCAATTATCGTTACAATTTGCTTATACGCAGGTTTAAAATTTTCTGCTATCGAAGCATTTACTCCCGACGATTTTAATATAGCCGCATTTTGCTCCGCCATCAGGTCTATAATTTTTACGCCCGGTGCTGCAAGCAACACAACAAAGTCTATATCCTTTCGCTGCGATGCAACCACCGGTGCTATCATGCCGCCTTCGCTGTGTCCAAGCAGCCCTACCTTTTTATCATTCACCTCCCTGCGTGTTTTTAAATAATCAATTGAGGCATTTACATCTTTTACAAAATCTGCACTGGTTGAAGTTGCAAAATTGCCTGTGCTGTTACCTATACCTCTGTCGTCAACTCTTAATACAATAAAGCCATCACGGGTAAGTGCGTCTGCCAATACAGCAAAAGGCTTATGCCCCAATATTGTTTCGTCCCTGTCTTGCTGGCCTGAACCGGTTATTAAAACTATCGCCGGAAATTTTCCTCGGCCCGGCGGGATCGTTATTGTTCCGCCATATTGCAAGCCGTTACCATTATATACAACTTCTTCACTCCTATATGGGAAAGGCGGTTTAGGTGTTTGGGGCCTGATCAATGGAGCAGCCACATATGCTTTTGCTGTTTTGTGAAAATCCAACGCAATATTTACACCTTGTGTAAATGTACCGGACAAAGTAGAATCATTTACGAATTCGCCGGCATAACTCACTTTTATCTTATTGATCGTAAACGTTAATGAACTTCCAGATATGTATGGTGTAACGATTATGGTATCACACTTAATACCTGAAACATTCTGGTCCGGGCTGTCGAGCGCACCGGAATATGTTCCATCGGGTAACTGGGTAATATGCAATACGAGATGTAATTCGCCGGCAACATTTAATACACCATTCCATGTACCAGAAAAATTTACCTGCGCTTTAGTAATGGTGCAGAGAAAAATACATGTTATTAATGCCGCCAGTTTTAATTTCATAACTGTGTTTTTTTTGTTTGATTTTTATAAAGGTTATAGGAATAAAATACGGGTATTAAAACAAGAATGGATACCACGGCAATACCCGCATAGCCAGCCCATTCATTATTCAGAAAAAATGCAAGTACTGCAAAAAACAGGCCCCCGAAAAACCAAAGTCTTCCGGCAAGCTGGTGCGTCTTCTTCCAGTTGTCTTCATTTTCCAGTGTCCACGGTAACCGTATCCCTGCAAAATAATTTGGTTTAATGTTATACATATTATTGCCTAATAAAGCAAATAACAAGCCCATTGCCATAAATACAAACTTCATCGTCATGCTTACATCATTGTGCGATATTTCATAAATAAGCATTATCCATATTGCAGTAAGGTACAATGAAACAGAGAACGCAATCCGTTGCATGCGCTCTTTATTTTGGGCAGCATATTTTTTTGGATCGATTTTGTAAATGTTCGTGATAATTAAGTAGACGATCGCATTTACAACCGTTAATGCCAGCACGAGAATAAGAAAACCTTTTTTTGTTCCGTAGCTGTCTACATTTCCCTTAATGTCAAAATGCATGGGAACCGTTTCAGGAATTTGATTCCATATAGCGGCAAGATAGATGGCAGGAATCAGGAACGTTATCCATACAAACCTGCGTAAAAAAGTGTTCATTTTATTTAGTTTTTTTTGGTTTAAACTGCATCAGCCATTTTACAATCTCATCCATTACGGTTGTGTTCAATGAATAGTACACAAACTGGCCTTCTTTTTTTGTAGTAACCAGTTGCGCCTGTTTCAGCAAATCCAGGTGGTGTGAAATACTGGGAAAAGAAATCTGGAATTTCTCCGCTATTTCGCCCGCTGTTAAATCTTTTTTATGCAACATTTCCAGTATCTCTCGCCGCGTAGCATCATTCAAAGCTTTAAACACAATATTCATTTCGATGATTGTATATTTAGACAAATATCTAAATAATATTTTAATTTTACTGGAAATTTTTTAGAAGTTTGGTCTATAAATATGATGAACGGCAGAAAAGCAGGAAATCCAAAATTATAAGTGTCCTTTTTTTATATTGAATTTATGTTGTTTATGTTTGCCTCGTTGAACTTTTAACTTCCCGCTGCGTATTAATTTAAAACCTGTTTAACTATAAAATGAAACCGAATACAACAGCACATTCTTCCTTTAAAAAAATAAACCGGCGAAACTTTTTAGGAATTGTATCTGCGTCGGTGAGCGCTGTTGCCGTTGCCTGTAACAAAAATGAAAGCAACAGTAATAGCATTGATCTTGGAAGCGGCGATACCGGTATTTTAAATTATGTTTATGCACTTGAACAATTGCAGGCAGCATTGTTTGCCCAGGTGATTGAAACGCCTTACAGCGGCTTGGCAGACGATGAGTTATCACTCATTACTGATATACGCAACCATGAAAATGCACACTGCGAATTTTTAAAAGCAGTTTTGGACCTTACGGCAATACCTGCATTGCAGTTCAATTTTTCGTCCATTAACTTTTTCGACAGGGATGCTGTGTTAACTACTGCCAAATTATTGAAGGATACCAGCGTAAGCGCTTACAACGGTGCCTTGCAATTAATTTCAGGAGGCGAGCATTTACTGGTTACTGGTAAAATGGCTTCAGTTGAGGCAAGACATGCAGCTTACCTGCGCGACATTATCTCTTACGGTTCGTTTGCTGATGATACAATAATCGATACCGATGGTTTAGATATTGCACAATCTCCCGATGTTGTGCTTGAAATTATTTCGCCATACCTCGTTTCAAAACTTGATGCTTCCCGTTTACCAACTAATTAAAGAAACTTATGAATCTTCAAAATATATTCAAGGCAATAGAAGCAACTGACCCGGAAGTTTTTGAAAAACTTGACAGCCGCCGCAACGTAATGCATCGTTTTAAAAACCTTGGCGGCAAACTTGCATTAACTGCAATACCGGTTGCATTGGGCAGCATGCTGAACAAAGCGTACGGGCAAGTCCCTTCTTCCGTAGTTGACATTTTAAATTTTGCGCTTAAGCTTGAATATCTTGAACAGGATTTTTACGCTAAAGGAACAACTAAAAACCCTGATCTGATCGATCCGCCTGAAGTTCCTTTTTTTAACCTGATACTTCAACATGAAACGGCGCATGTAAACTTCTTAACTGCAACGATAATATCGTTGGGCGGAAGCCCAATTGACTCGCCTCAATTTAGTTTTACAGCCGGCGGAACTTATGCTAACGTGTTTACAGACTATCAAACCTTCCTGGCATTGTCACAAACTTTTGAAGACACGGGGGTGCGTGCATATAAAGGGCAGCTAACTGGATTGATTTCAAATAATGATGTTCTAACTGCCGCCATGCGTATACAATCTGTGGAGGCAAGACATGCAGCACATGTTCGGCAGATACGAAGGATTTTAAATGCTAATTCTAATGAGAAGCCATGGATAACCGGGAATGAGTCAAATGTTCGCTCAAGTTTACAGCCTTCGTACGATGGAGAAGATAATACGATGCAATTGGGGATCGATGTTTCTTCTATTTCGAGTGTGCTTATCAAATCTGCAACAGAAAGTTTTGATGAGCCATTAACGATGGATGAAGTGAATGCGATAATTGAGCCGTTTATAAAATGATGGTTCGTTATTCGTACTGCGGATAAACAATATTCAACTGCGAACGAACTTCATCCATAATTTTTACAACACTGATACTTGCATTGTGCGGTAAAATGTCGCTTTCAATTTTACGCGCAGCAAGGCATTTAATTACTTCTTCCACTTCAAATTGAAAACCCCTTCCCGGCCATGACGGAATATGTTTGAATGATGATTCATTGTTGATGATCACTTCAATTTTTTCAGGCTGCTCGGTCCATGGTTTTTTTATGCGGATAGTTCCTTCGCTACCGTATATCCATGCACTGCCTTCTGTTTGTGTGATGATGGAAGATTCAAGCATGGCATATTTGCCGTTGTTATATTTAAGCGTTACACCACAGGTTTCATCTATGTGCGATTCATTTATTTTTCCGCAGGCAAAAATTGTGTCAGGATTGCCTAATAATAAATAGGCTAAGTAAATAGGATACACGCCAACATCCAGCAAAGAACCGCCTCCTAATTCAGGATTGAAAAACCGATTGTTCTTATCTTTTTCTGCAATAAAACTCATATCGGCATGAATGTTCAACACATCACCGATAGTGCCTGACTGAATTACAGTAAACAGAAACTGGAAGCTTGGGAGAAACCTTGTCCACATGCCTTCAAGCAACAAAGTATTATTTCGTTTTGAAGCATTGATGAGCTCACGTACCTGCTTTTCATTAATGGCCAATGGTTTTTCACAAAGCACAGGAATATTATTTTCAAGACACTGAATGGTTTGCTCATAATGCAAAGGATGCGGCGTGGCGATATACACTGCACCCGGTTTTGTTTTTACAAATTCCTCAATATTATGCGTGGCAAATCCTCCATATTGCTTTGCAAACGTTTCTGCTGTTTCAAACTGGTGGCCTAACACTGCACCTACTTCACATTTTTTGCCTTCGACATATTTCAGATCTTCTGCAAATTCTTTTGCAATATTCCCGGGACCAATAATTCCCCACTGCATATTAAAAAGTTTAAGCGTTTAGGTTAGTTATTTTATTTTATCAAGCGCCTCTTCTTTAATCCATATACTAATGTTGCGTGATCTTACAGGAAAGATCGCAATGCCTTCATCATTTGTTGTAACAGCATCATCAAAGCTCTCCGTTACATCAACAAACCTTTTGTTGCCATTTAAACTGCCAAGATTCATTTCTTTAAAACCGTCTTCGCTGTTGGATAACACGACCACAAAGCCGGCCCGCGAATTTTCGGGAGTACCCGAAACGAACCAACTGATAACATTGGGATGATCGAAATAATCGCACTGCTGGCCTTCAAACAAATGCTTTCTTATCATCAGCATTTTATATAAATGCGGAACAGGCGCAAGCTCTATCCTGTTTCCATTTACTTCATAGGAAGCACCATAATAGCTGGGATGAAAAACACAGGGAACTCCTTCCTGCCGTAAAAGTGTAAGCGCATTGGCATGCGGCTTAAACCAATAATCAACAAAAGATTCCAATGACTGTGCAGGTTGCGTATCATGATTGTCGACAAAAGTGACGGCACTTTGCGGCCGTGTTTTCACCAATGTATTATTAAAGATATCGGGCAAGTGGTAGTCTTTACCTTTTCTTGATGCATCAAACATGTTGTGATGCAACGGCACATCAAATAACTGAACCCTTCCTTCCATTTCATCAAGATACGTATGCAAGTAATGCAAATCAGAACTCCAGTATTCTGCTATTGTAAAAATGTTTTTTTGAAATGTCTCATTTAAGTAGTCAAGCCATTCTTTATAAAATTGAGGTGAGATGTGTTTCACTGCATCAAGCCTTAAACTATCAATGCCGGTTGTTTCAATAAACCATTTACCCCAGTATTTTAGTTCATCACGTACATGCGGATTCCTGAATTCAATATCGGCGCCCAGCAAATAATCGTAATTGCCAAACTCATCTCCTATTACATCATCCCACAATTCTCCGTGCTCATTCTGAATTTTATAGATGCACATTTCGTTGTTGCTTGTGCATTCATCAACCCCTGTGAACGCATGCCAGTCCCAAACAAATTCTGAATATTTTTTATTCCTGCCGGGGAAATAATATTTTGTGTTGATCTCTTTTTGCAGAGGTTCTGAAATAATTTTATTCCGGTCGTTATAGTCAACTTTTATCACGGGAGCAAGTTCTCTTTCATCAGCACCGTTTTTATGATTTAGTACGATATCCGCCATGGCATTTACTTTGTGGCGATGTAAAGCCTTAACGGCATTGATGAGCTGATGTTTCGTACCATATCTTGTCTTCACCGAACCCTTCTGGTCAAATTCACCCAAATCAAAAAGGTCATATACATCATATCCCACTCCATCGGAACCTGCAGAAGATTTATATGCCGGCGGCAGCCAAACGTCTGAAATACCCAGCCAGCCGAGGTGCGATGCCTGTTCCGCCACTTCTTTCCACAGTTTACCCTTTGGGTAATACCAATGAAAAAACTGAAAAATTGTTTTACGCATTAATGTATGGTTAAGGAACTATCCCAAGCAACAAAGCTCGTTTTAGATAACACTAATTTTAACGAAAATCATACCACCGTCGGGGCATATTTTTTGAGGTATATTTTAGACAAAAAGCGGTTGCCATGACATTTGCCAGTATTTCATCCAAACAGGCGGCGCAGTATGCTTATATGTGCAATAAGCTGCAACACGTGGCAAATAAAATGTCTGCTGCACGAAAAACATTAGGAGACGTTGCCAATAGAAACAGCGATAAATCATTAGTGAAATGTGTGCACCTGATTATGTCAGAATCGCTTCAATGTGAAAATGAAATTCATGCGCAGCTTGGCACGCTTAACTGCAGCAATTACAATAATACCGGCAATACCAAAGAAAAAAGATATAGCATCAATTCAGTAAACGGATTAGAATCTCTTTGTTTATTTTTTGAGCATGTGTATTTAGATTCGTATAAAAAACTATTAAAGGACAAACATCTTGGCGATTCATTAAGAAGCCTGATGCAACATCATTTACGCATGTTTATGTCGAGCCTGATGCAACTCCGCCTTTTTAATGATGTGAGGAAATCGGCGAATTAATAGGAAATTGTTTCCACATTTTTGTTTTAGATTAAAGGCATAATATTTTCACCTTCTTAATAAAAACTTTATGAGATCGTTATGGACGGGTTCAATAAGCTTTGGCCTTGTTAACATTCCCATTAAACTATACAGTGCTGTCCAATCGAGCAGCCTTGATTTAGACATGCTGGATAAAAAGGACCAGTCGCACATTCAGTTTAAAAGAGTGAATGAAAAAACGGGAAAAGAAGTGGCGTGGGAAAATATTGTGAAAGGTTATAAGGTAGATGATCAGTATGTGATATTAAGTGATGAAGATTTTAAAAAGGCAAGCCCCGAACAAACCAAAACGGTAGATATTGTAGAGTTTGTGGAAATAGAAGAAGTACCGCCTATTTATTATGACTCTTCTTATTACGTTGAACCGGAAAAAACAGGAGGCAAAGCTTACGTATTATTGCGCGATTCTTTAAGTAAATCAAAAAAGGCAGCGTTAGGCAAATTTGTGTTGCGTAATAAAGAAAACCTTTGTTTGCTCGTTCCTTCAGAAAAAATATTGGTGTTACATAAAATAAGATATGCAGAAGAAATACGGAGTTCAGAAGATATAAAAATACCGGATGCTAAAGTGAGTACACCCGAAGTGCATATGGCCATGAAATTAATTGAACAGTTATCGGGCAAATTTGATGTAGAAAAATATAAAGACACTTACACTGAAACCTTGTTGAAGTTTATAAAGGCAAAAGCAAAAGGCAAAAAATTCGAAGCACCCAAATTGCATATTGCACATTCACGTTCAAAAGACCTGATGGAAGAGTTGAAAGCGAGTCTTTCACAGGTGAAACGCAAGGCTTCCTGAGAGCTTAATGCAGTTGAGCGCACTTTTTCCCAAACAATTCGTATATTTATTTACCAGCCGGTACACCTACACTTTCTATTTATTTCCAGCATAGTTATTACTGCAACCGACGTTCCATGCACGATGAATGATCGAAGGATGAACGAGAGATAGCTGAACAAGACTGCTACCAGGTGTTAAGGAGCCATGAAGCAAGCATGGGGCTGCGTTGTTGATTATACCGGTTGCTCTCCTTAAGGAGAGCAACGGCTTCATGAATGAATGAAAGAAAACTATCGTTGCCTACGTGGCCGCCGTGATTTAAATCTGTAACACGTATTTTTATCATGGTTGAAAAATTAAAACGTGCAGGCAAAACTACTTTTACTCTTTCCATCTATTGCTGTTTCAAAAATTCAATAAGCTTATCAGTTGCTTTTCTGCGATGGCTGAATTCATTTTTTTCAGAAAGTTCCATTTCACCAAACGTTTTATTGCTGCCTTCAGGAATAAATACAGGATCATAACCAAAACCGTTGGTGCCTCTTCTTTGTTCAATTATTTTTCCTTTTATTATTCCTTTAAATAAATATTCTTTGCCATTAAGCATTAAAGAGATCACGGTTTTAAATTGAGCGCTCCTGTTGGTTTTTCCATTAAGATTAAAAAGTAATTTATCAATATTGGCATCAAAGCTTTTTTGCGCGCCGGCATACCTTGCACTTTTTACACCGGGCTCACCATTTAAAGATTCAACTTCAAGACCGGTATCTTCACCAAAGCAATTTTGTTTGGTTAATTCATAAATAGTTTTTGATTTTTCGGAAGCGTTTGCTTCAATGGTATCATGCGGCTCCGGAATGTCAATACTAATTCCTGCTTCTTTCAACGTGATAATATCAAACCGGTCTCCTATAACAGAGCGTATTTCTTCAACCTTATGCTGATTATTGGTAGCAAAAATGAGCGTGCTGTTTTTCATTCAATATCAAACATTTTTTTTAGCGACTTCCAAAGTTTAGATTTTTCTTCTTTTGCTGAAGGTGTTGGCCGGTTTAGTTCGTTCAAAGATGGTGCTGTTAAGATCTTGCACTTGTTGTAATCCTGCAGTTGATAATCAGGCATTGCAAAAGGCAATTCAATCTGCAAAGCTGTTATGCCGAAGGATAATAGATATGAAGGATTCAGTTCCTTTTTTAAATATTCAAAATTAACAGGCTTGGTGTTACAATTAAGTAAAGCAATGTGTGCAAGATTTAGTTTGCAGGCAGTTAAAATTCCTGAAAGAAAGTTTAGATCGTCATCACTCAAATACATATTACCGGCATCGTTAACCAGTACAACTATTTTTTTTTCATAATTGCCTAAATATGTTTTTTGCTGAGGGTTGTTAGTCTCAGGTTTGGGAGAATTTATTTTATCACCAACATCAACAATAGAGTCTGGAAATAAATGAGCCAGTAAAAAACCAGGCAATCGTTCTTTCATCATAAAATTTCACATTCTTTAGTATGATCAGCGGTTCTGCTGCTTCGAAGATTTTTATTTTCTTTGCATCAAATTTACAGGTATGACAGATGTACTTGATATAAATATCACGAAAATAGAAAGAAGCAAGCTGCATGATCTTAACCAGGAAAATATTCCTTTCGGAAAATATTTTACAGATCATATGCTTGAGGCTGATTATGAAAATGCGGAGTGGAAAAATATTGAGATCAAACCATACCAGCCATTAGTGCTTGATCCATCAACATCTGCGCTCCATTACGGACAGGCAATTTTTGAAGGCATTAAAGCATTCAAAAATCAAGATGGGGACGCTTTTATTTTTCGTCCTTATGATAATTTAGAGCGATTTAATCTCTCTGCGCAAAGAATGAATATGCCCGAGGTTCCGGAAGAACTTTTTATTGAAGGCATGCGCCAGCTGATTAAACTTGACAAGAACTGGATACCGTCTAAACCGGAACATTCATTATACATACGCCCTTTAATGTTTGCAACCGATGCCATGTTGGGTGTTAAACCTTCTGAAACCTATAAATTTTTAATTATACTCAGTCCCGCAGGCCCTTATCATTCAGCGCCGATGAAAATAGCGGTTGAAGAAAAATTCACACGTGCAGCACCGGGGGGAGTGGGCTTTGCAAAGAATGCCGGTAATTATGGCGGAAGCATGCTGGCAGCAACCAGGGCAAAAGAAAAAGGCTATGACCAGGTTTTATGGACCGACGCTTTTGAACATAAATGGCTGCAGGAAGTGGGTATGATGAATATTGGTTTTGTTATTAATAATGTATTTGTAACTCCTTCTCTTGAAGAAACTATATTAAATGGCGTAACACGGAAAAGTGTATTAACAATTTTGCAAGATTCAGGTATAAATACAGAAGAAAGAAAGATAAGTATTGATGAGGTGGTTGAAAAATATCAAAAGGGAGAAGTTACAGAAGTGTTCGGCATGGGCACTGCAGCGGTGATCTCTCCGGTTAAAGAGTTGAGGTATAAGGATATAGTAATGAATTTTGATCCTGCCACATTTAAACTGGCTGAAAAAATAAAGCAGCAGTTAAACGACATTCGTGAAGGCAGGGCGGAAGATAAACACGGCTGGATGTATAAAGTTTAGTTAGAACTCGCCGGTTTTATGCTTATTTCTAAACAGAAGTTTCAAAATTTTTGGAATTTCTTATTCAGGCGGTTACCTTTGCCGTCCCAAAAATTTAAAGGTTAGTAATGCCTACAATACAGCAGTTAGTAAGAAAAGGCCGTGAAATTATCAGGGCCAAGAGTAAATCAAGAGCTTTGGACGCCTGCCCGCAACGCCGTGGTGTTTGCACCAGGGTTTATACAACAACGCCTAAGAAGCCAAACTCAGCTTTGCGTAAAGTTGCAAAAGTGCGCTTAACAAATAAGGTTGAAGTGATCGCCTACATTCCCGGTGAAGGACATAACTTACAGGAACACTCAATAGTTTTGATACGCGGCGGACGTGTAAAGGATTTACCGGGTGTTCGTTACCATATTGTAAGAGGAAGTCTTGACACTGCAGGTGTTAAAGACCGTAAGAAAAGCCGTTCTAAATACGGAACCAAGAAAGAAAAAGCAAAAAAATAAATTATTAATCATCAAGCAGCAAGATGAGAAAAGCACAAGCAAAAAAATTACCCTTAGCACCGGATGCACGTTATAACGACAAACAGGTTACCCGTTTCGTTAATAACATTATGTGGCAGGGAAAGAAAAGTACTTCCATCAACATTTTTTACGATGCTGTTGATAAGGTAAGTAAAATGACCGGTGAGAATGGCTATGATATTTGGAGAAAAGCATTACAAAATGTAACCCCGATGGTGGAAGTACGCAGTCGCAGGATAGGCGGTGCCACATTCCAGATACCAACAGAGGTACGTGCAGACCGTAAAATTTCTTTAAGCATGAAATGGCTTATCCGCTACAGCCGTGAACGCAACGGCAAAACAATGGCCGATAAACTTGCCAATGAAATAATTGCTGCAAGCAAAGGCGAAGGTGCTGCTTTTAAAAAGAAAGAAGATACGCATCGCATGGCAGAAGCTAATAAGGCGTTTGCCCATTTTAAAGTATAGGTTGATCATAGTGTATTATAACAAAGCCCGGTTAATGAACTTAGCCGGGCTTTTGCTTTAATATCATTTCATTAAGACCTGCGAAAAGCCCACTTCCACATTTCTTTCCATGTTGGCTTTTTCCCATACATTAAAATACCGGTTCTATAAATTTTTGCTGCAAACCATGTGGTAGCAAGAAAGCCAAGCACAAGCAAAGCCATGCTTGCCAGCAATTGCCACACCGGCACTATATCTCCAACACCGTGTGAAATGCGTGCCATCATTACAATAGGAGAAAAAAGCGGGAATAAGCTTCCAAAAACTGCTAATCCGCTTGTCGGCTCGTTTACTGCTTTAGTCATTATCACAATTCCAAAGATTATGGGCATTGTTATCGGCAGCATAAGGCTTTGTGCATCCTGCGGATCTTCATTTACAGCGCTTCCTACACAGGCAAACAACGAGGAATACAATAGATAACCGCCAACGAAATAAAATATAAAGCAGCCAATAATAAGCGGAAAGTTTATTCCGCTGTTATTTATTATACCTGAACTTTTTAAAGTTTCTGCTGCCTGCACTGTTTGATTTTGTGCATTTGCACTGTGCATTTGCGCAGCAAGACCGGGAAATATCACAGGCAGTAAAAAATTAAGGCTTACCATCAGTACGATCCATATAATAAATTGAACCAGACCTACTGCTCCGATACCTAAAATTTTTCCCATCATCAACTGAATAGGTTTAACGCTGCTTACAATTACTTCAGCTATCCTGCTTACTTTTTCTTCCATTACGCCTCGCATCACCATTGCTCCATAAATAAACAAAACGATATAAATTAAAAAACCCGAAATATAGCCAATTGCATAACTGATACCTGCCTCACTACCGGAGTCACTTTTGCCTTCAATAGTTGAAAACTGAATATTTCCTTCTTTTTTTGCACTATCTAACTGCGATTTGGAAATATTGAGTGTTAAGAGACGGTGTTGCTCTAAAGCGGCATTTAATTTATCTTCAATCTTACCTCTTGATATTAATGCCACAGATTTTTTTGTAACAATGTCTATGTTTACGTCGTTTAGAATTTTCGTGCCGGCCGGTATAAAAGCGTAGCCATCGTATTTACCGTTTTCTACATCCTGCTTTAAAATTTCAGGCGTCTTTCCTTCAACAAATTGGAAGGTAACATTTTCATCGCCTTCTATTTTGCTCTTAAAAATATTCGCCTCGTCAACCACTGCTATATTATATTTTTCATCACTGCTCACTGAGAAATAAATCATAAGGGCATAAAAGCCAAAAAAAAGCAATGGCAATAAAATGGTGGTAAGTAAAAAAGTCTTTTTTTGAACACGCGTTAAAAATTCACGCCTTGCTATTAAGCCAATTTTATTCATAATTAATCAGGTTAGTCATTTATGATTTTAGTTGCTATGCTCAGTCTTTTGAAATGAACGTGTTTTTGCTTTAGTGCCTTCAACAAGACTAATAAATATTTCATTTAAAGAAGGTAATATTTCATTGAAGCCTTCTATCCCGATGCCTCTATCAATGAAATATTTTAAAACATCATTGCTCGCAAATCCATCGTTTATTTTTACAATAAGTCTATGATCCGTTTTATTAATTATTTCAAATGAATCACTGTTGATTTCACCAGGCGCTGTTTTTAATTGAATATTAAATTTATTTTCTTTAAAATCATTTTTTACCTGTTGTACTGAACCGTCTAAAATTTTTTTACCGAGGTTTACCAAAACAATATGATTGCAGATCTCTTCAACCTGTTCCATTCTGTGCGTACTGAAAATGATAGTGCTTCCTTTTTGTGCAAGATTGTAAATTTCATCTTTTATAAGATTGGCATTTAAAGGATCAAGCCCGCTAAAAGGTTCGTCGAGAATTATCAGTTTTGGCTCATGCAAAACGGTTGTTACAAATTGCAATTTCTGGCTCATTCCTTTACTAAGGTCTTCCACTTTTTTATTCCACCAGCTTTGCATTTCAAGTTTTTCAAACCAATATTTTATTTTTTGAATGGCTTCATTACGACTAAGTCCTTTTAGCCGGGCAAGGTAAACCGCCTGTTCTCCGATCTTCATTTTTTTATATAATCCACGTTCTTCAGGCATATATCCTATCTTAATAATGTCAGTAAGCGGATCGAGCTTTTTCCCATCAAGCATCACTTCACCTTCATCAGGATAAAATATTCCTGTTATCATGCGCAGGAGTGTTGTTTTACCGGCACCATTCGGCCCAAGCAATCCAAATATGCTTCCCTGTTGAATATTGAAACTGATATCGTCAACAGCTTTTTGAGTAGCAAAAAATTTCTTTAAATGGTGTAATTCAAGAATATTCATTATTTATAGTTTGGCGATTCAAATGTAGCAGTAATTAATTTTTTTCGCATTAAGCGTGCAAAGCGACAGAAATAATTTTATGTACAAAAACTATTTTTGTTGAATGGTAACTTTCAATTTTTGGATAATTGCTGTTGCCACTCTTTCTCCATCCATTGCGGCGCTTACTATACCCCCGGCATAACCCGCTCCTTCACCACATGGATAAAGATTGATGATGTGCGGATGTTGCAAGGTTTTCTCATTTCTCGGAATACGAACAGGCGATGATGTACGGCTTTCGGTGGCGACCACCACCGCTTCGTTTGTAAAATAACCTTTCATTTTCTTCCCGAATTCCTTAAACGCTTCCTGCAACGATTTATAAATGAAAGGTGGAAGCACATAACTCATTTGTGTGCTGCTGATTCCGGGCACATAGCTGCAGTCAGGTAATGATGCGGATATTTTATTATTGGTAAACTCAATCATGCGTTGCGCCGGAGCTACAAAATTTCCGCCTCCTGCCCCATATGCTTTTGCTTCTACAGCCTGTTGAAAGTGCATACCGAGCAATGCACCCGGAATATCTTTTTTTGATTGGCTATACCCGTTATAATTCAACAAATCTTTCTTTTCTACCTGTACAACAACGCCGCTATTTGCAAACGGATTATTTCTTTTGCTCGGGCTCCATCCATTTACAACGAGTTCATTATAATTTGTTGAAGCAGGAGCTATAATTCCGCCGGGACACATGCAAAAGGTAAATACACCTTTGCCGTTTACCTGGTTAACCAAACTGTACGATGCAGGTGGCAAAAATTCTCCGCGATTGCTGCAATGATATTGTATGGAATCAATGATATGCTGCGGATGTTCGATCCTTACTCCAAGCGCGAATGGTTTTTGCTCGATAGCTATATTTTTATTCCTCAGCATGATAAAAATATCTCTTGCGGAATGACCTGTAGCAAGTATGATTGCAGTTGTGCTGAATTGGTCACCATCGGCAGTTGCCGCAAATCGAACTTCGTCTTCCTCAATAATTAAATCGACTAACTTTTTGCCAAATAAAAATTGTCCTCCACAATCCTCAATTTGTTTCCTCATTGTGGTAATTATGTGAGGTAGTTTGTTGGTTCCAATATGCGGATGTGATTCGTATAATATTTTTTCTTCAGCACCAAACTGAACAAATAAGTTGAGAATGCGTTGAACATCTCCTCTTTTATTGCTGCGCGTGTAGAGCTTTCCATCACTATAAGTTCCTGCGCCGCCTTCGCCAAAACAATAATTACTTTCGGGATTAATAATCCCTTCTTTGTTTAATACGGCAAGATCTCTTCGCCTGGCTCTTACATCTTTGCCTCGTTCGAGAATGACGGGTCTGATCCCGTGCTCCAAAAACTTTAGTGCTGCGAATAAACCGGCAGGTCCGCCGCCAATTATAAGAACTGAATTTTTTGATTTGTGAACGTCTTCAAATTTAACCCTGCCGGAGAGGTGCCTTTTATAGGGCTCGTTAATAAAGGCATTGATTGAAAGATTTATATAAGGCTGCTTTCCACGTGCATCTATACTTTTTTTAAGAATATTGAAACCTGTTATAAAATCTTGATGGACGGTGTAATTATTAGCAATAATGCCCGTTATAATACTAGGGTCAGCAGCTTCATGCGGAAGTAATTTCAGGTTAAGCTTTTTCTGCATGAGAATGCTAATTTTAGTTTATTAACACTTAGTTTTTAAATTTAATGGTGATATTTGTGGTCCTAACATTGAAACACAGCTCTTTGCTAAATAAAGTTCTTTTAACATTGAAAATTTAATTTTTGGCACTGAGTTTGAATATATAATTCTACTTAAAGCAAGTAGTCAATTTTCTCATAAGCAGTTAGTTTTGGTTGCGGCCCCTGTTTCTACAGGGGCTTATTTTTTTCTGTAATTCTCCGACGCAGCCAGCTTGCAGCAATATAACCGATCACACACCCGGTAGTATCTGCAACCATATCAAATACATCGAAGTCTCTTTCAAAAGCTACATACTTCTGCAAAAATTCAATCAGCACTCCATAAAGGGCACAACTAATACTAATTATGATCAACAACCGTTTCGAAAAAAAACCGGCTTTTACAAAAGGAAATGCTATGAGGCAGGTAAGTCCGCAAAAAAGACCGGCATGCACCCACTTATCAAAATAAATTTCATCTAAAAAGCCTATTGAGGGAACATCAGGACCGGGCATTAAAAATAAAATGTTGGCGATAATGAACCATACAATTGCAGGTACGAAATGGATGGCTTTTAATCTCATTTGCCAAATGTAAAGTAAAAAACCTCAGTTCAACTGACGCAAGTTATAGGTGAAATGTTTTATGTCAGCAATGATGTCATACCTTTCCCATTACATACATTTCTGTCATGGTCGGGTTTTTAGTTCCGCCTTCATTTTCCAGGGTAATGGCAAATGCCTCTGCATGATCAATCTTGTCCATCTTACATAAGCCTGCACAGCTGCTTATCATACCGGCATTAACTGGTTTACCATTAACTATTGCCCACAATTGATATTGTTTGCCCGCCGGTGCTTGCTGCAAATTGCTGGCATATACATATACATACTTTGTTTTGGTATCCCACAACAGTGTGGCTTCATTTTGCCCTCTTCCAGGCATGGCCTTCATTTCAATACGCATCATTAAACTGTCTTCGAACATTTGAAGGCTTTGTTGATAAGATGCATTGTTTGCCTGCAATGTATTTCTTTCCGTAAGCAAAGCCTGGTATTGCTGTTTTGAGTTTTTATAACCTGAGTAAAAATAAAAGTTCAACGCAGTGCTAACAATAAGCAACACTATACATGCCGCGGCGAGAAATCTCCACAAATTAACTACTGACGATTGTTTTGTTGAACTGTTTATTGAAACCGCCCTTTCAGAATTGTTTCCGAACAATTGCTGTTCTAATTGGGTCTGAATATATGCAGGCGGATTTATTTGGTGTTTTAATAAGTGGTCTTCAAAATCCTTTTCAAAATTCAGAACCGCCTCATTAACTTCCGGATATTTATTACGCAATTCTTCCAGTTCGGCTGCTTCTTCAGCGTTAGCCAATCCAAGAACATATTGTTCAATCAACCCACTCTGTATGTATGTCTTAATATCCATTATCTTTTCAAAAGTTCTTTCAACTGAATAAGTGCACTGCGCAATCTTGTTTTGACAGTACCCAGAGGTATGTTTAATAATTTTGAAATTTCATCCTGCGTGTATCCCAGAAAATAAGCCAAGTCAATTAAAATTTTATATTCTTCCTTTAGCTTGTTAACTGTTTTACGTAAACCAATTTCGTCTGTTTGAATATTTGTTACACCCGCTGCTGAATATACGTTTTCAGTTAGTTCACGGTTTTGTTTCTGTGACTTGTAACTTTTACTGCGTAAGGTATCAATAGTCGCATTACGGCCAATATTAATCATCCATGTAAACAAACGTCCCTTATCGGGATCATACTGATCTATCTGTTTCCATATTTTCACGAACACCTCCTGTAAAGTGTCATTCGCCAGTTCGGCATCCTGTAAAATGGAAAGAATAATATTATACAATGCACCTGAATAGCTATTGTATAAATAATTAAAACCAACCGCACTATGCTGCTTCAATAGCTGCACCAGTTCCGTTTCAGTATAAGTTAGCGATTCAGGCATTATTGCGGGAGATGATCAGCTGACCATTTTTTCATAAGCTTCTGCTGTAAGCAAATTATCGGCATCTGCGGCGTTGTCTAATTCAATTTTAACCATCCATCCTTCATTGTATGGATCATTATTTACCAATTCAGGATGATCCGATAATGCACTGTTCATTTCCATAATTTTCCCCGACACAGGCAAAAACAAATCGCTCACCGTTTTTACGGCCTCGACCGTGCCGAATATTTCCTCGGCATTTAATGTTTTACCTATTGTATTTATATCGATAAATACAATATCACCCAGTTCGCGCTGTGCAAAATCTGTGATTCCAATCAATGCAGTCTTATCATCAATGAGTTTAAGCCATTCGTGGTCTTTAGTATATTTTAAATCAGATGGGAAATTCATGGTAATGTTTTGTGTACAAATATTAGTAAAAAAATTTAGTAAGCAATCTTAATTCAACATGCGCATTTTCATTCGAATGTTTGTTAAAGGCCTGTCGTTGGAATCCGTTTGAACCGCAGCAATTTTATCAATCACATCTAGACCTTTTACTACTTCTCCAAAAACCGTATAATTCTGATCGAGGAAAGGCGCACCGCCCACGGTAGTATATATTTTACGTTGCGTTTCCGAAAAATAAAAATCGGGATTATTTTGCCTTACCTGGCACTCCATGTTATTCAACTGCGCATTAGAATACACCTGGCCCTGCACAATATAAAATTGGCAATTGCTGCTTGCCTTTTCAGGATTATCAGTTCTCGCCATTGCCAAAGCTCCCTTTTTGTGATAAAGGTTTGATTTAAACTCTGCAGGTATCATATCACCCGGCGCTTCACCATTACCAAGTATTGCACTGCTGTCTGCATACTTACTTTCGGGATCACCACCTTGTATCATAAACCCCTGTATAACGCGGTGAAATAACAAGCTGTCATAAAATTTTTCTTTTACTTTCTTTACAAAATTATCCCTGTGTAATGGAGTGGAATCATACAATTTCACTACTATAGTTCCGTAATCGGTTTTTATTTCAACCAATCTTCCGCTTGTTACGGGCTTGGCCTTATTTGCAGGTTTTACAGTTTTTGTTTGGGCAAACAGAGTAGTAATAAATAAAAAGCTTAAAGCAATTAGTGCTGATTTTCTCATAATTGAAGTTTAAAAATCCTGTTGTTCGAAATAAAATAATATATGGTCTTTTAAAAAATTTTCTTGCTCCATTAAAGACATGGCTTTATGTTCTTTTAATTGTTTAAAATGCGGCCAGCCGTCTTCGTCTTTTCTTTCAAATTCATAATAACCGCTTATGCTTAACACCGTGCATATAGCCACGTGCATCAGATCCTGTTTTTGCTCTTTAGTGATCTTTTTCTTTATAAACCCGGTTTCCTGCATGCCTATTAAAAACAGAATAGCTTCAAGATCAGGTTTTTTTCCAAAGCGCTCCGCAAGCTTTGCCTCAAGATTCCACCACCGCTGCTGTATATCGTCTCCCGCAATCATGTTTGCAAATATAGTTGCTCAAACATGTCAGCACTAAAAGATGAAAATGTTAAACTAATATTATGCTCAAACCCTTTCTGCCCTCACTGCGGTTCCATAAGCAAGCACTTCTGTTATGCCTTGCATTACTTCATTAGCATCGTAACGCATTAGCAATAATTGCATTCGCTCCCCGTTCAGATGCATGTTGCAGCATTTGCTGAAATGCTTCTTGGCGTGCTCTCTCACATAATTCCACATAAATGGAAAGTTTGCCGCCAAATAAGCTCTGAACACCGCCGGCAATATTTCCGGCAATACTCCTGCTTCGTACAGTTATGCCCCGTACAACGCCAAGTGACTCTACGATTTTGTAACCGTGCAGTTCAATGTTGGTTGTGACCATGGATTGATCGATCATAAAAAAACATTCAGGTTTTATAATATTTATGAACGAATATAATTTTTGTCTTTAACTATCGCCCACAAAAATATCTTTGCGCAAACTGCAGGATCATGTTACAAGTAAATGTGTTACGAAATAACCCGGAATTTGTAAAAGAACGTCTTCAGCTAAAAAACTTCAAACAATTACAATTGGTTGATGAAATAGTTGCTTTAGATGATGAGCGTAAAAAATTGCAGGCAGAATTTGATTCAGCGCAAGCGAAAATAAATGCTTCCAGTAAAGATATTGGCAAGCTCATGGCTGCCGGTAAAAAGGATGAAGCTGAACAATTAAAAACTTCCGTAACAGAATGCAAAACTTCTCTCGAACCAATCAAAAAAAATGCAACTGATATCGAAAAAAAATTAGATGAGGCATTGGTTTTGTTGCCTAATCTTCCCTCAGAATTAGTGCCTAAAGGTCTTACTGCAGAAGACAACGAGGTAGTGAGAGAAAGTGGAAATAAGCCATCGCTTCATGAAAAGGCTTTACCTCATTGGGAGCTGACTAAAAAATATAAACTGATAGATTTTGAGCTTGGAACCAAGATCACCGGAAGTGGCTTTCCTGTTTATATGGGAAAAGGCGCAAGATTGCAGCGTGCATTGATTCAATGTTTTCTTGATTATAATACCGCCGCAGGCTATAAAGAAATTGTCCCTCCCTTTATGGTAAATGCTGATAGTGCTTTTGCAACAGGGCAATTACCTGATAAGGAAGGCCAGATGTATTTTGTGAATGAAGACGAGTTTTATTTGATACCAACATCTGAAGTTCCTGTTACAAATATTTACCGGGATACAATTGTAAAGCAGGAAGAGTTGCCTATTAAAATGACGGCTTATTCCCCCTGTTTCAGAAGAGAAGCAGGCAGCTACGGCAAGGATGTTCGTGGTTTGAATCGCCTTCACCAATTTGAAAAGGTTGAAATTGTACAGGTAGTTGAAGCAGAAAAAAGTTATGCCGCTTTGGATGAAATGGTTGCGCATGTTGAAAAGCTCGTTCAGCTATTGCAACTTCCTTATCGCATTTTAAGATTATGCGGTGGCGATATGAGTTTCGCCAGTGCACTTACTTATGACTTTGAAGTGTTCAGCGCGGCCCAACAACGCTGGCTTGAAGTGAGCAGTGTAAGTAATTTTGAAACCTTTCAGTCAAACCGAATGAAATGCAGGTATAAAGATGCGGGTGGAAAGAATCAATTAGTGCATACATTGAATGGAAGTTCCTTGGCATTGCCCAGGATTATGGCTTGTTTACTTGAAAATAACCAAACTGAAAACAACATTCTTTTACCTGAAGTATTGCACCGGTATTTTGGTGCCGGTAGTATTAATTAATTAAGCCTTATCATAACCTTTGTACCTACGGGAATCAGGTTGTATAATTCTTCCACATCCTTATTACGCATGCTTATGCAACCGTCGGTCCAGTTACGATAACGGTCAACCTGAAAATCTTCGTGCGGCCAGGTACCGTGGATTCCTATTCCACCGCCGATTTTGGCATCCTCAGGTATAATGCCTTCACTTTTGCGCTCCTTAAACTTTTCATAGCTTTCTTTAGTAGGATAATCCAGCATCATAAATCGGTCCCACTTCGGATGCACTTTTTTGCTTACGATAGTGAACGTTCCTTCAGGAGTTTTCCTGTCCCCCTCATATAGCTTATCTCTCAAATCGCTGTTACCGAACACAACAGGATAAGTTGCCAGCCAGCCTTTAGCATCAAACACATTCAGCTCATATTTAACCTTATTTATTACGATATAATAAGGCGAATCGTACAACTGTGTTGAGTGAAACGAAGTGCAGAAAAAATAAATGAATATAACGGCAGCGGGCAACTTCAATCTCTTCATGTTGTGGGTTATGATTCTATAACGTAAAACGTTTTTTTTAGCGTGTGTAAGGATAAATTTTTTTTGATGGAACGGCAATAAAAAAGTTTAATCCCGCATTTTAATCGGCTATAGCCTTTTAATAATAATGAAAACAAGGTTTATGCTTTTAAGTAAAAGCTTTTGATAATGGGAACGTTTTTTTTATAAATGAAAAAATTTTTGTTTCTATATGGTTGATATTTGGAAAACAGTTTTATCTTAACAACTCATTTCTACAAATCAGAAAAACTCTCAACATGGCAAAAGCGAATAAAAAAGCAGCAGCGAAAAAAGCAGTAAAAAAATCTGCGCCAAAGAAAGCTGTAAAAAAGTCTGCGAAGAAAGCAGCAAAAAAAGCGGCTCCTAAAAAAGCTGTAAAAAAAGCAGCACCGAAAAAAGCTGCGAAGAAATCGGCACCAAAAAAAGCAGTAAAGAAATCGGCTCCCAAAAAGGCGGCAGTGAAAAAAGCAGCTCCTAAAAAAGCTGCCCCGAAGAAGGCTGCTCCCAAAAAAGCTGCTCCTAAAAAAGCTGTAAAAAAACCAACTCCGAAGAAAGCAGCACCAAAACCTGCACCGACAGCACCGGCAGCAATGCCTCAGGCAACGGAAATGAAACCAGACATGCCTGCCTCATCAGAAGGAAGCGGTTCAGAAAGCGCTTCTTAAAAAGATTAAAGCTCCGTAAGACGGAGCTTTTTATTTTAGTATCTAATTTAAAATGCCACTATACGTGGCATTTTAATATTTCAACCTCGCTAATATTCTTTAAGATTTAATTCTTTTCAAATAATCCCCGTAGCCGCTCTTTGAATAAAGATCAGCAAGTTTCATTAGCTGAGCGTGATCAATAAAATTCATCCTGTAGGCAACTTCTTCGATACAACCTATTTTCTGCGACTGGCGTTTTTCAATCACTCTTACAAATTCACTTGCATCGCTTAATGAGTCAAAGGTTCCTGTATCTAGCCATGCAACACCACGATTCATAACACCAACATGCAATTTATTTTTTTCGAGGTAAACTCTGTTCACATCTGTAATTTCATATTCCCCTCTTGAAGATGGCTGAATATTTTTTGCAATGCTTACAACTTCATTATCGTAGAAATACAAACCGGGTACAGCATAATTAGACTTGGGAGCTTTAGGTTTTTCTTCAATCGATAAAGCTTTGAAATTTTTATCAAATTCAACTACACCGTAACGTTCAGGATCATTTACTTCATATGCAAAAATTGCTGCGCCATCAACATCATTAAAAGATTGAACCAACTTGCTAAAACCTGAGCCATAGAAAATATTGTCGCCAAGTATCAACGCCACTTTATCTTTCCCAATAAAATTTTCGCCAATTATAAATGCCTGTGCAAGACCGTTTGGTTTCTCCTGAACAGCATAAGAAAAACTGCAGCCAAGCTCTTTTCCATCACTAAGTAGCCGCTTGAATTGTGCGGCATCTTCAGGCGTTGTAATAATCAAAATTTCTTTTATGCCTGCAAGCATCAATACAGAAAGAGGGTAATAGATCATTGGCTTGTCGTATACCGGCATCATCTGTTTGCTTATTCCTTTTGTGATAGGATATAGCCGTGTACCTGAGCCGCCTGCAAGAATAATTCCTTTCATGTTTTAATTATAAGCGATGCAAAATATCTGCTAAGTAAAAATTTTTTTTGTCTTTGTCTGAAAGTATTAAATCATCTTGTGGCAGTTGCCAATCGATTTTCAGATCAGGATCATCGTACATAATACCAAGTTCTGATTCTTTATTATAATAATTATCACACTTATAAAAGAAAACAGCTTTTTCACTTGTTACAACAAATCCGTGAGCAAAACCACGTGGTATGTATAATTGCCTGTGATTGGTTGCAGTGAGTTCCAGCCCAAACGCATTACCAAAAGTGGTTGAATATTTCCTAAGATCAACAGCAACATCCAACACACTTCCTTCTAACACACGCACCAGTTTGGCCTGTGCATACTCACCTGTTTGCATATGTAACCCACGCAGTACGCCATAAGTAGAAGACGATTGATTATCCTGCACAAAATGAACGTTGATGCCTGTTAATGACTCAAATTTTTTTGCATTGAAGCTTTCAAAAAAATAGCCGCGATTATCTTCAAAAACTGTGTCTGTAATTATAAAGCAATCTTCCAATGGAGTTTTTTCAATTGTCATTTACCTGTTACTGTATTGTTCTGTATAGTAATTTTGATATTCGCCGCTTGTTACATGCTTTAACCATTCTTCATTCTTTAGATACCAATCTATCGTAATACTCAAACCTTCTTCAAACGTTACAGAAGGTTTCCATCCAAGTTCTTTATTGATCTTTGTTGCATCAATGGCGTAACGCAGATCGTGGCCGGGTCTATCTTTTACATAAGTGATAAGCTTTGAGCTTTCACCCGGCTGCCGTTTTAATTTTTCATCCATTAATTTGCAAAGCAATTGTACAAGATCGATATTTTTCCATTCATTAAAACCGCCAACGTTATAATGTTGGCCTGTTTTTCCTTCATGAAAAACCAGGTCAATTGCTCTTGCATGATCGATCACATATAACCAGTCTCTCGTATTCTCACCTTTACCATAGACGGGCAAAGGTTTCTTGTGCATAATATTATTAATAAAAAGCGGAATAAGTTTTTCAGGAAAATGATTAGGCCCGTAATTATTCGAGCAGTTTGTAATTATATAAGGAATATGAAATGTTTCGCCATATGCGCGAACAAAATGATCTGATGAAGCTTTACTTGCAGAGTATGGGGAGTTAGGGGCATAACCTGTTTCTTCTGTAAAAAATCCTGTGTCACCTAAAGTGCCATATACTTCATCTGTTGATACATGATGAAAACGGTGTGCATCTAAATTCTCTTTCCAATAATTTTTTGCAACAGTTAAAAGATTTACTGTACCAATGATGTTAGTATAAATAAAATCCATCGGTGAAAGAATGGAACGATCCACATGGCTTTCAGCAGCCAAATGAATTACATCTGTGATATCGTGTTGTTCAAAAACATTCATCAATACATCCGGCTCCAAAATATTTGCATGCTCAAAAAAATAATTCGAGGCCTGCTCAACGTCTTTCAAATTTTCAAGATTACCAGCATAAGTGAGTGCATCAAGATTGATGATCTTATAACCGGGATATTTATTTACAAATAACCGCACAACATGCGAACCAATAAATCCAGCACCCCCGGTAATTAAAATATTTTTTTTCATTGCAGTTGCAAAGATATTTTTATTCAATTACTATTTCCCTGGATAGATTGCAGTGTTTTTGCCAAACCTTCTTCAAGTGTAAGCGGCGGTTTATAACCGGTGCTCAGCATTTTCTCAGAAGAAAATTGTGTTACGGCGCAAAATTTTTTTATCCGAACACTGCTGATAGAGAAATTTTTTCTTGTTATAAATGACAGCATATCAAAACACAAACCGCCTGCATAACCCACTGCATAGGGAATTCTAACGGGAGGCAGCTTTTTGTTCAATGACCTTTCTGAAACCTCAATTAGTTCATTCATTGAATAGTCGGGTTTATCGACATAATTATACAAATGATAGCCTGTAAAGTCTTCATCGATACAAAACTTAATAAAACCAACAAGGTTTTCTACATAAGCCATCGACTTCTTGTTATCACCTTTTCCAATCATTAAGAATTTGCCTGATGATATTTGCTTTAAAAGCGTATAAACGTTGCCTTTATTATTAGCGCCAAAAACAACCGTTGGCCTTATGATGATTAATGTCCTGTTTTGTGCGTCTTCTGTATGCCAATGTCTTAATATTTCTTCAGCCTGCCATTTGCTTTTACCATAATCATTAAAAGGATCTTCAGGAAATTTTTCATCAGGATTCTCTTTATTTAATCCATACACAGCAACGGAACTTGTAAAAACTATTTTCTGAATGCCCTTTTCATTCATTGCAGCCAATACATTTTTGGTGCCTTCCACATTCACATCATAATAGAGGCTTGAGGGCGAAACGTCATCCCTGTGTTCTGCTGCAAGCAATACCAACCAGTCTGCGTTTTCTATTTTGTTAACCAGCTTTGATTTATCTCTTACATCTGCAACCTCTGTTACTTCAGGAAATTTTTGCGAAGCAGTTTTATCTATATTCCTGATTTCACAGCTTTCACTTAATTCTTCGATGAGAGTGGTTCCGATAAAGCCTGAACCACCTACTATGAGTATTTTTTTCATTTAAGGATTTTGAGTTAATTGTTGTAAAACTATTTTGTTTGTTGATCTTCTTTCAGTATCACAAAACCATCCCCACTTGTTGAAGTATTTCACTATGTTAAACATGTGAATTGCAAACATACGGGAACTTTTAAATGACGATTTTGTGTGCTCGTGAAAAATTGAGACATAAGGGTAAAAAATCGTTTTATATTTCCTGTGCATGCGCCTGGTAAGATCAATGTCTTCAGGATACATAAAAAACTGCTCATCAAATAAGCCAACTTCTTTTAATGCGCTGCATCTTAAAAACATGAAACATCCTGATAAATATGGAACGTTCATTATTTTGTTATACCCTGAAAACCTTAATTCAAAATTTTCGTTATACCCTTTGAATAAAGAACCGGGCAATAATCTTGAAAACAAATTGAAAGGTGTCGGTATAAGTTTGCATACATACTGCGTTTCCCCGTTTGGATAGAGCACCTTTGGAATCACTTGTCCTATCTCTTTGTCAGCTTCCATGTAATCATACAACTCCTTCAAAACATTTTCATCAAAACTCACATCAGGATTTAATACAAGATGATATTGCGCTTTATCTATTACTTTTTTTATAGCAATGTTATGCCCTGCACCATAGCCAAGGTTCTTTCCCGCAAAAACATATTCCACATTTGTTTTTTGCAGAAGTTCTCTGTTTGATTTTTCAAAATCATTTGCAGGCGAGTTATCTATTAAATAAAGAAATACATTTAACGAATGAACGTTGATAAATGAATTGATAGCATTCAATACTTTTTTATCGGGTTTATATAAAACTATTGAAGCGGTTAACTGGTAATCGTACATTTTAATTTTTTGCAGGCATCACTAAATCTTCTTGTATTGTCAAGAGCTTAAAAATGCCGTCAGCCGTAAATTCCCATCTATATTTATTCATCAAAGAATACAGCTTCTGCAAATAAAAATCTGTATCAATGCCTTTTGATACAAATAGCTTTAAAGCATTACTTATATCTGATACATTATATGGATCCACAAAAAAAGCGGCGCCATCATATAACTCTTTCAAGGCAGAGGTGTTTGATAAAATTGAAACTTTGTGATACATACCTGCTTCCAGCGGCGGAAATCCAAAACCCTCATATAAGCTTACATATACGTTGGCAATGCAATGCTTATAAAGCCAGCTTAAAACTTCAGAAGAAACATAACTGAGAAATACAATGTTATTTAAATTTTTTTCTGCTGCTATTTTCTGCAATTGCCTGTAATAGTCATTTTCTGCACCAACAATAACAAGATTTGCAGGAATATTTCGCATTGCGTGCAATAATCTCTCAACGTTCTTATGTTTAAAAGAAGCTCCAACAGTTAAAAAGAAATCATTTCCGATTTTGCTTTGTAATGATTTTATTTTTTCATCTTTATAAGAATTTACTGTCTTCAAATGATCTCCGCCATTAAATATCACTTGAATGTTCGCAGGTCTTACTTTATAATGCTTAATTACTTCCTGTTTTGTAAACTCAGAAACAACAACAATTTTTTTACATGCTTTTAAAATGTAGGGCAAAATGTATTTAAAATACAAGTATTGAAAGCGATGTTGTTTTGGAAACTGGAAACATATAAGATCATGAATAGTGATGATTTGGTTTTTTACAAAGGGGCTTCCATGCGTAGAGAAAGAATAAACCAAATCAAACTTTTTCGCGATGAATGGCAAATAAAAAATATTCCACAACAGGCGATGCACCGAATTAAAACGTTTGAAAATTAATTCAAACACAAAAGGCAGTTTTATTTCACGTTGTTTACCTGCTGCACAAATGCCTTTATCAAAATAAGAGTAGAAAGCATAATCAACTCCGCTTTCATCTAAAAGTTTATACAGCCTGTTCCATACTTCCCTGTTATAAATTCCTACACCGGTAGGCTTTTCAAAATACATAGAACCGTTAAACAAAATTTTCAAGAGGCGGATTTTTGTTGATCTGGCACTCCGGGTTTTAAAAAGAAAATGCTTGTATAAAACAAGATGGTTTGCAAAACTGTCTGCCTTCTAACTCCATTATTTATATTTTGCACACACAAACGCAGGCTTTTAGTTTTTGAGAAATTGATAAGGTCGTTAATTATTTTCTTTTGATGTGGATTTAATGCCTGGGGAAAAGTTTCTCTAAAAGATGCCGCCATCGTAATTTTCCGATCGACATCTTTAATATTTTCTTTTGTGAGCAATCGTTTGAATCTTTTTTGCAGTGAATCGTTACTATGCTGACCAGAAATATTTTTTCCGTGTTGCCTGTACAAAACTGTTTTTTTTTCCAGGTAGATAATTTCACCAAAAGCGCTTGCAACCAATGCTATCCAATGATCATAATTTTCAGCAACAAGAGGAATATGATCTATGATTTTTAAAAGCTGCAGATTGATCATCATAGTGCATCCATAAACAGGATTCTGTATAATTAAATGCCTTAACCCTAAATCAGCAACTTTAGTGGCACTGTAATTTTTCTTCGATCGAATCTCATTCAGCTTTTCATCAACGTAAGAGAAGTTAGTATAAACAAGTAAAGGTTTGCTGTTATTAGACTTTTGCTCAAAACGTATCATTTCATTCAATGTAATTTCAATTTTATTATTTAACCAAACATCATCCTGGTCGCAAAACATGATATATGCATCTTCATTCAAACTTTTTGCGTATTTAATAAGTGCATTGAAGTTGAGCACACTTCCAAGATTTCCTGAACTATCTTTTAGAATGAAAATTTTGTCAGAAAATTTTGAACAGTACTCTTCAATAATTAAAGGAGTTGCATCAGCCGAAGCATCATCGCGGATAATTAATTTCCAGTTCTTGTACGTTTGATTTAAAATGCTATCAAGTTGAGCGCAGATAAATTTTTCTCCGTTATAACAGGCGAGTAATATAAGAACAGTTGCCTCTTCCATTTTTACGGTGAGAATCTTGTAACAGAATTTTTTATATTCTGAAGGAAATAATAGAGGCGTGCCACGAGAACGTACATTGCTCCATAATTATGTTTAACTACCTGCAACATTTCCCGTTTGTTGTAAGGAGAACTTGTGCCTGCTTCCATTGCATAAGCATCAAAAGATCCATCTTTATTAAAGCGAAAGCCGGATTTATATAATCGTTGGTTAAAATCAAAATCTGCAAACACCGGAAATTGCAAAAGAAAAGGCGGCTGCGGATGAACACTTTTTCTTATTAGCAGTGCCTGGTGATGTGCACCATTTATCAGCCTCATCCTGAAATCAATTTTTGTATTAAACACATACCTGCCCGCTATATTAACTTTTCCATAAATAATATCATCTTCCGTATGCTTGCTCATGTCCGGTAAATGCACAATGCGATCTCCTGCCCCTAAATAAAGAATAAAACTATCATCATCAGCTTTAACCCAGCCTTTGTTCATGGCGTCATAAATTCCTTTATCGGGTTCACTTATCCAATATTTAATTTTTGATGCATAGTGCTTTATTATATCAACTGTGCCATCTCCTGAACCACCGTCAATCACTATATATTCGAGATTAGAATAAGGATTATTTAAAACAGATGTAATTGTGTCTTCAATATGTGCAGCTCCGTTATATACAACGGTGATTATTGTTATCAGCGGAAGTTGATCACCCATTAGTTTAAATAGAATCTTTAACGTGCCGGTATTTGCTGGCTTACCCGCTTCATAAAAGCGTATTGAGTTGAATCAATATTACCATCACGTAATGTGCAAACATCAAATGTAATTACACCTCCATTATTGTTTACAGTTTTTATATAATTTACAAGTGAATCTTCATTAAACCTCACACCCGGTTCCTTCCAATTCTTCCCCAGAAAAGTCATTTCGTGCCATTGAATACCATCTATCATTCCACCTTTTGGCGGTATGTCAGCCAGTTTATACATTTCTCCACCGGTGTATTCTTCCCATCTCGTTTGCTTGATCACTTTTAAATGTGGTGCAGGATTAAATGCAACAACAGCATTTTGATTTCCTGCTTTTAACGCTGTATATACGGTGTGTAACAATGTATCATTGTATCCATGAAAAGGATAAGCGCCGTCAACCCACCAACCGGAAATTTTAGAACCATATCGGATGCTTATATCGCGCAAAACCTTAGACCAATTATCTACATATTCAGGTGTTGCAATAAACTTGTTGCCATGCTGCTTCCACTGGAGCATTGGGTTTTTAAATATTTTATTTGCATTGGAATCTGCATATGTTCCGTCTCCGGTAACATACAACATCAATTTTATGTTGTACTTATTTAAGGCATCATACAGGTCCGCTATAAGATCGCGGGTAGGTGTTGCATCACCTCTTTTATAACCGGTCATCTTTTCATACGTTTCATTTGGAACACACATGTACCGGCTTGCCTGGTAAACCGAAAAGATCACATATCCCGCGCCAATATCATGCATTTTTTGAGCGAAAGTGTTCACGTCAAAATCGTTCACGCATTGATTCCAGCTTGTTCTCTTGCCCTGGAACCATGGGCTTCTTGCATCCTGTAGTTGCTCAAGGTAATGTACCATTACACCATACTTTGTGTCCTGCATCCAGGCGGCAGGATTTTTTTGAACACCTGAAGAACTGAATGAAGTGATAGCTAACATTAATGTTAGCAGAACAGCAGGAAGGAAATTAAATTTTCTTTTCATGGTTAGAGCGATTGATGTTTGTCTACCAAATTAGATGCAAATGTTTGCAGGCTAAGGTTAAATTTTAAGTTACCTGTAATTGAAACCGATTTTTGTTTACCGGCAAATGAATAATAAATACAACGACTAACAAAGGCAATGATAAAAAAATAACGTCCGTAACTTTATTAATAAATAACGGAGAATCCTGAGGAAGTGAGTATATTGTAAGGTTTAGGTAAATAATTAAGAGAGATATTATTATTGATGAAGTGCGGCCGCGTACAACTGAGTAAAATAATCTCCGAACAACACCAACTAAGCTGCCTATAATAAAGGAATAAACAAGACCGCCAAAAAATCCGAAATAGATATTTCCTTTAATATAAAATGGCACATTCGGCCCATAGGTTTCATTTCCCGGATTATTATAAAAATAATTTATCAGCCTGAAATTGATTGGTTCACGGTAAGGAGCCAATCTTAATAAACCTAATGGAGAATTAAATTCATCTTTTAAAAAGCTGATAAAATTGTTATCCGAAAAATAATGCATCGAAGAAGGATTATAGTAATACAACATGGCATCACCATAAAATAAAAACCTGGTGCCCAGGCCTAACACAGCATTATTTAAAGAACCTGCACCACTGCTTATAATGATTACAATTGATAAAACCGCCGCAACAATCAGAATAACATAACTGCCCACCCTGATTTTTTTAACAGCGCTGTCTTTATTAAGGTCTTTAAAATAAAAGAAGAATGAACTTAGAAAAACGAAGAAAAGCAGAGCAGATTTTGATCCACTTAGTCCTTCAAATACAATTAAGATAAAAGCCAAAAAAGCGTAACGCAATTGCTTTTTATAAACGAAAAGAAAGATAAGAATGAGTGCAGTAATGTAAATTAAGCTTGAGTTCATTCTGCGTACAATACCTAACCCCGTACCTTCCGTAAAATTGTTCACCTTGGCTTCGGAAGGATTATCAGAAAATAAAGCAATGCCCTTTTCCTTAATCAGGAAAAGATTGCCCGCAATAAGAACGATAGTTGCAATAATTGCATACCATTTTAAAACCGAGATTTGCCACCCTTTCACATTTTTAAAGAAAATGCCTTGTTGCCTGTCAATTTTCTTCAATGGTGTGCCCGCTGCCGAAAAAAAGCCAGCTATGAAAAATATTTCTGAAGCCAGGAAGCCAAAAAGTAATCTGGTGTCCGAAATTGTCATTAAAGCAAGCTGAATGGAGAAAGCCTGTGTTACAAGAAAAAAGAACAAAGGATCTAAAAGATGAATGATATGCTTTCTGAAAAGAAATAAAAGCACAGTGAATATTAAGCACGTGCTTAACAGAACCGGCCATAATTCACTGAACTGACTTATCATTTATAAAAAGGAAAAAAATCTTTTATAAAGTTGAAACCTGTCTGTTTCCTTGATCAAATATTTTGCCTTGAAGTAAGCCTGTAGTTTGCAGCCATACTAATTACTTTAAGAATAGCCGGCTTTAAATTCAGTAACGTTATAATCGTCCAAACGAGTAACGCCACTAAAATTATATTGTTGAAGTGATTATAAATGCCGAGCCAGATTATAAAGCAAAGTATCGCTTTAGGCAACCAAAAACTGATCAATCCCGAATAGTGCAAATTGCGTTTTATATTATACAACAAATTAAATGGCAGTACTAAAACGATATAGGACAGAGAATAAAAAGCTGCAATTGATATAAGAGAAATGGTAGAGCCATAAATTATTCCTCCTATCATAAATGCAGAAGCTATCCATCCTGTGAGTATTAAAGATTTTTCTTTTTTTTCAAGTACAAGCATACTTGCCATGGGGAAGAAAAGTGTTTGAATCATTACAAGCAAGCCGAAATATGGCAACAAGCTGGCAACAGCAAGCCAGTTCTTACCCCATAATATCGTTACAAATTGCTCTGGAAAAATGATAAGTATTAATGCCACCGGGAGATTGACAAGCGAAATAATTTTCAAAATAAAATAATATTCCTCTTCAACATTTCCCCCTGCATTTTTAAACTGAACCATGCTTGGAAAAAGCACGGAAGTAAATAAACCTGAAATAAGATTTAAGGGCATTTGCAACATCATATAAGCCCTGTTGTAAATACCAAGATCTCCGGCGCCATAAAATTTGCCGACAATAAGATTGTCGCTGTTTCTTGCCCAGTAATTGATAATGTTGAAACCGGTTAATCCTCCAATAACCGTTCTGGCGATAGTAAATGACCTTATTGCAACAGCTTTGCGCACAAGCAAAGGATAGTTTAGTGATTGCCTGTGCAGTAAAAGAATATTTACAAGTGCTGTTACATACTGAGATAAAACCAAGGACCAATATCGCAAACCAAAATAAGCCATGATTATTGTAGCAACAGTACCGCAAAGCGTACTTATCAAAAGTATTTTTCCATAACGGGCAAACTGCAAATTTTTTTGCAGTACAGCCATGGGAACTGTGATAAAAGAACGAACAATAAATAAAAATGCTATTACGGTTCCAGGCGCTAAAATTTGAGGATTTTTATAAAAAGCAGCTATCGGATAAATTAAAATTAATGTGAGTACAGTCAATGTTATACCTATCCATAATGATACAGCATTAAGTCCGCGGTAAAAAGTATTGTGATAAGGGGTACGAATAACTGCAAGTGAAATTCCACTGTCAGAAAAAATACTTATAAATCCTGAAAACACTGTTATTAAACCAACGAGCCCAAAATCAGAAGGCAATAACAGTCGGGATGTAACAAAACTTGCGAAAAAAACTGTTAACTGGCTTACGTATAAATAGCCACCTGAAACAATAAGATTTTTGAAAAAGTTTTTTTTAAACGACATTGAACTAAACGATTAGAAAACTATTCAGCCTTTGCATATAAGTTTTTCAGTTCAGGCATTACGAATCTTCTAAACCAAAGTATGATTATCACCAGCAGGCCGGCAAGAAAACCGCCTACGATTAAACAAATAAGTTTGCTTTTTTTATCTTGTTTGAGTGGCAAAACGGGTTCATCAATTACCTGGTAAAGCGGCGTTGCTTTTTGAAGTTCCACTTTTGCAAGTTCAAGATTTTTCACAATTTCACCGTAAGCTGTTCCCAAAACTTCTACCTGCGCCTGGCTTTGCTGCGAGCCTGATCGTTTTACCTGGAATGCAGGGTTAAGATTAAAAGTTTGATCTGTTTGTGAGGCAGCGTTAGTAATAGCACCACCCAATAAAGCTTTCAAACTATCCGCTTCGTGTTGCAACATCGCGAGATTTGTTTGCGAAACTTTAGTGTGTGTATAGATGTAAAATGAAGAGGTGACATCAACAATATACTTTGTTAAGTAATAAGAAAACAGTTCATCATCTGATGTTACAGATACATTGTAAATGTTTAAATTCTTGTCCGGCTTAGAAACTGTAAGATAATAATCAGTTACGTTTTCGTAAATCTCCCTGAATAAACTGTCCTGCACAGGAGTTAATTTTGATGTATCGTCTGGGAACGGATAAGCGTTCTTTGTTCTGTCTTCTTTACTCCATCCTTCATCAATCTTTTCGCTTTTGCAAAACATATTTAAGAGGGTCTCATTTTTTTCGGGCGCTTTTTTCATCAAGGCCGTTTTTACCATAAGTTGTGAACTCATTAAGCTCATTATATTATCACCGGTGAAAAAATCACCATTGTCACCGCTTAAATTAATTCCAAACTGGCTTGCCAAACCGGCAAAGCTGCTGCTTGATGAGTTGTTTGATAAAATAAAATTGATCTCCCCAGTGTAAGTTGGCTTTGAAAAATACGCGTACACAACACCTAATATTCCTCCAATAATTCCTGCAATTAAAATAACAAGCCACTTTGAAATAAAGTATTTAAAGACGTACAAAAACTTTTGAAAAAGATTCTTAAGTGTTATTTCTCTGCCAGTATCCATTTCATTTCTTATAGATGAAGTATTGCAATTACAACACCGGCCAATGAAGCAATTGCGCTTGCAATACCTATAAATTCTCCGGTTGATAGTTTCTTCTTTTCATCCTTTGCAGGCACTACTATTTCTGTTCCCGGTTTTACAGATGGAGAACTTTTGAAAAACAAGAAGCCGCGTGTTGTAGCTGCTTTACCATTTGCATACACAACATACACTTTATTTCTTTTCCCATTCTCAGCAATGCCGCCCGCAGAGGCTATGTAGTCTTTAAGTGAATATCTTTTATTGTAAGGTATCTGCGTAGGAAACAACACGCTGCCGCTTATCTTTACTTCCGCATTATATTTTGGAACAACCAATTCATCGCCTGCCATTAAAACAACGTTTTCAGGAGAAGAAGGGTTGCTGAGAAGCTCGTGAACATCTAACGGAATTTGATCGTAGGGCTTTGTTATGGTTTGCTGCACTATTTCGTTTGAATCGCCCAGTTGCTGCTGAATACCCTGAATGGTTTGTTGTTTGATCTGTGTTGTTTTGTCGTCAAGATTATATCGCTTGATATAAGCACCTTCAAGGTAAGCTTCAGGTGTAAATCCACCTGCACGTTTTATAATATCTGAAACCCGTTCCTCTCTTTTTTCTAAAACATAAGGCCCCGGATATTGCAACTGGCCGGTAACAGTAACGGTTTGAAATGCGAGGTAACCGGGTTTGCGCCTGATGGTAACAAGATCTGATGGTTGTAAGCTTATGTTTTTTTGCGGCGAAGACAGATCTTCAACACCATTAACATCTATTATCATGCTTGCTCTAACATCCTGTGAGGTTAAAGTATCACGATTAATTAAGCGTGCAATTTCTATTCTTTGGGGGAAAGCGGCATCGGTAAATCCGCCCGCCTGGAGAATAACATCTTTAAGCGTAAGGCTGTCCCGATAATCATAATAACCCGGGTTTCGAACTTCACCTAACACGGAAACATAATATTGATCTTTCAAATCAAAGATTGATGCTATTACAACTGAATCTTCGCGCTTCAACAAAATATTTTTTTCTTCAATTGTATCAGACGGGTTAAACGATAAAATCTCTTTTGTAAGATTATCTTTTAACCTGAAAATTTGAGCTCGCTGCATAAAAGCGTCTTCGCGTAAACCGTCTGCTTTATCGATGAGGTCTTTCAATGTCATGCCTTCATTCAACTCATAAATTCCTTCCCTGTATACAGCACCGGTTAATGTTATCCTGTTTGTATAACGCGTTAAAAGCCTGCTTACAATTACACTGTCTCCACTTTGCAATACGTAAGTACTGTAATCTTGCTGGTTAACATCCTTTACACTGAGCTCTTTGTTGGTAAAGCGAACAATTTTTACAGAAGCTTTATAAGCACTGTCCGTAAATCCCGAACAATAGTTAAGCAGATCCTGCAAAGTTTCGTTTGGCAACATTTCAAAAATGCCCGGCCGTTTCACATACCCATCAATTGTAACTCTTGTTTGATAAGCGGGTATTCTTATTACATCATTATTGCGCAATGTAACATTATCACTTGCATCACCATTTACAAGAAAATGATACAGATCAATATTTCGAAAAACTTTATTATCCCTTATCAATTCTATTTTTCTAAAGCTGCCATATTGAGACGGGCCTCCGGCAACAAACAACGCATTAAACGCAGTGACCAATGATGGCAATATATAGTTACCCGGTTTGTTAGCGCCAATAATGGTTACTCCGATGCTTTTTATCTCGCCAACATTTATATTCAAATGAGAAGAGCCTGATCTTAGACTTGGATAGGCACTTCTGCCCATCAACGAGCGAATTTTTTGCGTGGCATCTTCAATGGTAATACCTGCAACCTGCACACTGCCAACATTAGGAATTAAAATATTTCCCTGTGCGGAAACAGTAAGTTGAGCACTTGACTCCTGAACACCAAATACATCAATATTTAGAACATCTCCTGGCCCGACTATGTAATTCACCGGTGTTGCCACAGGTACTGTTGGCTGGAAATTTAATGAAGCGTTATTAAAAAGTTCGGACCCAAAAATACGTGGATCAATTAAAGGTTTTCTTGCTGTAGTGTCTAAAGTGTCGCTATACCTGTTGCCTGTAGTATCTGAAGGATTAATCGCTTGATTTGGGTTTAAATTTTTATTTAAAAGGTTAGGATTAGTTGTCAGCAGCGTCTGCAACCTTGCCCGCAGTTTCTGCACTTCGCCAACGGGCATACCTTTCGCGATAGCAATTTGTTCAGCCTGTTCAGGCGATAAACCTGAGGCATCTAACTGTTGTTTAAATCGCAGAACTTGGGCATCTGTAAGGTTGTCAACTTTGATAGTACTTAAATCGTAGCCGTGTAAAATATCCTGCGTTTTACCAGGCAGTGCAAATAATAAACTGCATGCAATCAACGCAAGAAAACGAACACATTTTTTAATTAACATGCAAAAAGGTTCTGATTGTAAATATATAGCTTCGCCATCTCGGTTACATTATAAAATAAAAAGCCTTCATCTTTAGAAGGCATATTTATAACACAACACATTCATTAATAAAGCACGCCGCAAATATAGGAATTTGAAGAGTGAAACCTGCTTTTGACGTGGTTTTAACAATCAGGTTTGGTTAACTTGCCGCTTCCGAAATATTAATTTTCAGCATTAACATGAACGATTCCAATCTGATTTTCATCGTTTCTCAACCGCGCAGTGGTTCAACCCTTTTGCAAAAGATAATTTCAAATACTAATTTAATAAACACCGTAAGTGAGCACTGGTTCTTATTGCCGTTTTTATCTGTGTTCAGGGCCGACCTTCATAATGCTGCTTATGATTCTTCACTCACTGCCGAAGTAATGCAGGAATATTTACGAAAGCTTCAGCTTGAAAAAACTTTTCATGAAGAGGGCAAACAATTTCTTTTAAAATTTTACGAACCTTTAATGATAAACGGTGCCAAATATGTTTTAGATAAAACGCCGAGATATTATGAAATTTTGAACGAGCTGCTCACATATTTTCCGAACGCAAAAATTATTGTGTTGATACGGGACCCTGTTGATGTACTAATGTCGATAATTCAAACATGGAAAATAAAATCGCTTAGAGCACTTGATTATTACACAAGAGATATTTTGCTTGCACCGGTTTTGATGAACAGGTTTGCAATTGAACAAAAGCATAATCAGAATGTGAAATGCATGTATTATGAAGATTTAGTAGAGGATGCCGAAAAAGAAATATCAGCTGTTTTTAATTGGCTTGATCTTCCGTTTGACAAAGGTGTTTTAAACTATCAAGGCAATGAAAAAACATCAGGTAAAAGAGGAGATCCTACCGGAGTTCGCCAGTACAGTAAGATTGTTTCAAAAGAAGAAAAAAAAGATGAGAGCAGCAAGTACAAACAAATATGGAAAAACTTCATTTCCGGGTATAAATATTATTTAGAAGAAATGAAGATGGAAACATATAGCAGGTATGATTTAAGGGGACATCGCACATCAATTTTTAAATATTTTTTTAAGAACACGTACGCTCAGCCTGCCATGAGAAAAATAAACATGCGGGATATGATTATTTATACAAAAACAAAATTGCTTATAAAGAAAATAGAAAAAAAGTAAGATTGATTACTTAAAAATTTGTTCTGCCGCAGTTAAACTTTCGGGTTTACCTACATCAATAAATTTTGTGTTGGAATGATCGAACGATAAAATATTATTTTCTGCACATAAAGAAAGATATACATCAACCATTGAAAACTTTGCTTCTTTTTGCTGCATCAACGAAAATATTTTTTTGTTGATGACATGAATGCCGCTAAATGCCTTTGGTATCAAACTTTTTCCTTCTCGCATAATTTTCTCTTGCCCGGTTTTTATATTTTTCCATCCGCATAAAACATTTTCATTATTAAATAAAAAATAACGTGAAGTTTTACGGTTTGTAGTTGCCAGTGTGGCTAAAGGTTTATTGATCTCATGAAAAGCGATCATTTTATCAAGAGAAAGATCAGTAAGTATATCAACATTCATCAATACAAAACTTTGTTCTGTTTTAAAAAACCATGATGCACGTTTTAAACCACCGCCCGTTTCTAAAATAGCATCAGCTTCATCTGAAATAGTCACGTCGCTTCCCCATCCAATATTTTTTTTAACCGCCTGAACAATTTGCTCTGCAAAATGATGCACATTAACTATCACTTCATAAATACCAAACTGTTGTAAATATTCTATGTTGCGTTGCAGTAACGTTTTGCCGTTTACCTCAGCTAATGCTTTTGGGTGTTGATCGGTAAAGGGCTTTAAGCGTGTACCAAAACCCGCTGCGAGCAACATAGCTTTCATACTTCAGCTTCGGATTTTGGATTTAAAATCTCGGATTTCCAGTTGGGTTCATTTAAATGATGCACATTCACTTTCACTTTGTATTTGCTGATAAGATGTTTTGCTGTCTGTTCTGCTGCATATACGCTACGATGCTGTCCGCCGGTACAACCAAAACTTATCATTAAATTAGTAAAGCCTCTTTTAATATAATCTTCAACAGAAATATCAATTACATCATACACACCATTTAAAAATTCATTAATGCGTGTACGCTGTTCTAAAAAATCTATCACTTTTTTATTTTGACCTGAAAGTGTTTTAAACTCTTCAAACCTTCCTGGATTCAATAATCCCCTGCAATCAAAAACGAAACCGCCTCCATTACCGGTTTCATCCTGCGGCAATATTCTTTTGTAAGAAAAACTGTTGATGGTTACAATTAAAGGTGTGTTTTCATCTGCCTGGAAAGGTTGGAAATTAGTAATGATCTCGTCACCTGTAATAATTTCAAGCATGCGGCTTAATTCAGGAGTTATCATTCCAACACGATTATCTTTCAAAAACTTTTTGAGATTTCTTAAGGCAATTGGAATGCTTGTTAGAAAATAAGATTTACGTTCAAACAATCCTCTGAAGCCATAAGCGCCTAATACCTGCAGCATACGTATCAACACATATCCATCATACTGACCAATAAATATGTGGCGATCGATCGGTTTTGCAAGCAACTCGTCAACCACGTCAAGATAATAGTGCAATAAATCATCTTTCCATTCGTCACTTAATTGTGCCTTCGCCTGCCACAATAAACTCGCAACATCGTATTGCAAAGCGCCCTTCATACCGCCCTGGAAATCGATAAAATAAACTTCGTCGTTGTTAACAATTATGTTCCTGCTTTGAAAATCGCGGAACATAAAATATTTATATTCTGTTTTGGTAAGATAAGTTGCCAGCGCTTCAAAATCATCCAGCATGGCCTGCTTATCGTAGGGTAATTGAAGTGTATCCAAAAAATAATATTTGAAATACAACAGGTCGCTTAAAATTGCCTGCTTACCAAATTCTTTTGCAGTTAAACATATTTCATAGTCAAGTTCAGCGTCACCATTTATTTGTAACCTCGCTAATTGGTTTAAACTTCTTTTATACAATTCAAAAACGCGGTCACTATGCCCGTACCTTTCTAACATATCAAGCAAAGAAACGGTGCCGAGGTCTTGCTGAATATAGGCGGTGATATCATCATTTATGAATAGTATTTCCGGTACAGGTAAATTTTTTGCTTTAAAATGATTACTGAAAGCAATAAAGGTTTTGTTTTCCTTTACGTTTAAATTATACGTTGCAATAAAAGTGTTATCATCATGAAATATTCGGAAATAAATACGGTCGCTGCCGCTGCGAGGCAATTGCTCAATTCGCTGCGGTGCCTCGTTTGTGGAAGCAATAAAAAGTTCCTGTATCTTATCGATAATTATTTTCATCCCGATTTTTTCAAAATTAGGGCGATAAATGTAGTTCTAAATTTGATTTAATTTTGCATTATGAATTTTGAATACAAACATTTATTGCCGGCAGATTTTAATGACAATTCAAGGGTTTGGATTTACCAGGCAAGCCGTTTATTTACTTTGAGTGAAGCTTTGCAAATTGAAGATATTTTAAATGATCTTGTACAAAACTGGAAAGCGCACGGCGCACCTGTAAAAGGTTATGCAAATTTATTTTTTGGACAGTTCATTATTTTAATGGCTGATGAAACTGCAACAGGTGTTAGCGGTTGTAGTGTTGACGGCGTGGTGCGCATTATTCAGCAAATTGAAAAACAGTTTGGCGTTGAGTTGTTCAACTGGCAAAACCTTGCTTTTGTGGTGAAAGATAAAGTGCAGGTTATTCCGCGGCAACAATTCAATTATGCGATTGAAAATAATTTTATCACGCCACAAACTTTATTTTTTAATAATGTTGTAAGCACGAAAAAAGAATTAGAAAATAATTGGATGATTCCAATAAAAGAAAGTTGGCTGAAAACAAAAACCAAAACAGTAGTTCAGTAGAATCAGCGGAAGTAGCTCATTTGGTAGAGCATCAGCTTCCCAAGCTGAGGGTGGCGGGTTCGAGCCCCGTCTTCCGCTCAAATCTTCTCTAAAAAAGGCTCCGAATTATCGGAAAATATTTGAGTTTTTTGAGGAAGAAATCGAAAAAAATCGGGAAAATATTCACTTTTTTCGGGAGAATCTTCAATAAAATCGGGAAAAGAAAGTGTTTTGTCGGGAAAAATTTCAGTTCTTTCGGGAGATTTTCAGAATAAATCGGGAAAGCTAACCCGGTAAATCATTCAATTAATTGCCAGTCTTACAGTAAAAGGGTTTTTTAAATTACGATTAGTTATAGTAAGATTAACCTTTACATGCTGCCGCTGCCATTCTGTCTCAATTCAATATCTTTGCCGCTCAATTTTCTTTAATGCAGTATCTAGTTGCAAATAAGGTACATGACGAACAAAGGCAAGGTGAAGCATTTGCCCCTTTTCAGAACGATGTAAATCAATACAATAAAAAATTTTACATAGAAAGTTATGGTTGCCAGATGAATTTCAGCGATAGCGAAATTGTGGCCTCCATTTTACAGCATGAGGGTTTTGGCGCTACAAGTAATTATGAAGAGGCCGATCTTGTTTTGCTGAACACATGTTCTATTCGTGAAAAAGCAGAGCAAACGGTTCGCAAACGGTTAACCGAATTCAGAAAGATAAAAGTAGCAAAGCCGGGAATGCTTGTTGGCGTTTTAGGCTGCATGGCGGAAAGATTAAAATCAAAGTTTTTAGAAGAAGAAAAGCTCGTTGACATCGTTGTTGGGCCGGATGCTTACAGAACTTTACCGGTTTTAATTGAAGAAGCAGAAACAGGACAGAAATCGGTGAATGTTTTATTAAGCCGTGAAGAAACGTACGCTGATATTTCTCCTGTTCGTTTAGATAGCAATGGCGTTACAGCTTTCATTTCCATCATGCGGGGTTGCAATAATATGTGCAGTTTTTGTGTAGTGCCTTTTACAAGAGGCAGGGAACGCAGCCGCGATGTACATTCCATTATTGCGGAAGCGCAAGATTTATTTGATCGCGGTTATAAAGAAGTAACCTTGCTTGGTCAAAATGTAGATAGCTATTATTGGATTGATGAAGCAAAAGATGAGATAGTAACCTTCGCAAAATTGCTGGAGAAAGTAGCGTTAGTTGATCACTCTTTAAGAGTTCGTTTCAGCACATCGCATCCAAAAGATATTACAGATGAGGTGTTGTTTACGATGGCGAAATATGATAATATCTGCAATTATATTCATTTGCCTTTGCAAAGTGGAAGCACCCGTGTTTTGCAATTAATGAACCGCACTTATACCCGTGAATGGTATGCAGCGAAAGTGAATCGAATAAGGGAAATCATTCCTGATTGCGGCATTAGTTCGGATATCATTGCCGGCTTTTGTACAGAAGAAGAAGAAGATCATGCAGACACATTAAGCATGATGGAAAGCAGTGCTTATGATATGAGTTACATGTTCTTTTATTCTGAACGTCCGGGCACGTTGGCGGCAAGAAGATATCAGGACGATGTGCCTGAAGATGTAAAGAAAAGAAGATTGAAAGAGATCGTTGAATTACAAAACAGGCTTTCATTTGAAAGCAATAAAAAAGATGCAGGAAAAATTTTTAAAGTTTTAATTGAAGGTAACAGCAAAAAAAGTGATGCAGACTGGATGGGAAGAAATTCGCAAAACAAAGTGATCGTTTTTTCAAAGGAAAATTACAATTATAAAAAAGGTGATTATGTTGTTGTAAAAGTTACAGATTTTACGCGGGCAACATTAATTGGTGAAGTGGTTCAGTAGATGTATGTAGTGATCTTTTGTACTTATGGCATCGTTCCTTGCGTCGCACACTTCAGCTGTATATCATTACTCAACTTAATTAAGAATCAGAATGGCAGATATACAATCAATAAAAAACAGGTTTGGAATAATAGGCAATTCACCGGCGCTTAATTACGCGATACAGGTTGCAATGCAGGTTTCGGCAACAGACCTTAGCGTTTTAATTGTAGGCGAAAGCGGTGTTGGTAAAGAATCATTCTCTCAAATTATACATGCACTATCAGCTAGAAAACATAATCCTTTTATTGCTGTAAACTGTGGTGCAATACCAGAAGGAACAATTGATTCGGAATTATTCGGTCACGAAAAAGGTTCATTTACTGGTGCTGTTGACAGTCGCAAAGGTTATTTTGAAACAGTGAACGGCGGAACGATATTTCTCGATGAAATTGGTGAAATGCCCATCGGTACACAAGCGCGTTTATTGCGTGTTTTGGAAGCAGGTGAATTCATTCGGGTGGGTTCATCTAAAGTGCAGAAAACAGATGTGCGTGTAATTGCAGCCACTAATAAGGACCTGTATGAGTCAACTCAGAATGGAAAATTTCGCCAGGATTTATATTACAGGTTAAGTACAGTTCCCATACGGGTACCAGCATTGCGAGACCGCAAAGAAGATATAATTCTCTTATTTAGAAAATTTGTGGTAGACTTTGCCGAACGTTATAAAACAACACCCGTTCAGTTAGACGATGAAGCGAAGAACATGTTAATTAACTATTCATGGCCGGGTAATGTGCGTGAACTGAAGAATATTGCGGAGCAATTATCGGTGTTAAGCACTAATCAAACAATAACAGCAAACGACCTGCAACGTTTTTTGCCTGAAAAGAATGTAAACCGTTTGCCGGTGCTGGCATTATCGCAGCAGGCAGGAAGTGAGTTCAGCAACGAAAGGGAAATTTTATACAAGCTGTTCTTTGATATGAAAAAGGATGTTACAGAATTGAAGAAAATGTTTTTGGAAATTCTGAAAAATCCTGCGCTTGCAAACACTGCGGCAAATTATACATCTGAATCTTTGCAAAGAGATTATGCTGTGAACGGAAGCGATTATAATGTTGCTCCGGTTTTAGCCAATGCGCAAGCTGCTGCGCTGCCTTCTAATATGCAGCCTGCAAATCAACCAGTAATCCTTCCGCATAAAGATGACATACATGAACACGAAGAAGTGGAAGAATCACTGAACATAATGGATAAAGAAAAAGAACTGATCATAAAAGCGCTCAAAAAACATCGTGGCAAAAGAAAAGATGCTGCCCTCGATCTTGGCATAAGCGAAAGAACCTTGTACAGAAAGCTGAAAGAATATGACATTAATGAATAGGCGGTTAAGAAGTGGCGGTCAACTGTCAACCGTTATTCTTTTTTTATTAGTGGCCCTGATTATTACCGGCCCTTCCTGCGGCGTTTATACTTTTCGCGATGTGTCTATTGATTATTCAAAAATTAAAACAGTCAAGGTTGGATTTATAGATAATAAAGCACGATATGTCAATCCACAATTAAGTCCGAGATTGACAGATAATCTCAAACAAAAAATAAATAATTACACAAAGCTTACCCTTGTAACAAGCGATGATGCCAGCTACATTATTACAGGATATATAAACCGTTATGATGTTTCGCTTGCAGCCATAAGTAATAATCAAAGTGCAGCAAATCGTTTAACGGTAGGAGCATCTATTACGTTTATCAATACGGTGGATAATAAAACAGATAATTTTACCGTAAGTCGCGATTTTGATTTCTCTGCAGGTTTATCACTTCAGCAGGCAGAAAGCCAGTTGCTGAGTGATATTATAAATCAGCTAACCGATCAAATCTTTAATCATATTTTTTCAAACTGGTAGAAACAATATCTTCACAAGCTAAACTATTTTATGAATGGCTTTACCTGCAGAAAATATTTTATTACATCTTTTTGGAACAACAAATTTTAGTGAAGTTTCAGAAAGCAGGCTTGACCAGGCGGTGAAAGATTTTCCGTATTATAGTGCTGCACATTTTCTAAAAGCCAAAAGAAATCTGGCGCAAGATGAAAGCGCCGCAAATAAAGTGTTGCAAGAAGCCGCATTGCATTTCTCAAATGAGCGTTGGTATCATTTCAGTTTGCATCAAAACGATAGGGATACAGGTGTTGAAGAAATTTTTATAGAAATTCCAACCGGTGATGACTTTACAAAAGATGAAGAAGAGGGAGTTGTTGAAGAACTTACCGAAACCGATGAACTTGTAAATGAGAAGCTGAGTAGTATATTACAAAGCCAGGCAGACGAATTTCATAAACCGATAGAAGTTGAAGCTGAAATTCCGGTTGAGAATGTGCCTTACCATCGCGTTGATTATTTTGATTCCCAGGGAATAAAGCTGGAGGAAGAAAAGGCGAACGACAAATTAGGAACCCAGTTAAGGAAATTTACTGATTGGCTAAAACAAATGAAGCGCGCTAATTCTAACTCTGCTGAATTAGAAACCGATGAAGCCGGGGAATCCAAAGTGAAAAATATTGCAGAGCATTCGAATGAGCAGGGAGAAGTTGTAACAGAAGCGATGGCCGAAGTGCTTGCTAAACAAGGGAAGCCGGAGCAGGCTGTCCAGATTTATCAAAAATTAAGTTTTAATAATCCCTCCAAATCCGCTTACTTTGCGGCAAAAATTGAAGAATTAAAAGATAAGCAATGACGTTGGTTTTATTTATTCTTATTGTAATCGTTTGCCTTATATTAGGACTGATAATACTGGTGCAAAACCCTAAAGGCGGTGGATTAAGCGGCACACTGGCTGGTTTCAATAACCAGTTTATGGGTGTAAAGCAAACTAATGATGTGTTGGAAAAAGGCACCTGGATATTTGTTTCTGCACTAGCAATACTGTGTATTATATCCGTTTTGTTTGTTTCCAATGTATCAACAAGCGGAAGCAAAACTTTGCAGGAAATTAATACATCAACAGTACCTACACAACAGCAAACTCCTGCAAATTCACAGCAACAAGCTCCAAGCAATTTTCAATCGCCGGACAGTACTCAAAAATAATTTACAGAATTGCCCGATAGTATAAGGGTAGTACATCAGATTTTGGTTCTGAGTGTCTTGGTTCGAATCCAGGTCGGGCAACAAAGCTGCGCTGCAAGTGCGGCTTTGTTCTTTTGCAAAAATGGCGCTTAATGAACAGCTACATGTCATTTACGATCTTGTTATAGCTGGTAACAACACCCTTAATCAGTGAAGAGCTAAATCCCTGGTGTTCCATCTCGTTTAATCCGGCAATGGTACACCCTTTTGGCGTAGTTACTTTATCAATTTCCTGTTCAGGATGCGTATGTTTTAACAGTAAAAGATCTGCTGCACCTTTTACAGTTTGTGCTGCAATTAAGGAAGCCGTGGCTGCATCAAATCCTATTTCAATTCCACCCTGGATATTGGCGCGTATATAGCGCATTGCATAAGCAGTACCACATGCACCCAATACGGTTGCTGCATCCATTAATTTTTCTTCAATAAACACAACTTTTCCCAATTGATTAAAAAGATCAGCCACAAATTTCGATTGCTCATCGTTTGCGCCATGACTGCAAATGCATGTTATGCTTTGTTGAATGGCAATCGCTGTATTTGGCATTGCCCTAAATATAGTAAAATGTTTGCTGAGAATTTCCTGGATGTCTTTTATCCAAACGCCGGTCATCACACTAACGATCTGGTGTTTAAACGGGTCAAGTTCGCTTTTTAATTGGGCCAAAATGTCTTTTACCTGGAACGGTTTAACAGCAAGAATTATCCAATTTGCGTAGTGCACCGCTTGCTTATTATTATTGCTTATCATCACACCTCTTTCTTCAAGCGAGTGAAGCGTTGAGATGTTTCTTTTTGTAATAATGATATTTTCTGGTTTTGCAAATTGGCTGTTGATAAGGCCTTCAGCAATAGCTGAACCGAGGTTTCCGCCGCCAATAATCGCAATTTTATCTTTCATATTTTGCATTTACAGTTATACAAGTATTTATAATTTTTATGATACCGACACTCGAACCGATGGCATCGGGCCTTGCGTCGCAACACTTCAGCTGCAACCTTTTTTTTCAGCTTTGTTTTAAACTTAAAAGCCGCTTCTTTTTTTGAAGCGGCTTTTATTTTAACTTGATAAAAGGCTACCTCAAAAATAAAATTTCTCTGTACTTCGGTAATGTCCAGTTATTGTCATTTACCAGTGTTTCAAGTTTATCTGCGTGATAGCGAATATCATCAAAAAATCTTTCTTTAATATCACTGCAATAAGCAATAGCTTTTGTGCGGGTGTTTTCCATGTTGTTTACAATCTTTCTTTGCTCTACCATTTCATTCACCTTTGTATACACTGCCTGAATATGCCCCGTTATTTGTTTGAGAATATCGAGTTGGCTTGCATATGATGATTCCGGCAAGCCTGTGTCCTTCAGACCCCTGATATTTTCTATCAATAAATTTTGGTATTCAAGCGCGGAAGGTATGATATGGTTAATGGCTAAATCGCCCATTACCCTTGCTTCTATTTGCACTTTCTTAATGTATTTTTCAAGTTCAATTTCGTGGCGCGCCTCGATTTCTGTATGCGTATAGACCTTATTGCTTTCAAATAAGTGCTTTCCCTTATCACTAACCATTGCATCCAAAGCAAGCGGGGTAGTGCGCACATTTGGTAAGCCGCGGCGTTCCGCTTCATGATGCCATTCCTCGCTATAGTTGTCACCTTCAAACAAAATCTTTTTGCTCTCCGTGATATAACGCTGTATTACATGCATGATCGCAATTTCCTTTTTATCACCTTTATCAATTAAAGCATCAACATCTTTTTTGAAATTCTTTAATGTTTCTGCAACAATGGTATTGAGTGCGATCATTGCATTAGCACAATTTGCTGAAGAACCCACCGCACGGAATTCAAATTTGTTTCCCGTAAAAGCAAATGGCGAAGTACGATTTCGATCGGTATTGTCTAACAACAATTCAGGTATGCTGCGATGAAGGTCTAACTTAAGAATTGCTTCATCCTGCTCGTCAAACTTATCTCCTACTCTTGTTTCAATATCATTCAATACATTGGTTAAGTACTCCCCAATAAAAACGGAAATAATTGCCGGCGGCGCCTCATTTGCACCAAGCCTGTGATCATTGGCAGCAGAAGCAATAGCCGCACGCAAAATATCAGAATAATCATGCACTGCTTTAATTGTATTCACAAAAAAAGTAAGGAACATCAAATTGGTCTTTGGCGTTTTACCCGGTGCTAAAAGATTAACACCGGTATCTGTTGCCATGCTCCAGTTATTGTGTTTGCCGGGGAAAG
>JADMIO010983857.1_pt1 | contig 49655 bp, 52 predicted proteins | sample 8958161 | NCBI WGS metagenome assembly JADMIO01 (sample SAMN16585339, study PRJNA669376) | soil metagenome | isolation source: Crop rotation soil | place: USA: Cullars Rotation, Alabama | collected 2011
TTCAGATTCGTTTCTACATGAACTAACGCTATGCCCTTGAATCCCACCCACGGCAGTGGGTGGTTCATTCAGATCCTTTCTACACGCAACTTAAACGTGACCCTGAATCCCACCAACGGTAGTTGGTGGATTGTTCAAATTCTTTCTAAAGGATCTGAATAAACCACCCACTGCCGTGGGTGGGATTAGCTTGAGTGGGAGAGGGGTTGGTAGAAAGGATCTGAAGTGAACCACCCACTGCCGTGGGTGGGATTGCCGGACGCTGCTAAATAAAAAGAGATCGCCCGAGGGGGCGATCTCTTTGGTAGAACAAGAGAGATAGAGCTTATGCAGCGCGCGTGTGTTCTTTGGTCTCAGCAAACACGCGACGGCCGTTCAGCGCATCGTCAATAATCTCGCGTACTGCCGAAGTCTCCGGATTGACGTCCATTCGGTCGCACGCTTTGAGGTGTCTGACGATACCTTCCGTAGCTATCTCGAGGGCGACACCGTTGAGTTTCGAAAAACGGCGCGCCTGAATGTGATCGATTCTCATAAGCCGCTCGTTCAGCGGCAGGTGTGTATCAAAAGTCACGATTGCCTTTACTCCTCCATTAAGATCTTCGTCTCAAATGTATAAACTATAGATGCTCTAACAACCCCCTTGGATGCAGCCGTCACCGCAGGGCAAAGCCTTGGATTCAGGGTAAAACCCCAAAAACAAAGATTGGCATGTACACATTGCCGCAGGGGTGTTCAGCGAAACGTGAGATTATACTGAACGGACTTAACTACGTCCAGATCTTTTATTCACAAACTCGGTAGGAAGCGGAATTGATGAAAAAGCTAACGATTTCTCACGATGAACAAAGGCGCCGCCCGGTTTCCTGAAGGTGGAAGGGCGGCGCCGATGTTGAAAAAGAATAGTGCCGAAGGTTCACTTTTTTGGTAACACGGTATCTTTCATACCCTTCCCAACGCGAAACTTCAATGTGGTCTTGGCGGGAATCTGAATCGTTTCACCGGTCGCGGGGTTGCGGCCTTCTCGGGCCTTTCGCTCGGATTTTACGAGCTTTCCGAATCCTGGGAGAACAAACTCGCCATTAGATTTCACTTCGCGCGCTGCGAGGTTAGCGATCTCTTCGAAGAATTCCTTCACTTGCGCTCGCTTCATTCCTGTGGATTCAGAGAAGTGGTTGATTACTTCCGATTGAGTCATGCGCTTCTTGCCTGTCGCGGCTTTGGTCGCCATAGTCTGGTGTAACACCTCCAACGAAAACTGGAATCGTAAAACAGATCGGACATTCATATATCACACTCAAGCCCCAAAGTCTTCAAGAAAACCCGTATATCACTAGGTTTTTTGGGGAATTGAGCCGCGGATTGACACCTAAAAAGAACACGGATACTTTCAGGACGCACTCTCCGCCGAGGCATCTGACGTAGGGCTCTCCCGTTTCTACCGCTTGATCATGCGTTTAACACGTGCTGGTAACAAGCTCACAAATCGACCCGACTCTCCTCCCATTTCTCGACGCGAGTAGCGCGCCCGAGGAGGCTGCGGCCCTGGCGCGACTTAACGCCGAACAAATCGAACCGACCATTCGCCGCGGATTGGGATTCAAACTGCGCTTACACCGGCCGCAGAGCGATCAAAACCGGCACGAACTCGAAGAAATCTACAACGACATTCAACTACGCTTGCTCAAACGCTTACGGGCGTTAAAGGAAGATCCGGAGCGAAACCAGATCGTGAACCTGCGCGGTTATGTCGCGACCGTGACACGCAACACCTGCGACGAATACTTGCGACACCTTTATCCGCTGCGCCGTAGTTTGAAAGATAAAGTTCGCCGTCACTTGCTCAGTCACAGCGAGTTTGCTCTTTGGGAAGATGCAGAACACAACTGGCTCGCTGGTTTATCGGGTTCGCAGATGAAGGACGATGGCAGGGCTAACGTGAGCGAGTTACAGGAGCGCTTGAAGTCGGAATTGCAGAACGTAGATGTGCAGCGTCTTGAGCTCCACGATCTGCTGACAACCATCTTCACCGTCGCGAACGCGCCGCTTGAACTCGATCAGCTTACCGAACTTGTCGCGGGATTTTGGGGCGTCGAAGATCACCCGGCTGAAGCGGTCGATGGAAGTACGGACGATCAACTACACGCGGACATAAATCCCGCAACGATCATCGAACGGCGCCAGTCGTTGGAACTCCTCTGGCGTGAGATCTGCCAGTTGCCGCGCCGGCAGCGCGTGGCGCTCTTGCTAAATTTGAGGAACCCGCACGGGATTAACGTTATTACGCTGCTGCCGGCGACCGGTGTCGCGACATTTGAACAGATTGCGCTCGCGCTGGAGATTCCGGTTGCGGAGTTCGAACAACTTTGGGCTCGATTGCCGCTTGACGACCTGCATCTCGCCGATTATCTCGGCGCAACTCGTCAGCAAGTGATCAATTTGCGGAAGACGGCGCGCGAACGTTTGCTCAAGCGGCTGAATTTACTGAAATAAACATGACCGAGCATCCGACAAAACAGCAATTGGATGACTATCGCTTGCGCGTGTTGGCGCCCGCCGCATTCCTTTCTGTTCACCGGCACGTTGCAGGCTGTGTGCAATGTGCCGCGGAATGCGATCAGCCTCAGGAACTCGCGCGTGACCTCGATGATCTACAAACAGCATTGCTCGACACGACAGATGAGACTCCCTATCACCTTTCTGCGAAGCAGGCGGTGGCGTACGCGCGCGGTGAGTTAGGCGAGATTGATTCGGAAATCGCCGAAAGTCATCTCAGCAGTTGTGAGACGTGTCTCGGTGAGGTGCAACGGCATACTCCAGCCAAAACATTTCAGTTGGGTTCGTTTGTGAATCGCTGGCAGCCGTGGCGCGTAGCTGCGATCGTGTCCGGCGCCGTGATGCTGATCTTATTGGCAGTCTGGTTGCTCCGAACAAAGCCTACGCAAAATAAAGAACAAGTATCGAATCCGACGCACCAGAGCAGTCCACAGAGTTCACCGACCGTCACCGAACGAACGCCGAGCGCGCCGCCTGATACTCAGTTCGCCCTCGTTCTAAACGATGGTAACCAGAAGATCACGATAGACAAGCAGGGTAAGTTGGCAGGGCTGGAGCGATTAACATCATCAAGCCAACAGAAAATTCGCGCGGCATTGCAAACAGGCAAACTCGAGCGGTCGCCTGCTTTGGTTCAACTCGTCGGCCAGTCGAGCACGTTGCTTAGCAAGTCAGGTAATGGATTGCCGTTTAGCTTGATCGCGCCGCTCGGACTCGTAGTGCGAAGTGAACAACCGACATTGCGCTGGAATGCGCTTGACGGTGCGCAGAGTTACCACGTGATCGTGACGGATGTTGATCTGAATGAAGTTGCAGCGAGCCCGTCGCTCAACACGACTGAGTGGCGCATCTCAAAACCACTCAAAGCGGGCGAGATATATTCGTGGCAGGTCACAGCGATTAAAGACGGTGCGAAGATCACGTCGCCTGTATTGCCCGCGCCGCAGGCGAAGTTCAAAGTGCTCGATCGCTCGACAGCCGAACTATTGCTGAAGGCCGAACGCGCCTACCCCGATTCACATCTCACCCTGGGCGTGCTCTACGCAGAAGCAGGTCTCCTCGACGACGCGGAGCAACAGCTACGAGTGTTCTTATCTAATAACCCACGCAACGACGTCGCCCAAAAATTACTACAGAATGTCACCGCAATGCGCGCGGCTCATTAATTATCGTGTTGGATTGACCGGATCTTCGTATGCAAAGCTAGTTGTCGTCACCGATCAATATGAAGCCGGCCCAGTAAGCTGGGTGATTGTAGGAACCGCGAAAAACTTTCAGAGCCGCCTGCCTGAGCGCTTCTGATTTGCCTACTCCACGCTTTTGGACCAGGTTACGATGAAACTCGATCATCAACTCAGAGCTGCGCGCCGAATCAACCTTCCACTGACTGACAACTGCCGCGGGAGACCCGGCGACGAACAGCGCCCACGACATCCCGATTATGCCCTCGCCCGCGGCTACATGACCGCGTGCCGTTTCACATGCTGACAAAACCGCGAGCTCGGCGTTTAAATCGAGTTTCATAAGCTCCCACGATTCCAATAGACCATCCTCGTGCTGATCGTTATCAGTGCGCGAAAGAATGATGTGCGAGTAGAGGGGATTGCGGTCATCCAGGATCGCATGCGTGGCAAAGTGCAGGACTTTAAACTTGCTTGCCTCAGACTTCATCGTTGCTTCCTGCGCCTTTGGACCAATCAGCACTCTGCTACCTGGCCCATACAACCGGCCCAATGCATTGACTTCTTTTTCCGCATCGGGCAACGGGCTCAACGGTTCATCGCGACGAGTGACGCGAACTTTCGATTCTGTCTCACCGTTCAACGCCGGATTTCCCATCGCGAGCAGTGTCGAACTAAGCTCACTCTTCTTCAACGCGTTGGCCCTTCTTCCCATTTCGCGAAGCACGCTCAACGACGGCGCGTAACTCACCGCGTACTGTTCGAGTAGATAACCTCGACCCTGGTGTAACGCCTGGAATGGAACGTTCCAAAGCGTGCCGTCCGGCACAATGCGGAGTTTGCGCACACCTCGCAATTGTGGCTCCGCGGGTTTGATCAAAAGATCGTAAAGACGTCGCGCAGGTTGCTTAACTGTCAGATCACGTTCGGCTACGCTGCGCCGAAACGACTCCGCCATCGTCGACAACTCGGTACTTTTGATATTCAGTGTATGAACTGCAAGCGGGGCGCCTTTTCTCAAGACAAATAAATACGACTGATCTTCAGTGACGACGTATTCAAGAATCGCAGTCTGATCATCAGGTAACAACGCCGCCGCTTCGTCGATCGTGACCGGTTGAGTTTCGCCGCGATGCACTTTGAGTTCCGGATGTGCGACATACAGACTCGTTTGGAATGCTTCGTACTCGAGCCGCGTCTTATCGAGCCGCGCCTGAATATCAACGACTTGCGCTTCAGGCGGTTTGCTTTGCGTTTTGAAGCGAACCAACTGTGTATTGAGTGTTGCTATTGCGGCGCTCAACTCGCGATCGCGTTTGAGCTCATCACTCGTCATGGCTTTAGTGATGTCGGCGCGTCCATTACTCAAGACATCGAGCAGCACGCGGCCTTTGGCTCGCTCCGCATAACTCAGCGCCGCACTCGTATCATGCTGGGACAGGGATAGTTGGACCATCGCCTGGTAAGGCGCGATCTTGTTTTCGAAGAAGCGCTGTTGTTCTCGCTCGTCACCGGCAACCTGGCCGCGCAGCTTTTCGATCGTCGCAATGGAGTCGAGAAAATCCTGGCGCGCGCGATCAGGTTGATTGAGTACAAGGTTAGCTTTGCCGGCTATTGTCTTCGCGTTCCACAACTGCTCGGGAATGCTGTATTGAGCTGCGAGTGAAGCAGCGCGCTCGGCATGTATGCGAGCGGTCTCATATTGACCGAGCCGCAGGTGCGATTCACTGATTCCCAGAAGGATCTCACTCAGCAGTTGATTATTTCCTAATTCTTCTGCTTGTTTTGCTGCTTTCAACTCGTAAGCTAATGCTTCGGAGTAATCTCCTTTCTGAAGGTAAACACCGCCGATGTAATGCACGGCCTCAACCAGGACGAGCTTATCGCCCAGTTCCTCGAGTAGTTTCAGGCTCTGTTGTAAGTATTCGAGTGCTTGCGTGTACTGACCCTGGATGGAATAAATAACTCCGATGTTATTCAGTGCTCGCGCGACGCCGAGTTTCTCACCTACCTCCTGCTTAAGCTTCAGGCTCTGCTGAAAGTATTCGAGTGCTTGCGCATAGTTGCCCTGCGACGAATAGAGACTGCCGATGCTGTTGATTGTGGCGGCAGCCGTGGCCTTATCTCCTACTTCCTCGGATAACTTCAGACTGCGCTGATAATGCTCGAGCGCTCGCACATTTTCGCCCTGGTAGATATAAACATTGCCGATATTGAGTAACACGATCGCGATATCGGGTTTGTTATTCAGCTCTTCTTTGATTCGCAAGTTCTGTTGATACAATGCCAGCGCTTTCGGATAGTCGCTTTGCAAGGCGTAAATGATCGCCATACCATTCAGAGCATCACCCTTCATCGCTTTGTCACCCAACTCTTCAGCCAGTTTCAAACACTGGTCCAGGTACTCCAGCCCGAGCTTGTAATCGCCTCGTGTGCGCGCGACGACAGTTTTCACCCGCAATGCCACGTACATTCCGCGTTTATCGTTGAGCCGCCGGGCAATATTCAAAGTCAGGTCACAAGTCGTCAAAGCTTCGTTTAGCTTTCCATTCGCGGCCAGCGCTTTCGCTTGATTGTTCAAGGCCTTTACGAGTTCCGTTGTTACTAACTCAGGCTGCGCATTCAGGAGTGCAGCACTCTCTTCCGGCTTACTCGCAACGCTCAACGCTTTGGCCAGGTCAATAACACGGCGCGCCTGTTCATCGTTTTGCGCCTCAACCATCGTGGGTAAACAAGCAAGTAGAAATAGGACGAAAGTGTTTTTCGTTGTCCGGCTGAGTCTCATACAGGGCTACTCCTTTGCGAGGGCATGACGATCTTTCTCGGGGAGAGTGTTTTCTACGAGTGGGATAACGGGGAGAAGCTCGTTTTAGGCGTCGCCATTATTGGCATCTTGCCCGCGTCGTGCAACAGGAATCACCAGATAAAAAAAATTTTTGTGCGGAAGGAATAAAACAGAATTCTGCGCGTCTAGTTGAAGCATGGATTGACTCCGCTAAAAAACAGTTCTCCCCCACGAAGGTAATCCCCCCAACCAAGTCAACAGGAGACACGCATGAAAAGATCTTTAATGTTCCTCTTCGCTTTAGTTGTGTCCTTGGGAATGATTCTCACGGAGCTTTCGGTAAGGACCGGGGCCGTCGGCCCGGCGCCGGCGCCGCCAGTCCAGAGCGACCCTTCGGTCGTCGGGGCATGGTCGTCCGTGACTAATCTCAACAGCATCAGCAGCGGCGCCATCGTCGCCATCCACACGAGCCTGCTGCCGAACGGGAAGGTGCTCGTCTTCACGAGACAGCAGGACTCGACCGGCAACGATAATGTCAACGGCTTTTCCCGGACTTACGTCTGGGACCCCGCCTCCGGCTCCGTCATCAGTGAGGCGTTCAACGGTACGACTAACCTTTTTTGTAGCGGCCACGCCTTCATCCACGACGGACGTCTGCTCGTGACGGGCGGTCACTTCGGCGGCGACCTCAGGGGCGAGCCCGACGCGAACTTCTACGACTGGAACACGGGCGCATGGTCAAGCGCCGCCTCGATGGGGCGCGGGCGCTGGTATCCGTCCAACGTCGCGCTCGGCAACAGCGAGATGCTCGTCGATGCCGGCTTCGACGAGAACCAGGCGATCAACAACCAGCCGCAGGTGTGGCAGACGAACAACACGTGGCGCCCTCTCTCCTCGGCGCCGGACCCGCACACCAACACCTATCCATGGCTCCACCTCGCCCCGAACGGGCAGGTGTTCCACTCCGGTCCCAGTCTGGCAACTCACTACCTGCGCACCTCGGGTTCGGGGCAGTGGACCTTCGTCGCCAACAATACCGTCTTGGACAACCGCGATGCCGGCACCTCCGTCACCTACGACGACGGCAAAGTCCTAATCATGGGCGGGGGCGGCGGCAACCCGATGGCGGCCTTACCGCGCCGCGAGTGCGAGATGATTAATCTCAACGTCTCGCCCGTTATCTCCAACACGATAACTTCCGTCGCGCCCGCGCCGCAGTGGCGCAGGGTTGGCGACATGGCCTTCGGTCGCCGCCAGTTGAACGCGACGCTGCTGCCCGACGGCAAAGTCCTCGTTACCGGCGGGACGAGCAGCCCGGGCGCCGATGAGCCGTCCGGCGCGGTCTTCGCGGCGGAGATGTACAACCCCGACACCGAGACTTGGTCCACGATGGCGAGCATGCAGGTGAGGCGGCTCTATCACTCGACTGCTCTCCTGCTGCCGGACGGCCGTGTACTCTCGGCGGGGGGCGGCTTTCCTCCGGGACCGGGCGAAGTAAACCAGCCGAACTATGAAATCTACTCGCCGCCCTACCTCTTCAAAGGCCCGCGACCGGCCATCACTGCGGCCCCCTCTGAGGTCGCACTAAATACGAACTTCTTCATCACGACGCCTGATGCCGCCAGCATCTCGAAGGTGACGATGATACGACTCGGCTCCGTCACGCATGCCTTCAACCAGAACCAGCGTCTCACCGAGCTTATCTTCCGCCCACAAGCGGGCGGGCTGGAGGTGCAGTTCCCCGGTGGAGCGAACCTCACACCGTCGGGCCACTACATGCTCTTCCTCGTCAACTCGAACGGCGTGCCATCGGTGGCCAGCATCGTCAAGATCAGCTTCCAGACCACCGGGAGCAATTCCATCGACGACGCGCGCTACTTCGTTCGCATGCACTATCAGGACTTCCTCGACCGCGACCCCATCAACGCTGCCGACCGCCCTGGCCTCGTCTTCTGGTCGCGCAACATCACGCAGTGCATCAACGACGCCGGTTGCCGGGACGTCAAGCGCAGGGATGTGTCGAACGCCTTCTGGTCATCGACGGACTTTCGCTCACGCCCCGACGTGATAGCCGACGGGCTCGTCAACCCGCCGGGCTCGCCGACGACGTACAACAACCACCAGTTCATCCGCTACTGTTACCGCATCTACCTGCGGCGCGAGCCCGACGCCAGCGGCTGGGCATTCTGGGAGAACGATCTCAACCGCGATAATGACTACAAGAGGATTGAGCGGGCCTTCCTCGTTTCGGGTGAGTATCGAAACAGGTTCCATCAGCCCTAAGCATGCGTTAGCCCCGACGGGCGACCTTGAATAGTCGCCCGTCATGGTTCTCAACGGAGGTGAGGAATGTCAGAAGCTCAAATTAGATTAAGGCGCCGCGTGCCTGGGCGTTTCGTTATAACTTTGTCGCTGCTCGTGGCTTTACTTCCCGGCGTGGCGTCTCCCCGTGCGCAGCAGGCGCACAAGCACGAGGCACACGCCGCGCAGCCCGCCGCCGAAGCGGCAGCCCCGCCTCGCATCCCCGACGTTGACTGTCTCGATCAGAACGGAAAGAAGCTGCGCTTCAACACCGATCTAGTTAAGGGCAAGGTGGTGGTGATCAGCTTCATCTATACCAGGTGCACATCCGTGTGCCCCATAATCGGTGAGGGTGTCGCGCGGTTGCAGACGGCCCTCGGCGATCGCGTAGGCCGTGACGTTCACCTCATCTCAGTGAGCACCGATCCCGTCACCGACACGCCCGAGAAGCTCAAGGCGTGGGGCGCGCGGCTGAAGGCTAAAGAAGGCTGGACGATGGTCACAGGCGAGAAGGCCGAGATGGATCGCCTGCTCAAGGTGCTGATCGGTGGGGTTAGCGGCAACAAGTTGCACGAGCCGACGCTTCTCATCGGCAACGAGGCGACTAACGTATGGACCGAGAATTACGCGTACGAAAGCCCTGCCAAGCTCATTCAACAAATCGACCGCGTCAGAGGCGCCGCCGGCAACTAAGGTGAAATAATCGTTCAGGTTTTTACATCCATAACTTTATCCCATATGCTCACCCGATGAAGAAAATTTTAATCGTCCCGGCCGTGGCGGTTGCGCTCTTATCCGCGACCAGTTGCGCCCGCTTTCACAACGCTCCATCACAATCGAAAGACGAGCGTTACGTTGTCATTTCCCCAATCTACAATGAGATCATTTGGGCATTGGGCGCTCAGGATAAAGTCGTCGGAATCGATCTTTCCACCACCTATCCACCCGAGGTTAAGAACGTGCAAACTGTCGGGTACCATCGTGCCTTGAGCGCTGAAGGCATTCTCTCGCTGCATCCAACTGCGATCATTCACGACAACAACATCGGCCCACCGCAAGTGGTCCAGCAAATTCAGCAGTTGAACATTCCAATGAAAACGTTCACCGCGAAGAACGATTCTTTTGACGGGACCAAGACCCTCATTCGCGAGATGGGAGCGTACTTTCACAAAGAAGCGCGCGCCGAAGAACTCTGCAACACACTCGATACGCAACGCGCGGCTTCGTTGGAAAAAATCAAGCAGTATACGGATCATCCGCGTGTGGCCGTCATTCACTTTGGGCGCGCTTCGAACGTCTACCTCGTCGTCGGCAAGGGTGGCGGAGGCGACGGCGGCGGCGTCAGTCAGATGATAGAACTGGCCGGCGGAGAGATGGCTGTTGATAGCAGCAGAATGCAGCGGATGGAATCGCCGGAGATAATTGCGAAGGCAAATCCGGACGTCGTTTTACTGACAGACTATGGTTATGATCGTCTTGGCGGATCGATCGATCAAATCAAAGCCCTCCCAGGGGTGGCAACTTCCAACGCCGCCAAGAACAATCACATCTACCGAATTGAAGAGAACGTGCTAAATTACTTTGGTCCACGCTCGGGCGAGAACATCGCAAAAGTTGCGGCAATCATTCATCAAAAGTGACAAGTCAACGTGGCAGCCAACGAATGCTCCTTCTTGCGTTAGTCGCTGTCACGCTTCTCGTGTTAACTGCTTCGATACGTTACGGCGCGATCGACTTTTCCATCGCTGAGATTAGTCGAGCGCTCACCTCTTTGCTTCCGGGACGTCCTGAACCAACACTGGACCAGCGAATCTTTCTCGAGTTGCGTTTCCCTCGGGCGGTTCTGTGTTTGCTGGTCGGCGCGAGTCTCGGCGTCGGCGGCACTCTAATGCAGGCGCTATTTCGAAATCCCATCGTTGAGCCGGGACTGGTCGGCACATCGAGCGGCGCTGCATTCGGCTCCGCGCTGTTCTTTGTGCTCGGTGGTGTGCTTCACGTGAGTACGAGTCTTTGGAGTTTGCCGTTTGCTGCCTGCATCGGCGGCATTATCTCGACCTATCTTGTTTTTCTGCTCGCTCGATCGCATGAAGACGGACGCGCATCGATCGTGATGCTATTACTCACAGGACTCGCCGTGAACGCGCTTTTCATGAGCGCGATCGGATTTCTTTCTTATATTGCACGCGACCCGCAGGCGCGTTCGATTACGTTCTGGAGTTTAGGCACATTGTCAGGCGCCAGTTGGAAAGCCGTCGAGATCGTGGCAACTTCGACAATCGCAGGCTCAATCATCGCGTTGCGGTACGCGAAGCAATTGAATGCGCTCATGATTGGCGAAGAGGAAGCGACGTATCTCGGAGTGAACGTCAACCGTCTGAAATGGATCATCCTGTCAGTTAACGTCGTGGTCGTTGCGGTCGCTACGGCTTTTACCGGCGTGATCAGTTTCGTCGGACTCGTTGTGCCGCACATTCTGCGAATGCTCGGAGGCGCCGACAACCGTTTTCTGATTATTGGCAGCGCGTTAACAGGTGCGACACTCCTGACTTTGGCTGACCTCATGGCGCGCCTCGTGGTTAGACCCGCTGAATTACCGATCGGAATCGTCACGTCAGCAGTGGGTGTGCCGGTGTTCATTTTCTTGCTGCGCCGCCGGCATTACGTCTTCTAATTATCGTTATGCTTACGGCCAGCAACATCACCTTTCGTGTCGGACAGAAAGCACTCCTCACCGATGTTTCAGTTTCATTTGCGCCCGGCAAGCTTCACTTGTTAATTGGACCAAACGGCGCAGGCAAATCAACTCTCATCAAAGTTCTGGCGCGACTGCTTCGACCGCAGCACGGCAAGATCGAATACGACGGCGCTGATGTGCAGCATACAAGCGAAGCGAGTCTCGCGAAGCGGCGCGCGGTTTTGTCACAGGCTGTGGAGGTTGCGTTTCCGTTGAGCGTGCGGGAGGTTGTCATGATGGGCCGGTATCCACATTTCGGAGGACGTCCTGGTCCGAACGACGAAAAGATTGTCGATGATGTGATGGTCCACTTTGATGTGACCGAGTTCAGCCAACGTAATTATCAGACACTTAGCGGTGGTGAACGCCAACGCGTCAACTTCGCCCGTGTGCTTGCGCAACTATGGATGGACGGACCAGCTTCATCTTCTCGTTATCTATTTCTCGACGAACCGCTCACCTTTCTCGACATTCGTCACCAGATCGATTTTATGAAGAAGGTGCGCGCCTTCGCCGGCGCTCCTGACGTGGTTACGGTCGGAGTCGTTCACGATTTAAATCTGGCCGCGCGCTTTGCCGATCACATCGTGTTGCTGAATCACGGTCGTCTGGTAGCAGCCGGCACGGCGGCAGAAGTGCTCACCGCCGATCTTATTCAAGCGACATTCGGGGTGACGCCGACCTTCGTTGGCAACGGCTCCGGAGTTCAGCTCTTCTTCGATTGAGAAAAGGTTTTCTCAATTTTGAACGAGTCGCAGATTGCTTTCTGATTTATAATGAAATCACTCGCCCTGGGTATACGAGCACGAAACAAACAGGAGCCACGATGCCACACAATCGTATTCCTCTTCTCGGCCTTGTACTACTAGCACTGACGGCCTCAGCCTTCATCGCGACGCAGTTAAGTAGTGGTCAAGGTCCTCAGAAAAATAATTCGCCATTAAAGATGAAAGTCTTGCGCGATAAGACTCACGTTAAGAATTCACCCGGTCAATCGGAAATTGCATCTTTTAAGAAAACCCTGCCGCAGGAGAACGAACGCCGACTAGAAAATCTAATACCGAAGCACGTGCCAATAAAGATAAAAATAAAAAAGGAGAAGGAAGCTGGATTTAAAGATTTGAATAACGAGAAATGGGGGTGGGAATTTGAGCTTGAGGTAATAAATACCGGCACGAAGCCGATCTATGCTCTGGATTTGCTCGTGATGACTGATGTGAAGGCTGCTTCCGGCTCTCCCGTAATATTTCCCCTGTATTTCGGAAGAAACGAGCTTGGAGATATAAGAACAAAGGCCGAACCCACCGATATTCCGATCAAACCCGGTGAAAGTGTCTCACTGGCTATTAACCCGGGCATAGTCAATGCATGGGACTATTATCGTAAGAAGGAGAACAGACCACTTCCAAAACGTCTTGAGGTAAAGATTGAGTCCTTAAACTTTGGGGATGGCACTGGTTACGTTGGCAACGACGCGACCCCACTTCCGCGCGTGATACCGGAAGAGGGAGGTTCGGCAACTTGCCGTCCTTTATTCCAGACTGGCATCTTCGGGTGGAACGAGGCGCCGCCCGGCTCGCCATTATCGAAACTACTCGCTTTTAATTTACCGGCCGCTATCTGGCCGGTAAATTTTTTGCGAAGTCTAACGTTCGACAACAGCAAGTCAAGTGGGTTTCTTCTCGATACCTGTTGTCCAGGGACGTATTGCAGCATGCTAACGGTATCCCGCGATGAGACTTGCTACACCTGCGGGCCGCAAACCAGCGTTGGTCTTGCACTCTGTAATAATCCTGATGCTTTGTGTCGAGAAGTAACTTTCCATTCTTTTCAATGTTTTCCATCAAAATCTGAGCTCGAGCCTTTTAAGTGCCATACAGCTGACGTATTTCCGTGTGGTACCCCCACGCCGTCTCCTTCGCCAACACCCACACCGAGCCCGAGTCCGACTCCAACGCCAACTCCCTGTCCCTACGCACTTCCGTCGCAATGTCCCGGCGGCGTTCCGAGAGATCCATGCACCAATCCAGATCCTCCGCCGGCATCCGATGCCACTCCAAACCCGAATCCCGACGGGTGCCCTTTCGGTTATGAAGTTAGCAACGGCACGTGTTGCGTTCCCCTTGCGTGCCCGCAACCGACTCCCACTCGACCTGCTTGTCCCGAGAACCAAATTACCTTTTTCACTGGACCACCTGTTTGTCAGTGGAGCGACTGCTTCGAACTCTTACCCAACCCAAGTCCAACGCCACCCTCATCGATATGGCCAGAGTATTCGAAGCAGTGTGTTGAGTATTACTGGGTATGGTATGTGTCCTACGATGGCGGCAAAACCTGGGAGCCGACGGGCCAGGTCGAGTATGCGGGGTGTTATTACGTGTAGTAGGCAGTCGCCCTTCGCAACAGTCTACACTTACGACAGCATCTCGCCGGGAATCCACGCCCCATGAAAGCCGTAGGGGACGCGTACTGGTATCCGCACACGGGCCACAGGGGGCGCGCTAAAGTCGCCGACTTCAATCACACTCAACTCGCTCGTACCTTCTGCCTCATCGTGCACGTAGGTCACAAGCCAACCGTCATCCTCTGTGCGGGCGTTCGCGCACGGCACGAAGACACCCTCGCCACCAATACGCATCTTGCCGTGGTTGTGGCGTTCGCTCGTGCCTCGCCCGAAGTCGTACTTCAGTAGTTCGTTATACTCACGTACATTCAAGGCATAGCCATATCGTGTTTGACTTCCGACTAGACCATCGTTGACGCGGGGAAAGTCAGTGGGCACATCATCGACCGCTTCCTCCCGCGCGCTTCCGCTCTTCAGGTTCAATCGCCAGCGACACATCACCGGTGCGAACTCTTTACTGATGGGTGCGTCGCCCGCCTTTCCCGTTTGCGGCATGAAGAACGAGTCAGGGAACGCTTCTGTACGGCATGCAAGTAGCACCACTTCATCGCCGTCTTCGTAAGCGTTCAGGGTGTGAAACACGAAACACGGAGAAACTTCGAACCACTTGATGTCTTGTCCCCTGCCATATCGAGGCAGGACGCCGAAGCGGGCGCCTCGCTCCGGTTCGAACTTAAATAAAGGCTGTCCGCGTAACAGACGCCTGAGGCTAACCGTTAACGGCACGTCCAGAAAAATGGTGTATCGGGGTGTGATGGCGAAGTCGTGCATGACGACGGTTCGGGAAAGTTCTATGCTCGTAATGCCTTCTATTTCTCCCGTCGCACTGACGACACCGTATTGGACCAACGGCTTGACCATGCTATAGCCAAAAAACAGCATCTCTCCGGTCGCGGGATCTATCTTCGGGTGAGCTGTGAACTGATGCTTCAGTTTTCCGCCGTACGTGTAAGCACCAACCGTTTCCAATTCGGGAACTTGAATCTCGTAAGGTTCGCCTCCTTCCCAGAGAGCGAGCAACCGACCGTCGTGGCAGACGAGGGCCGTGTTCGCCGTATTCTTTATCATCGGAAGTCCTCTAAGTGCGTTTCTCATCAGTCGAAACAGCATGGAGACGTTGGGCCTGTCGAGAAAACTTCCGAACAGCGCACGACCCGCAGCATTTTCGGCCTTCCAGTAGGGCGTCCGAATGTATCGGTTGCGATAACTTGCGCGGCCTTCTCGGATGCGCACTCCGTGGAGCATACCGTCGCCCTCGAACACGTGGTAATTCTTGATCGGCGCGAACTGCGCGTTGGGCCCATTGCGCACGAACATGCCGTCCATCTCCGGCGGCAACTTACCGATCACGGTCAAGTTGTCGGCCGTAATCTCTTCCCGGACAGGACCAAAGTTGCCTTGCAGGAAAAGGTTTGCTGCGGTTGAGGCGTCGTTGTCCATGACGGATTTTCCTGTTTAGAATCGCGAAACGATGAACAGACTACCACCGATCGCAACCAGGTCTTCGATCAAAGCAACGTTGAAATCCGGCTGGCCCAGCGATTTTACGAGCCAAGCGCGGGCGTGATAGCCGGCGAAACAACCGACGATTCCGCCGACCACTCCCAGCCCGGCGCCAACGAAAGCCGACCGTCCACCGCCAAGAGAAACGCATGCGCCCGTTAAGCCGCCGGTCACAATGCGGCCGATGAGTCCTGGAGGAGCAGTGCGGTTCGGAGTATTCGGCAGCTTATCGAAAAAGATTTCTGTGATGGCCAACACGCTCAGAATTATTACTGCAGGAAGCGAGCCGATGAGAGACAGTGGCCGCGCAAGTTTGAGCCAACCCAGATACACGGCCCACGCGACCGCCGCCGGAGGCGTCAGCGACCGCAACCCGGCGAAGAGTCCGATTAGAAATGCGAACAACAGCGTCATCAGCGATCTCGATTATATAGATCTTAAGTCCAGTGATCGCAAAGAAGATGCTCGTATGAGTCAAATCGATTGGTGACAAACGAAAACTTTTGCGCTAGGTTGCTGATCACTCACCTAATTAAAAAAGAAGAGCGTTACGCCGTATGTACGCAAGCATTTTGTTCAATCCTCAGGCCTATTGGGCGTTCGAATCTACGATGATAGACTGAGAGGTAGCATGGCAACGCTGGAGCAAATCATAGAAGAAGTGAAAAAACTTCCCACTGAGGAGAAGCTTCGTTTACGGGCAGCGCTTGAGCAGCTTACCGGCAACGGCGACGAACTATCACCCTATCGAGCTCGCGACGATGAAAGAGCTTGGCTGGAAGCGCATGGGGATGAATTCCTTGATCAATGGGTAGTGCTTGAGGCGGATCAATTGGTAGCGCACGGCACTGACGCTCGCATTGTGTACAACGAAGCTCGGGCTAAAGGCATAGGCACGCCCTACCTGGTCCATGTTACTCCGAAGGCCGATCCTTACGTCGGCGGATGGTGAAGTCTGTGCATCTACTAGAATTTGAAACTCTTCACAACTACGGTAGAGAGAAGGATCGTATCGAAGTGCCTGTGACACTTCGCTCTGGCGAACAAAGCGTGAGTTTTCCCGCCCAACTTGACACCGGCGCTACTTATTGTGTCTTTGAGCGCACCTACGCAGAAATTCTGGGCTTATCTGTCGAGTCAGGCATGCCTCTTCGTTTCACCACCGCCATGGGCAGCTTTGACGCTTACGGCCACACGCTAAGCCTGGAGACACTCGGTTACTCGTTCGACTCAACAGTTTACTTTGCAACGCACGAGGGGTTCAGGCGCAATGTTCTGGGCAGACGCGGCTGGATCGATCACCTTCGACTCGGCCTCATCGAGTACGAAAGCAAACTCTATCTGAACCGGTCTGATGAATAGCGACCCTCATCTCTGGATTGCTGACAAACGAACCCTTTGCGCTAGGTTGCTGATCTCTCCCCACATTAAAAACTCGGGGGGCGACATGCTCCCGAACGTGTTAAAAATCTCTTACGTGACGTGTTATGAGGGCTAACATGAACTCTTCGCCATGGCCCTTGCCGATTATTGCAATTGCTCTCTGATATCTCGTTGGTGCAAGTGAACGTGGACTGCGTTTCGCTCCCACGCGCGCTGGTCGAGAAGGGTCCGATTCCCGAGAAGGCCGCCGTTGATGCTTTGCATATTGCCATCGCGAGCGTTCACGGTATGGACTATCTGCTAACTTGGAACTGTAAGCACATCGCTAATGCGGAAATGCAGACGGCGGTCAATCGAATTTGTCGAAGTGCTGGATATGAGCCTCCGGTAATCTGTACGCCGGAGGAATTGTCGGGTGATTGACTTTATGTGGAACGACGAAATTGTTGAAGAAACGCGTCAAGTGCGCGACCGCTACGCAGTTAAATTCGATTACGATCTGGACGCGATCTATTGCGACTTGAAGGAACAGGAAGAGCAAAATCCCGAGAAGTTTATCTCTCTGCCACCGAAACCCCCTGAGATAATCCCGCAAGCAAAAGCATCGTAGAAATAGACAATTAAGGTGAGTGATCTGTGCAATGATCATCATGACGTGAGTTGGCGATCTGCTGCGCTTGTCGTTTTATGATGGCGACGAATTTGTTCGCCCGCACGTAACCCGCGTATTCGGCCCGTTCATCTTCCGTGAGCTCGCCTTCCGTCGATTTTCGGGCGAGTTCTTCGATGCGAGCTTGCAGTTCCGGATCGGCTTGAAAACCGATTACTGCGTCAGCCTTTCCCGGCAAAACAATTTCCAGCATCGGCCGGACGCCGCGATCAAATGCCAGACTCTCTGAAGTCTTTGCCATGGGCCAAACTTACCACTCCGATCGGAGTTGACAATGATTGCAACAACTAATAACAGCGTCATCTGTTATTGCCGACCTTGCTTGAAACCTTCTCAGCGATCTCGACTCTAGTGAGTCAAATCGATTGATGACAAACGAAAACTTTTGCGCTAGGTTGCTGATAATCCACCTAGTAAAGAAGCGGGCCGACTTGTGCTTGAACCACAAAGCCGACCCTAGATCCTCAACCTTCTCAAGAAAGGATAAGGACCATGACAAAGCATGGTAGCGCATCACCGCGCAAACGCACACTCGACGCTAATCTAAAACGACGCGCTCGAAAACTCGCAACCGACAGCAGAGTCGATCCAAGAACACGCTCACTAATCCGTTATGGATTGGAGATCAAAGACCGATACCTTGAGCAAATAGTGAATCGTGTTGAGGCCGGCGAAATGAGCATCGACCACATCCGCTTTGATAGTGATTAAGAATTCTCCGCGCCGCGCCTCCGCGATCATCATTCAGCCGTGTTCTCCTAATATCCGCATTGAGGAGATGATCAGATTTCATCTGCGTCCGGAGCCCTACGCGATTTTCCTGATGGAAAGCTTTGACCCGGTTCCAGCTTTGCTGGCTTGGGCCTACTCTGGTCTCGTTTTGTTGCAGGAACACTCGACATGGGCTGCGGATAAATGCTATTGACACTTTACTTGAAGGAGAGGTCGTCTTGATTAATTTACCTTAACATCGTGCGGAGACCGAACACGCGGTGAGCCCAGATGAAAATCTTCCTCAACAGGCGGCATAACTGATGAGCTTTAACACGCTCATCACCATCATCACAATCATCGGAGGGCTTATCGGTATCGCGACTGGATTGCTTGCGATCCGGAAACATTTTCGCTCCACAACGGCAGCAAAGATAGTAAGCCCACTATCGCACAGCGATAACGCCGGGCGATTAGTGACAGTTCGAGTTAGCGTTCCCATTCGCCGACGTTCCGCAAAGTACTGGATCGCTGTACAACCTGACGACTGTCGCGCAGATGGATGGTGGTGGCCACAGAATCAACCACTTGATTTCGACAGATCAGGTTCGGCGGTACTTCAAAGAGTCAGGCTTGGCCGCGAAGTGCACAATTCAGGAGAGGATATAGGCAAAGCATTTACCGTCGCGCTGTTTGAAGTAAGCCACGCTATTGACTCACAGTTTACAGACTTTGCCAGTCGGGACGAGCGAATGACGCTTTCCAAAGAATGTGCTTTGCTCGACTCGGTTGAAGTGAGGAGGGTTAGATCCTAGGCGCTACCGCAGAATAAGGGAGCCTGGTCGGGCTTGCAATTGGAATTCTCGAGCGTTTTATCCAACCATAAATACGCTGTTGCTGACCGTCCACTGTACGACCCGACGCTACCGCGTTACGGTACTGACTTCCTCCAACATGATTTCAGACTTTTGAGGCGAAGCGTTAGCCGGTTTGTTTGACCCCGCCTTCTTCGCCGCGGAAGTTCCGGGTATCATCACGGCCATCGTCGCGCCCAGGTGCAAGTCAGCCAGCGCCGCTCCGGCATACTCATGAACGCGTATCGGATCTCCCATTACACCATTCTCGCTAAGCTCGGCGCCGGCGGAATGGGCGAGGTTTACAAAGCTCACGACACCATTCTCGACCGTCCGGTGGCTTTGAAGATACTCCCGCTCGAGTTGGTGGAAAATGCCGATCGACTGCGGCGCTTTATTCAGGAAGCAAAATCAGCCTCGGCGTTGAATCATCCGCACATCATCACCATCTATGAAGTTGGCGAAGCGAGGGCCGAATTTGTTGAAGCCAAGCCCGACTCTAAAGTTACCAGTGCCTCCACCGGTGATCTTGTTTCATCGCGCGGGAAACGCCGATTCACTACATCGCGATGGAGTTCATCGAAGGCGAGACCCTGACCGCGAAAATCCACCGGGATCAAACCAATCTGCGAAAGTTACTCGAATATCTGGTCCAAACCGCCGACGGGTTAACCAAAGCGCATGCGGCCGGGATCGTCCATCGCGATCTCAAACCCGACAACGTAATGATCAATGGCGATGGTTACGCGAAGATCCTCGATTTCGGACTGGCGAAGTTGGTTGAACCGCCACCCGCAAACACCGGACAGAATTCAGATGAAGTCGCCACCGCGATCCTGAACCGGAGCCATCCCGGCGCGGTCATGGGCACCATCGGTTACATGTCGCCCGAACAGGCGCAAGGCCGCGCCGTCGATCAGCGGTCGGACATTTTTGCGTTCGGATGCATTCTTTACGAAATGGTCACCGGTAAAAAACCATTTGCCGGCGATTCCATGATCGACAGCCTGCACAAAATCATTTACATGCCGGCCGCTCCGGTTAAAGACTTCAATCAGAATTGTCCTTACGAGATTCAGCGGATTATTCGTCGCTGCCTGGCCAAGGACCCGGAAGACCGCTATCAGCGAATTAAAGACATCGCCATCGATCTTCGTGATTTTTTGGAAGAGAGCAAAGCTGTTTCAAATTCCGTCGTGCCGAACCTGCCTCAGTCCAGTAGTGAAATGCTGACTGACTTGCCGGTGGTTGAAACTCAATTGGATGAGTCTACTCCGGCAGTTCTGCAATTGAGTCGTTTCTCAAAAGCGAGTGTAGCGCTCGCCGTTCTGGGACTGATTGCCGCCGTCGCAATGTGGCCACTGCATAAACGCGGAAGTGTTGGGTCGGAGCTCAAACTCGACTACTCGAAAGAGGCCGCCATGAGCAAGGCCCGCGAGGTAGTGAACGGCCTGGGCTATAACGCGAATGATCTGGAGGTGGCAGGGCGTTTCATCGGAACTGGTTTTGATCTCAGATATCTGGCCAACAAAGAAGGGTTCGGCGCCGCTCGACAGGCAGTGCGTGAAGGTAAGACAGGGGCCTGGCAGTTTGTGTTTGCGCGTACTAGTGACGAGGCGTCCGGAGGTTTCCCTACCAATCCGCGGCCCGGACAAATGCTGGTCACGATTAGCCCGCAGGGACAGGTGATGAGTTTCGCCAGCGCGCCTGAGGAATCAGGTGACATCCCCGCGGTAGATCAAAACCAGGCAGTCGCGGTGGCCACCGAGCAGACGCGAAGATGGCTTTCGTTCGAGCCTGCAGGTTATAACATCGAAGTCGTTCCGCGATCGTCTCCACCCGGACTGACAGAAATAACGTGGCGCAATCCCACGCCAGTTTTCAGTCATAAAGAAACTGTTCGCGCCAATATCCAGGGAACCAAAGTCACGAGACTTAGCCGGCAGTTCGACGCTCCTCAATCAGTAAAAGAGGCGAGTGCCTTCGCGGACACAGTCAGTAATGCGCGCACCGTTCTACTGGTTCTGGCTGTCGTTAGTATGTATGTCTTCGGTGTGGTGTATTTGATTTACGGTAAACGGTGGCAGGCGTTCGGACGAAAGATTTCTATTGCTGCGGTGGTGTTGATCGGTCTGGGTTGTTTTTCAATATTCTATTTCCAGGCGACTGGTTCCGGGAGCCCGGTGGTTCAGTTTGTGGTCTCGCTCGTGGGCACGCTGTTGTTAAGTGTCGCATTTTTCCCGAGCGGCGCCGGCTTTTTTGAATGGCTGCGTGTCTACAACCCCGCGCGCTTGTTCGGCGTGGACCAAATCATCGAGCGCCGTTTCTTCTCTCCTTCTGTGTCTTCAGCGCTGGTTCACGGAGTACTCGGTGGGACCATCTTGCTGGGGTTATCCGAAGCCGAAACGTTCATCACGAGTCGAATTCGCGGCGCGACTCCTTCTTTCAGTGGAGAGGTCGAAATGATCAACAGCGGGTGGCCCATAGTTACGGGAATTGCTTTTTCGTTCATGATCGGACTCATCTTCGCTGGTGGAATAATTCTTTTGGTTGAATTCAGCGAGAGAGTGGTAGGGCACGGCGTGCTGGCTTCGATTGTGCCGGCGCTGCTGATTGCGATTGCCATGACTTCATACCTTGAGCCGCGCTGGGTTTTGATTGGCTTAAGCTTCCTGAGCAACCTGGTTACTTGTCTGTTAGCTATTCAGCTCTATCGAAGGTACGGTTTCGCGACTGTCTGGTTGGCGCTAAGTGTTTATTTTATTCTGAGTACTGCAGTTCGCTCTCACTACCTGAAAGATCCTGGTTTTGTCTGGCAATCGAACCTTTTGCTGGTAGTAGTTGGCTTTATGCTGATCGCTGGAATATGGGGATATAGCCAGAGACGTTTTCGCACGACACTTAGCGCGCTTGCGGTGAACAGGCGCTGATACTTCACTGTCCTAACGCCTTACTCGACGAAGTTGTGTGGTGGTCCAATCAACTATCATTTCGAACAAACCTGGTGGGAAGCGTGTGAGGCGGACCCACTCGTTGGGATTGTCTGGCGGAACTTCCATCAGGTTGTGCGATCCGTTTGGGTAAACTCTGACGATGTAATCGCGGCGTCCCGCCTCATCCATGATCTGCTTGATGACACTCACATTCTTTTTGACACCCTCAGGAGTATCGAGCTCGCCGAATAGCGCCAGCAGCGGAGCCTTTGATTCGCGCAACGCCGGCGCCGGATCGTAGACATAAAAGCGCCGCATGTGAGTCCAGAAAGGATCGTCGCGTTTCTCAGGTCCGCGAATATCGATCCCAGGTTGGCGAAACCATTTTTTGTCTTTGGCGATCGCTCGAGCCTGCGCGTACTCGTCCCACTTGGCGCTATCGGAAGGTGAAGCAATGATCTCGTTCTTGAGTCGTTGAAAAGCGAGGGCGTCGTTGATTTCACTCTGGGTGTATCCCGCTTTCTTTAACTCGTTCTCGCTGTCCAGCAATTCCTGCTCAGCGGGTGACAGGCCGCCGCCCGACAAAGCGATCGCAAAAGCCGCGTCCGGAAAACGCGAAGCAGCGAGTGGCGCAATCCACCCGCCCTGACTTTGACCAAAAAAGCCGATCTGATTAGCGGCGACGTCCGTTCGTGCCTGCAGAAATCTGGCTCCCGCCACCGCGTCATCCGCGAGGTCTTGAAAGCTCGCCTCGCCCCAGTTACCCGTTGATTTGCCAACGCCTCGCTTGTCATAACTCAGGACCACAAACCCGTGCGCGGCGAAGAGGTAGCCGAGTCCCCAATACACCTCGCGCTTTTGTGCGCCGCCACCATGGGTATACACGAGCGCCGGATGCTTACCCTTCGAAGGTGGGACCAACAGCGTACCCGAGAGCGTGACATCACCGTTTTTGAAGGTGACTTCTTCCCGGGTGACGGGACTTCGCGTCGCGAATGCTCCGGACTGTCGACCTTTCACATCCAAATCGATTACGTGAACTCCTCCGCCACGAAAGGTAAATGTTTTCCGTGTCGGAGACGGCACATTCAAAGCCGGTCCGCCGATGAATTGAGTCTCCGATTGTGGGAAGACCGCGCGGGCTTCGCCGGATTTCACGTCGGTCACCCAGAGTGTGTCAGAGGTGTCGGGAAAGCGATCGATCATTATGTAGTCGCCATTGCGGAAGCGATACGCGCCGAGATAGCTATCTAAAATTTCCGGCGCAACCTTCGCTGTGCGCACGAGATGAAAGCGAGCTTTGGTGCCCGGCACCTCGGCCTCTCCTTCGATTTCATCGCCGGTGATAGTTCCCGTCATGACGAGTTTAATCGAACTCAACTCGATTCGGACGCGAGAACCTTCGAGCTGGACGAGGGTCAATTTTGCTTTAAGCGGTTTCTGCATCTCGCCTGCATTTTCAGTAAGGCTCAGACGCAAAAACTCGGATCTGCCGGACGGCTCGCTGTTACCCACCCACTCACCAGTCAATTGCTGTGCGTGACTGACACTCGACAGCCCGGCGGCTACAGTAAACGTAATCAACAGGAAAGCTTTGAGGATTATTTTGATCATGGCGCCGGGATGATACACGCAAGCCACATCATGCGGTCAAACTTTTGCTAACCGCGGGAGGGGCCGGACAGGTTGTAATCAGGATTTCAAGATCTGAGCAGGAGATACAGAGCGACTGCACCGATGACCAAAACAACCCATGGCAAAACGGAAGTTCCCGATGCCGTCGAGCCAGGAGAGACTGAGTGAATCGACTCATCTGATGCCGATCGCAATTGCTTTATGAACAGAGTTGCGAGTCTGACGTGGACCAGCGGCGCCAAAACAATCACGGCAAAGCAGGCAATGACTCTCGGGTCTCGGTAGTTAACACCAGCCTTTCCTAAATTAAACAACATCACTGGTGCAAACGTAAGGGACAAGCAAGTTACTCCCGCGAGGAGCACTGTTGCCTGTGATCTAACAAATCTGAGCCATCGTTCTGACAGTTCGATGCGCATGCTCACCATGGTCTCACTCCTCTCAGTAGCTTCACCGCTCGGTTTGTAATGTCTTTGCCATCGAGCAGAATGACGCCAAGGACATAACTGTTCTATTTCTCGGAAAAGTCTGCCCACTAATCAGCGGATGACGTCTTAACTCCAGGACTATTTTGTTCGTTACCTGGTCCATGATGGAGATTTGACGTTCGAGGTTGAAGTAGCTTCCCGAATGAAACCTCGCCTGCAATAAATATTGACCGGCAGGCAAACCTTCGAAACTAAAGTGGCCCTGATCGTCGCTCACACTTGAATCGCTGACCTGTGAGCCATCGACGCTCAGCAACGATAGCGATACACCTCTTAGTGGTTTGCCGTCTGATCCTTTAACCATCCCCAGCAATGAATTCTGATTCGCACTTGTAAGGTCGAGAATCATGTCAGGTATGGAAACTTCCTGTCCCGACGCAAGGTCAAACGCAGTAGCATTAGCACATTCTCGTTCTCCTGGGTAGAAAAGAGTGGCAACCGATTTCAAGGAAAAGGAATTACGCTGCGCGTTTACGGCGACTGTATAGCGACCAGGGCGAAGACCATAGATGCGAAACTCGCCGCGGTCGTCCGAAACAGCAGTCGCATTCGACTCCTTCGCCGATGGAAGCGATGGCTTCTTGCCGTCCAGGTTAAAGGCACTGATTGGGATACCAATGACAGGCCATCCCTCAATACTAACGACCCGGCCTTTGAGCACCGCTCCTTTGACCAGAGATACATTGATTGAATAAGCCTGGTCACTCCGGATTTCGACGTGGTCCATTCGCTCTTGTGATTCTTCAGTTGGGAACAAACTTCTCTGAACTATCTGTAACGAATACGCTCCCGCCTGCAACCTATGAAACTCGCAGACTCCTTCAGCGTTGGTAACATTGACTCGTTGTCCCGCAACCTTACTCGTTAGCAGGACGGTCGCTCCTTCGACTAATCCTCCGGAGCTTTTGACCCGCACGGTGAGTTCACTCGAGCCGGCAGGCTTCTGGGCCTTCGCTGGTACGTGACCAGCGTGACATATAAAGACGCAGAGAATGAGGCTCCAGAACTTCATGGTGTTTTGTTGGCGGCCTCATTAAGAAAAATCTTGACCACCTGCTCTCCAGCGGTGAGATCGATTTTCACTATGCCGTATGGTCCTGCAGGAGGCCGCAAAATTTCCGGCCCCACTTGTGCGTATTCGTATCGAAGGGAAGTTCTCAGCGGCAGAATGATTAGCGAATAAACTCCTCTTGGTAGTCCCGAAAGATCGAATTTGCCCTGGTTTAGAGTTATACGATAGATGTCGCCATCGCTCATATTTATTCCGTCACCCGACTTTAGCGCGATGGAGCAGTCTTTATTGCCGGCTGAATCGTTGTTATTAATCTTCACTTCACCTTTGATCGCAGCCGTAAACGATGTGCACTGGATAACTAACTCGCTTGTGTCAGTTTCGCTTACATCAAACGAGATTGATTGAAATGTGTAGGAGCTATCGCTACCGGCTCTCACCGCAGGTTGGATTCGATATTGACCAGGAGTTTGATTGTCGAGCTGAAATTCACCAGTCTCATCACTCTTCATCGTGGAGATACTGCTAATCCTGCCTTCGTCATACCGGACGAACTGAAAGCTCAAGTTGGGCACTCGATTGCCGCTGGCTGAGTCAACGAAAGAACCTTTAACAGCGCTTGTTCCAGCCTGGTTTTTGACGACAAGCGTGCCCAGATCACGTTCTTGTCCCGCAGTTATTTCGACCAGTTGTGCCTCTGCCTGACGCCCAACTCCCGGATAGTAGATTGGTAAAAAAGGCACTGATATATCGGTAGATAGATCGTTGATAGGTTTACCAATGCCGACTCGATATTTTCCGCTTGGTAGTCCGTAAAGTCTGAAGCAGCCCTGGTCGTTGGTTGTGGCGGTGTTCCGCAAATTCATTAAGTAAAAACCGTTGAGCGCGAGGCTGGTGTTTTCATAGATTACCTGGCGCTCGATCACTGGTTGTTTTGAGGCGTATTCGACGCAACCCGTCAACACTGCGCCTTCGGTTAAGACAAGGTCGACTGTCGCTGCGTCGGCGCCTTTAATCTCTAACCGCATGAAGGCGCCACCCAGACCACCCCTTAAGACATACGGCGTGTTTCCAACCGTCAGTAGATACGTACCACTCTGCAGGTTGCGGATCTCGTATTCACCGATGGCGTTCGATAGTGAACTTCTTTGGTTCCCGTCTTCTGAGCGAAGTATAACCATCACTCCGGCAACCGCTTTATCCTTTAGTTTGACTGTTCCTCTAAGGACGCTGGTGCTCTGTCCGTTGACATACGAAGCACTACAGCAAATGAAAGCAAAGGTAAGAGCTAGCCCCGTTTTAAAAATCAGATTTCGCATTCACTCTCCCGCGATTGAGACAAGATAGTCTAATGATCACTACTTCGCGTTAGCTGACTAATCGAAAAAACACGAATTGTTTGCGGTTGAAAATGATCACTGGGCCACTGCACTGCGAGTTCCCACCTTTGTATTTCGCGCGTGGCCATTGTCGTGCCGTCTCCCCTCGCCACCACGATGATGTAGGGCAGCATTACGTTAGCAGCCGGTTTGTAGCCGGAGTATTTCAATATGCTCTTGTCGGTCCCTACAGTACGCACCTGTTTTTCGCATAGAAACGTAGTTGGATTGAAGTAAAACTCGTTGAGGCTCTGTTCTGTTCGCCACTTCAGAACAATTTCATTAGCGCCGGAGATTACTTCCAGTTGCGTGTTGTTGAGTCGATCGGAGTTTTGCAGTAGTGCAAGCAATGCTGGTAGTGAGTGTTTAGCATTCTCAAGCAGGGCATCGTATTTCATTTTGTGCAACGCTGACGTGGTGCGGGAGGAGTTGGTGCTGAAGGTAGCGGGATCGACGATCTGCCAACCTTTTCCTTGTTCGATGTCAATGAGTTCCGTGACTCGATTCTTACCCACAGCCACACTTACGTACGTGTGCGACGGCTGAAGCACGCCAGTCTCCTCTCTGATGCAATTCAAATCTGATTTGGGCGTGGTTTTTGGAGCGATACCCTGATCGATCCTCATGCAACCCGAAAAAAGAATCGAGTCAAAGGCATTCTTTGGAATTTTAGAAAGAATATGTGCGCGGCGAATGCGCTTGAGAACTTGCTCTGTTGTGAGTGGTTGACGCTGAGGCTTGGCAACCGATGACTGACTCAGCGGCTCACCAAGCATCAGCGCCACGATAACGAAGCAAGCGAGACGGAAGACAATCTTGCTTAAAGTTGGAAAGGACATTTCGTTCATACCAAAGTCGATCAATTGTCGTTGACTACCGGTAGGGAAGCGTTTTTACAAGCCGTAGTCGTGTTGCATGTGGCCTGGCACCCAGCCTGATAGGCAAGGCAGATCACTCCACACGGGGCACAAGCCGTGGCGACCGAAATTGCGATACAAGCCAAGCTTGCCACGAGACACTGTGTGTGGCAGGCGTCGCAGTCTTCCTGGTTTCCTAACTTCGTTGTTGAGCTGTGGTTGGCAAGGGTCTTTCTGGCGTTTGCGTAGGAGTTGGCTTTCCTGAGCTTCTTTTTGGTTTCAAGTTTTACACGTGTGTGACTGAGTGTCGATGCCGTGATGAGAGCTGGATGGCAGAGTACCAGACAACTCACAACTGAGAGGACAATTGTTTGAGGAAGTCTCTTTGACATGCATTCTCCTTTTGAGGTCGGGGCCAAAACGCATCCCGTGGGTTAAGGTTTAGAATTGAGAAAGGGAGGCACTTGTTATTCCCGGTCTCTGGTGATGGACAGTTTCCGTTTACACGTGAAGCAAGGCGCGTTCACCTTACAACGTAGTAGTGGGCGCGTCAATGTTTTTCTAGTCGGACGAGTCCTTTGAATGGGGCAATGAGCCACAAAATTAATACTGGGTTCATCGGTGACGCACATTGCAAGGAATGATGTACCTGGAGCGAGAGCAAGTGCTCTATGTTAGTTAACGCACAGACTAATGGACTTGTTGTGAGGGAAAACCCCGCGTACTGACAATCGAAAGAGAGCAACGACCTGCTAATGCCTCCGTGACAGAGTAAATCTCTGTGCGTTCAGGACTGAAATTAAACTTCGCTTTTGGGAATTGCAGGCTGGGTCAACCACTCTTACTTGCAGTGGTTGCCACGGAGCCCGTGGTGAAGGGAAGACTGAGGGCGGAGTAACCGCCGGCAATATGACCTGGTCCAACCTGACAAAACCTTACGGTCATACTCACGAAGGCGGGCGAAAGCATCCCGCTTTTCCGAAACTTCATTCGTTCGAACGGTGACAGCCGGTGTCGATCCAGCCGGTAACAAACTTTCGGTGGCCATGCCCACATATCGAATGCCCTTGCAGGATATGTCGGATCTGATCGCCTATCTCAAACGCATTGAGACAGATCTCGATCCAGGCGTCTCCGAGACCAGCATCGTGATCGGAACGCTGTTGCCGGACAAGACCGCGCTGACGGGTCTGGCCCAGTTGATGGAAGACGTCTTGCGGGCTTATGGTTACGATCGATCCGGAGAAAAAACTGTTTCCGGCCAGCGCGGAATGGATCTCGGTGATTAGACAGTCAGTGCCACACCGCGAGTGGGTGAAGGTCGCGGATTCAAAATCATCAGCAATAGCAAAAACACTGATCGAATTCGTGTTTTTAGCCGGGATGGGTGTCTCTTTGTCTCAGGTACACATGACGCACTACTTGCGGCACAGTGTGCATGAGATAAAGCATGAGCTGTAACTTCCGGCTGCGGAATGCTGTGTTGGCCCGCTCCAATTCAACAACGGCTTCTCCGTAGCGTCGCGCAACTAGCAGCTGCTTACACTTCTCCAACGCAATCGCTGCGTCACACTTCGCCACTTCCCGTTCCATGTCCTTCCTCAGACTCTCCGGAAGGTCCAACTCTTTCATAAATTTCCGCAGCGCTTTGGCCTGCCCAGCAAGCGATCCAACAATGTCTAAGGTGAGATTGTTCTTATGAATGCGTCGCCGCGCGTGGATATGCTTTCGATAATGAATTCGCCCGCCGCGATATGCGAGCCTGGCCCACAAATCGAAGTCCTCGCCTTGTATGAAGCTCTCGTCAAAAAGTCCCGCATCGATGAGTGTCTGCCGGCGTGCAACTACTGTTGACCCGATCACAGTGCACTTACAAAGCACCAGACTCTCAAACGTGGCGAGGCCTTCCGACGGATTGGCGTCCATCGTGGTCACACCTTCTTTGGCGTATTCGCCAAAATTCACCGCATCACCATACACGAGATCGAGCGTAGGGTCGCGTTCCAAAAATTCCCGCATCTCCGCCAAATGAGTCGCCACCCATTGGTCGTCGCTATCGAGGAATGCGATGAACTCTCCTTTGGCGGCGAGGATTCCGGTGTTGCGCGCAGCAGCGGGGCCGCCATTCGGGCGTTGGATGTAAGAGATGTCGTTGAGATAGGGCTCCAGTGCCTTTTCAAACTCTGCCGAGTCAGGTGAGCCGTCGTTTACGACGATGATCTCGTAATCATTCGTGGTCTGGGCGAAGACAGACTTCAGCGCATCAGAGATGAGATGGGCCGCGTTGTAAGCGGGAATTACGACGCTGAAATAGAGTGGCTTTGTGGGAGCCAACTGTTCGCTTGTAATCATATCACTGAAACCCGGAAGTACATGCTTGTTCGACCCGCGAGTGAAAGGAATGAAGATTCTAATTTATAGGTCGCTTGTCTCGGAACCAACGACCCGATCCGTTTTGGGAGGCCGTAGAAAAACGAATAGGTATTTTACATCAAGCAATGCCGACCTTCCCACCGGAAATAACAACAGGAAGGCCAGTGTTGTACCAAGAATAACAATGCCGCTGGCGGCGATGTTCAATATTGTACTGCCGAGCACAACGAAAGAGCGAAAGGCCAGACAGGTCAGAAAGGCTCCTATCGATGCCAGTACGAAAGGCGCCAAATGGCCGTAAAGATCTCTCGTCCGAACGGGCCCTGACCGGCCCATTATCCAATACACCAATGGATTCACAACCACCACTCGTGTTAGCGAATACGACGCTGCCACGCCAACTGCTCCCCATGGCAATCCACAAACTATCGACGCAATCGAAATCGGTGCATTGATCATGGACCATTGAAGCATCTCGCGCGAGCGACCCTGGCTCAGAAATAACCAGCCCATCGTATTTAGAACCGGTTGAAACAAAGCAGCGATACCCAGGAAGAATACTATCCGGCTGGCTGCGGTCCACTGTGGACCGAGTATTAGCTGCACTATCGAATCCGCCGAAACTATCACGAGCGTTATCGCAGGCATCGTCAGCAACATCACCTTTTCCAACATGCGCAGATAGACTCGCCGGTATCGTTCAGGTGAGTCTTCCAATCTGCTCAGCACGGGAACTGCGACAATTGCAAGCGGTTCGTCCATTTGCTCTGACGGCAATGATACGAGTTGACCAGCCTTACTGAAGAGTCCGAGATTCTGTGCTCCCCAAAACTTTCCTATTAGCAAGTTGTCGAGATTTTTCGAGATGTAGTTAATAATGGAATAGCCAGTAACCTGCCCGCCGAAGGTCAGCATTGACTTGGCGCCCGAGTTCCACCGTGGCAAACCAGGCCGCCAGCCACAAAGCATCACGATGCCGATGGCGCTCGTGCCCAACAGTGTCAGTTGCGAAAAAACAAGCGACCAGTAGCCCACGCCATACCACGCCATGGTAATTCCAACAACATAGCCTGCCACCATGGATACAAGAGCTATTGCGCTCAAGGTGAAAAATCGCATTTGCCTGCGCAACAACGCTTCGTGTTGCACGGACAAACCACCAAACAAAAAACCGATGGCTGTAACCACTGCGATCATCGTCAGTCGAGGTTCTGAATAAAACCACGAAAGCAACGGTGCGATCACAATCATGATTGCAACCAGCACCACGCTCAGACCAACGTTCACCCAAAAAAGCATGCTGATCTGATCGAAGTCGATCTCCGCTCTCTGGACCGTCGGATAAGAGAGTCCCAGGTCTTTCAGCATGGAAACGAAATTAGTGGCAACCGCCACCATTCCGATCAAACCGTAGTCCTGAGGAGTCAGAAGGTGCGCCAGAATTGCAGTTGCGATAATACCGACGGCGAACTTGAGTCCGTGCGACATTAAGGTTAGTGCGCCGCCTCGAACCGTGTGTCCACCGATGTCAGCCATCAAGTGGTTTGTTTCGAAATAAACAGCTGATCGATCGGTCGCCAATTCTGACTTTAATGTAACTGACTCTTCCTCCTTGATATGCATTGACAAATCAGAGCAAATACCACGAAATGCTGTGCCTTTGTGCCTAAGAACAGCGTCGTATTTACTCCTGACATTAGATCAGGTCAGTTTCAAAGCGAGCTTTTACTGTCCCACTTTCTGATCGGCGGTACATCGTATCAGACTCGTCCAAATTGGCCACAAATGAAAACGGCCGCCAGTGATGGCAGCCGTAACTATTGATGCTATTGGTCGGGGCGAGAGGATTCGAACCTCCGACCTCTCGGTCCCAAATCACCGGTTCGGCAAAAGCTTAAGTTTTTGCCTTTTCGAAAGTTGCAGCCATCACGAGTAGGGGTTTGCGGTTCTTTCACATTCGCTACCGGCGCGTGACTGTGATGTGCTGCAAATTCTGTCCACAAATGGCTGAAGGCTTATACTAAATACTCCATTCATTTTTCCAGCCCTCCCGTCCCCGTGCAGCTCCTTCATCATCCGTTGCAACCCAACCATCTGTCATCGTGAACTGAGGCCCGACGTAATGTGGTATGTAAGAGAGCGAATCGGCATTCGCTGGATGGTAATTCGCCAAAAATCCCCTCCGGGTTATCGTGGTGCTCATACAATCGCGGCCAATAAGGTGCCCATGTTTTCGGTTTTGTGATGCACGCCCCAGCACGTTAATAAATACTTCCACTTGCTTCTCTGCGGTGCGACCAAAATACTGTCTTCGGATCTTCGCTATAGCAGCTTTGATCTCTGGAGTAATTGTTTTCTCGGCTCCATGAATCAACAGGTCCAACTTTCGCATGGGACGGTCATTGCGAAAAAACCAGCCGCCGTCAAAAGCGTCGTTAATGTCAGTTAGCCATCTACCCTCTGTATCTTCCTGATTCGACAGAAAACCTGCAAAGGTGCCTGGCTTGCCGACACCCGCAAACACAAAAGTTATTCCCCGTCGCTTTCCAAATACGCGCAAGCTTGAGAAGGTATTCGCGGCATGACTGCGGAGACCCTCAACTATCTCCGGAAATCGCTTGTCTGCGGCCCTGCTTTCCCTCAGATAATCCACCAGCCAACGATCAGTTCGGGGCGCTGTTTGTGTTTTCCCTACTCGAGCTAATCCCGTATATGCGATTGAGAACCTTGCATCAGCGCAGAAAACGCAAACAGCTTTCGTGGTTTTATCTGACGCTACGCTGCCATCCGGGTAGGTAAGTTTACGATCTGAGACTTGTGTGACGACGTTCTGAGACAGTGAAGTAATAATTAGTGTCATGCTACTTACAATCCTCCCAACACAGAACAAGCCAATGCGACTGCTTACCCGATGGTTGAATTTAACCATTGGTTAAAGTATAAATCCAGATGTGACAGGAAAGGAACTCCAAAAATGGAGAGAAAAGCATGGCTACACGCAGCAGCAGTTAGCCGCTAAACTTGGAACCCATTTCGTCACCGTAAGCCGTTGGGAGAACGGCGCTCGGGAAATTCCGCCCTTCTTGACACTCACGCTTAGAACGATTGCAAGGGAGAAATCGAACAGACGTATGACGAGCGATGTCAAAGACTCCAGCGGGCACGACAATCACGGTAAATCCGTTAATCCCGAACACGTGAGAAAGAGCCTCGCTCCAATTTTCGCGGAGGGTGCAAGCGTTCATCTGGACGGCCACGGGTACATTGAGCTACCAACAATCAGCTCAATCGGAAGCGAGCTTCACAAAGGTTTTTACATAGGGATTGATATACAACCAGAGATCGACGACGAGCTAGTCTTGTGCGGGACCGGAGTAAGTGGGCGCAAAAGCTTCGGATTGTTCCTTCACTCTTTAGGCAATAACCTCTATACGCTCAATGTTGAACTTACTGACGACCGAGGCAAGAAGTTATCGGCTTCTACGAAACTGTCTTCAGCTCCGGCCAAAAGATTGTTGGTCTCAGTTCTTCCGTCGGCAAGTGAAGTGAGCGTTTCCGAAGTGACGTTACACGAAGATCATCCGAAACTGAAGATCAACTATTTCGAGCGGCAGAACCCTATCGAATTTAGCAATTTCGAGTATCCCATGTTAGTTGGCGGATTCAATGCCGCGGGAGTTAGGCAAGGTAAGTTCGTTGGACGTATGTCTCAGATTTTCTTTAAACCAGGAGGCCCGATAACAGTCGAACATTTGAATTCACTGATAGCCGCGTCAAGAGAAGATATTGCGAGGGTGAATAGTGTTCGCCCTAGAATATCGAAAAGTGTGGAACGACGACAGGTTTTCAAAGACGATCTGATTAAGCTTAGGAAATGGCATAGTCGTTCGCAATTGAGCGACTCTGATATGAAAGACGCGTCAGTGGTTCTGTTTAAATGGTTGAGTGATCATAATCCATTGCTTCAAGATTTGTGCGACGAGTTAGAAATTCAACTGACACTTCCGGGCGAGAGTGATAGAGGTCGAGGTTACAATGCGGTGATCGAAAAGCACCGACCGGCGTACGCTCAATCTGTGCATATTGGAACAAGATCCATCTTCGGTTTCAAATGGGTTCCACTTCCACATTTCTTGGACGACATAGCTTTCATAACACAAGGACACGCGGTTTCCCACGGAGCCTTTATTAGCTTTGTCCGTAACAAATTAGGCGGCGGCCATTTCGACGAACGTGATAGAAAGAAGTGGCAGAAGGAACTCGCATCTCTACCCGTTATCGTATACGACGGCAAAGCTATCAACTTTCACATGAAAGAACTTTTGCGATCAGTGTTGGAAGCCGTTGAGGGCTGCCGGATTGAAGCGCAGCTAAGAAACTAAGAAGTGCATCGACTTTAGGTCTTAGAAGCTGCTTTAGATTCGAAGATCATGCAAAGATAAGTCGATCGTGCAATTATCAATTCGATACCTGAGTGGGGTTCACCAGTTGTGGCTGTAGCATGGATACGTTGACGATTACGCTCTGAGGACATTTATACAGAGTGAAGCGGAAGCCTCGAACTGCGACTACTGTCAATAGAGTTCGCAAACAGATTCAATCGCGGCGTCACTGTCATCTGTTGCTGCTTCATGCTCGAAGGGTTGGAGACTGAGTGGTCGCATCCTGAGTATGAAGCAGTTGCTTGGGGTTCTGCAGATGACCGTTATGTTGTTTCGACTTTGGATTCGTACGATTAGTTGACCGGTATTTGGCGCTCGATTCCGGTCGACTGCGGATGATCTAGCAGACCAGCTGGGTGACTGCGACTGGTGTCAAAGGAATCCGTATCGACTTACTAGAAGAAGCATGGGATTCCGATTGGGAGAGGTTTTCCGAACAGCTTAAACACGAAACTCGATACGTCTTTTAGAGTCGAGCGAGAGCGGGATGCATTCTACGAGGGAGTTCAGAACCCACACCAGATCATGGATGAAATCGCCGGCATTGTTTCAGAACTCGATCTGATTCGAAGGATACCGCCGGGAACAATGATCATCAGAGCTCGTCCGCATCAAGATCACGAACAGTTCGAAACGGTAGAATGCCTTGGTCCTCCGCCAAAAGAGTACGCGATACACGCCAATCGCATGAGTCCTTCCGGAATCGTGATGTTTCATGGCTCAGACACAGAAACGACGGCCTTAAGCGAAATTGAACAAACGGGAATTGCTACCATCGCAGATTTTAGGACCCCGAAAGAATTCAAGGTACTCAATCTTACTAGGATTCCAGCTATACCGAGTATCTTTGATGCCACTTTAAAACATCAAAGACAGCCGATCATTTTCTTGCACGAATTCTTGTCGGATTTGACCAGGAAGGTTGTGAAAGATGGAACACACGGAATATGTTCGTACGCAGGTGATTACGGAATACTTCAGATGGGTTTTTAAGGACAACGAAGACGATGAGTTGACGGGAATAATCTATCCCAGTTCGCGCAATCCATCCGGGGGTCTCCTGGGTGTTGTTTTTTCGAAAATGATGATTGCATTCAAGATAATCGTAGTACGGAAAACGACAAGTGACTTTGTATGGAGACATTGTCAGTACGGCGAATCAAGTTTCCCGCTCCCGAAGATGCAGCTGTAAACGATTGACTCTTTTGATGAGCTCGAGTATTCGAACTTGCGATCGATTTCGAGCGGTTAGGACAGCGTTTGAATTAAAATCCTTTTATCTGCCTGAGAAAGGTTCAATTGAATCGCGACAATGAGTGAATTTGATACGTTACATTCGCGCAGTTCAGCTTCAACGTGTGACGTACGTTCACTTCAACTTGTCCACAAATTGGCCACAAATGAAGTACGGCCGCCAGTGTTGGCAGCCGTAAATTATTGATGCTATTGGTCGGGGCGAGAGGATTCGAACCTCCGACCTCTCGGTCCCAAACCGAGCGCACTACCAGGCTGTGCTACGCCCCGAAGAAGTTAGGCATTCTAAGAGGGAGGGTGGAGATGGTCAAGTGAGTCTCGAATCTGTATCAATGCGCGGGCGCGATGGCTGATGAGGTTTTTAACTGCGTCCGGTAGTTCGGCGAAGGTTTGGTCGTAACCGTCGGGGATGAATAATGGATCGTAACCGAAGCCACTGGTGCCGCGCGGTTCGAAAGTAATCGTTCCGGAGCATATGCCTTCTGACAGATTCAATATCTCGCCGTCCGGCGTGGCAATTGCAACTGCTGCGACGAACCGAGCGCGTCGGTCTCGACTATCGACTTTGGCGAATTCGGCTAACAATAACTGACGTCGATCGGCGTCAGAAGCGTTGTCGCCGGCGTATCGCGCTGAGTAAACACCGGGCGCGCCGCCGAGTGCTGCGACTTCAAGTCCCGAATCGTCTGCAAGCGCCCACAGTCCCGTTGCGGCGGCATAGAATTTAGCCTTCGCTATCGCGTTCTCCGCGTACGTCACTCCATCCTCCGCCGCTGGTCCAACATCATCAAATTCCTGAAGCGAACTGAACATCCAACCCGAGTCTTCGAGAATGGTCGTGATCTCTTTTACCTTGCCGCGATTTCGTGTGCCGAGGAGTAGACGCATCAGATCAACGACTCGATTGCAGCAGGGAAGTCAAAGTGCTGAACTGCCCAAACGCAGAGCGCGTTCTACGCTCGATTCCAAAAGCATTCAGTCTCGTATCAGTCGCCGCGACACCCGCCGTGTGCACGACGTTTCGCAAGCTCTCGAGTTCCTGAGTCGAGAGTTTTCGTCCCTGTAACTGCACAAGCGTCGAGAGAAAGTTGTTTACACGTTCCTCGTCGTTCGTGAACGTCACGATCACGCCTTCTCTCTCATTCGAGGCCTGACTGAGATAGTTATGGTACTTCTTCGGATCAGCCTCTTGTCCTTTTCTTATTGCCACGAGACTTGCGCGGACGTTTTCAGTCTTACCCAACAGCACATAGTCGTTCACAAAAACAGCCGTGAATTCTTTTTTCGGATCCGGATTTGACTCAAGCCCTTCGAGGATCTCGCCTCCATCGAGTGATTGCTTCAACCGATCCGGATCGTTTACTTCGGCCACGAGGATTGCCTCCGCCGCGCTCTCCGAAGTTTTCAAAGTCAACAATGGAGGATTGAGAGCCGTTAGTGCTTCTTTCGGATTGCTGATGCCATACACCGACAAGCTCGATTTGAGCAACGTGCCAAACAAAGCCGCCGGCACCGCGTCGAGCTTGAATGCTACTGCCGAACTGAGTGAACTCCACGCAGTTGCCGGCGCCTTGTTGCGATAGATCGTCAGCGATTGAAATCCTTCGGGCACAAATTTCCAAAAAGTCTCATCGGGTTCGGACTCAGTAAACGCAGGCTGCAGACGCGAGACAACTCCCGGGTCGAGTGAAAAGAGAAAGCGATCTTCAATTCCCTGAGGCGCGGAACTCGCGGTCCACGCAACGCCACGCAAAACTTTGCCTGCACTCACAGCAAGAAGTTCCTGCAACTGTCGATCGCCGGGCGACTGCAAGATCATTAGCGGCGCGACCCACGAGAAGAGTTTTGCGGAATTCGCCGGTGAGACGTAGCCGAAGCCAAGCGTCTTTTCGGAAGAGACGCTCGCACGAACTTTCACCATCTCCGCATCGCTGTGAAGGTTCGGTCTCACGCCGCGCCGCGCCTCCAGACAACTACGCACGGCGTTATCCGAATTGCCGATCACGACGAGCGTGCCGTCAACAGCCCCGATAATCTTGCGCTCGCTTCCGGTAACGGAGCACTCGATGTAATCAGCGTCGGCGCTGCGTTCGGTGCACATCGATGCGCCATAACTGAAATTCGCCAGTTGTTTGATCGCTTCGACAGCGGCAGGTTTGATGCGCCATTTCGAAGTGTGAGTCTCGACAATGAGGGCAAACTCGGGCCGCACTTTGAGGGAGTTTTCTTCTTCGAACGTGTTCATGCCGATCATGGCCAAAGCGACCTGTGCGCGTGCGAACAGAACGGCGGGCAGTGGACCAAGACCGGCGCGCGCTGCAACGGTCGCGACACGACTCTGCGATGTCGGTTTGCTTTGTGTAATTGGAGCCGCTGCCTGCCAGAGGGTGCTGTGCTGAATGGCTTGAACTACGGCTGCGGGATCGTTGAACTCAACGTAAACCATTGAGTCGGCCGGAGCGTAGTTGGCCATATCGACTTTGGCGGGCAGGCTCCACCAAAGCCAAACAGCGACGAGCACGATTACGAGCAAACCGAGCGCGAGCAGGGGACGCAAAAACTTCATTGCAGGGAATCGTAACGTCCGAAGAAGTTTCACGCAAAGCCGGGCCGCAGATTTACGCGGATAAACGCGGATTCTTTGTAACTACTCGAAGCCTGTGTTAACTTTGCGCGCGTTGATATCGACCCCTATGACCTATCGAAGATTGTCCGCAGAAGCCCTGGCAGAACAGGACTACGACGGTTTTCTGACCGAATTACATAAATCACTAACAGACGGAAAAACTGATCCCAACGAAGTCGTTCGCGACACTCTGTTCGAAATCTACTACGGCGCCGCACAACCCGATCGCGAAAATCTGAGCCTGCCCGCGCGCGCGGCCCTTCACTCATTCGATCCACGCAACATCGCGACCGAGCCGGAGTACTACACCGACATAGACACGAAACGTTACGCCGAGCGCAAGCCAATGATCTGGCTCTGGCAGATGTTCGATCGTTCACCGCTCGGACAAAACTCTCTGCTCGGACATCGCTTCCGCAGCATGCTGGCGCCACTCATCTTTCGCAGCGTGGGCGACAACTTCAAATGCTGGCACTTCGTCGAGTGGTCGTTTGGCTACAACCTGTCATTCGGAAATAACGTGGTGGTTCATCGTAACGTGCTGCTCGACGATCGCGGCGGCATCGATATCGGCGACAACGTTTCGATTTCAGACTATGCGAACGTCTATTCTCACAACCATAACATCTACGACATCCACGACGTTGAGACGCCGCAAACGAGGATCGGAAACGGCGTGCGCCTTACTTACCACTCGACTGTTCTGGCCGGAATGACGATCGGAGACAACGCGCTGATCGGGACCGGCGCCGTGGTCACGCGCGACGTCGAACCCTATCACATCGTCGTCGGAATCCCGGCAAAAACCGTGAAAGTAAAAGACCCGATGCAAATTGGAACCGTGGATACCTGACTTCCAGAAACCATCGTACGCTGGCCCAACTTCAGCTTCCAACTACAGCAACCACAGAGGTTAAACAGAGAAAAATAGCGATTGACATTGTTTAGCCCATTAATGTACTCTCACTCAGGTTGACGGCAGTGAACTGCCGTTCGCCGGGTGCCCACCTGGTTTTCAACAGCGGTCAGTCCCGCGAAATCTTTTGGAGCACGATAAAGGCACACTTCGCGTGAGCGGAGGTCGCAAAGCCTACAGAAGTTGGTCGTTTCCAACTTGGCTGGGTTTCCGATGAGCTTCATTCCTGCCGCACCAGACTTCTCCAACAGTTCTCTGTTGATGCCCGCCGCACCCCTGCACCCCGCTGTCATGTCCAACCACCCTACAAAGAAACGGACGGCGACCTTGAAACCTGGCCCTGAAACTCTGACCTTGAAAACTTCCAGACACCAACTATCCAGAGCGCGAAAAGCGCGTGCCCGGCTGCGACTGCAAAACAGATTGCGGCTCGCTGTTGTGAGGACTAATTAACATGTTCAAAAAAGGCTCGGGAAAAAAGAACCTCGTTGGTCTCGATATCGGCTCGAGTGCCGTGAAGGCTGTTGAGCTCGGCAAGAAGGGAAGCGGCCTTCAGCTTCTCAACCTCGGTTTCGAAAACCTTCAGACCGACACGATCGTGGACGGCCAGATCATGGAGCTCAACAACGTCTCCAACGTGATCTCTCACATCTTCAGCGAGCACCAGATACGGACCGCACGCGTTGCCGCCGGCGTCAGTGGTCACTCGGTGATCGTCAAGAACATCGTCCTCCCGGCAATGAGCCAGGAAGAGTTGCAGGAGTCGTTCAGTTGGCACGCTGAAGAACACATTCCTTTCGACATCGGCGACGTCAATCTCGATTACGAGTTGACGGGCAAAACGTCAGAGACGTTGCACGTGCTGATGGCTGCGTGCAAGAGCGACAAAATTGCGAACGTGAAGCAGGCGATCCAGCTCGCAGGCAAGCAACCGGTGATCATCGACGTCGATGCCTTCGCGCTTCAGAATTGTTACGAGGTCAACTACCAGCCGCGCGCCGGTGACATCGTCGTGCTCCTGAATATCGGCGCCGCCACGATGAACATCAACATCCTCAACGGTACTCGTTCGATCTTTGCGCGCGATGCGTCAATCGGCGGTAGCCAGTACACGAGCTTGTTGCAGAGAGAACTCGGTTTGAGTTTCGAACAAGCGGAATCGGTGAAGCGTGGCATGGCCTTGCCGGATGGTGTGGAACCAAAACCGATCCAGCCGATCATCGAGACTGTTTCCGAAAACCTCGCACTCGAAGTGAAGAAGACCTTCGACTTTTATCGCGCGACCGCACAGGAGAGCGAGGCCACGATTCAGAAGATATTGCTGGCTGGTGGCGGATCGAAACTGCCGGGCCTGCCCGAGTTTTTAGCTCACCGTTTTGAGATTCCGGTCGAGGTGTTCGATCCGTTCCGGCAGATAGAAGTTGATGCGCGGAAGTTTGATCCGGACTACATGCGAGAGATAGTGCCGGAGATGGCAGTTGCTGTCGGTCTCGCCCTGAGAGGAGTTGAGGCATGATTAAGATAAACCTGCTCGAGTCAGTTACGGATCGGCCCCAGGGCGTTGCGCTGGTTGAAGACAAGGTCGCCAGCCCGCGCATGCAGACGTTGCTGCTCGCGCTGACGGTGTTTGGCTTGATGGTGCTGGCAATGGGCTACGACTACGTCAGTTCAAACATGGCCTACACGGCCGCGCAGAAAGAACTCGACAATCAGAAACGCATCAACCAGCAGATGCAAAACACTCAAAAAGAACTGGCGGATCTGGAGAACAAGTCGAAGGAGGTCCAGGCTCGAATCGACGCCATCAAGAAGTTGCGCGAATCGCAGCAGGGTCCGAGCGCAGTGTTGCAGGAGATCAAAGCACGCTTTGACGCGGTTCCCGGTCTTTACCTTGTAGCCATCGAGAACAGGGAAGGCGAAATCACGATCAAAGGTGAATCGCCGAATGAATACTCAGTCACGAAGTTCGGACAGAGCCTCGAATTCTCAAACGGGTTGTTTAGCAATCTCAACATCGAGACGACGAGAGAAGTCGCGAAAGGATCGTCAACGACGTCAACTCCGCAAACGGCAGCGCAGAACGATCCCAACGTCGCAAAACCTGAAGTTGTCACCTTCACTGTGAAAGCGAAGTTCGACACCTCTCCGAAGCAAGAATCACAACCCGCGCCTACGCCTGCAAATCAGGTCGCGATGAAGAAGTAGCACAAGCGTGAAGCTCCACAGGACAAGCCCGTGGCATCTTTGAAGAAGGATTAAGTTTATGAAACTCGGCAAACTCCCGAATCTTCCCTGGTACCTGCGACTGGTCGTGTTCCTCGCGATCGGCGGCGTTTTGTATGCCGGCTTCTGGTACTTCATGACCAGCGGCACGCGCAACAAAACCAAAGAGATGGAGAACGAGATCGCTAAATTGAAAACAAAGAACGCGCAGGCGGCAATCGTTCAGCAGAACCTCAACAACTTCAAAGCTGCGTACAAAGCGCGCGAAGAGGAGTTTGCAGAACTGAAAGCACTACTGCCCGAACAGCGCGAACTGACGATGGTCCTGCAGGGAATTCAGGATCGCGCGCGCAGCAACGGCCTGGTTTTGACGCGTTTCAATCCCAAAGAAGATACGCAGGAGGCTGACTACAGTGGCAAGAAGATCGAAGTCAGCGTAGTCAGTGGCTTCCCCGGACTAAGAGCTTTCTTCGAACAGCTGGCCCACTACCAGCGAATAGTTTCGATTACCAATTTTGAGTTGAAGCAGTTGGAGAAACAGTCTCTTACTAAGACTGTCGACGCGCGTTTCGATCTGACAGCTTATTACCTTTCTCCGGAGCGTCCGGCGCCGGCCCCGGCTGCGAATGCCAAGGGTGGAGCGGTACCGGCTCCCGTTGTCCCAGCCCCGCAACCCGCAAAGTAGTCTCACTCAGAAAGCGAAGATGATGATGCAAGTCAAAGAAACATCGAGAATCCGGTTGACGAGTTTCCTATTTGGCGCCGCACTGATTGTTGCCAGTGGTTTCGCGATCGGCGTGGTGGCCCAGGAAACCCCAACCGAGAAGCCGGTTGTGAACAAGCGAACTGTCAGTAGCGGTCGCGATCCGTTTAGAAAGTATGAGCCACCGCCGCCGAACGTAAAGAAGATCGCCGGTCAATCCCCAGTGCCGTCGATTCAAGATCGAATTACGCAGTACAAGGCGCAGAAAGCTGCCGCGATGAACGCGCGCATGCCGGCGCCGAAGCCCACCACCGCTTTGTTGCTCAGTGAGATTCAGGTGATTGGTATCTCGCGTTCGCCGAGAGGCTACGCTGCCATCGTCGAAGCGACACCAATCAAACTTTCCTATGTCATCTATCCTGGCGAGCCATTTTTTGACGGCCAGCTAGTGGCAATTGAAGACAGCCGTCTGGTGTTCCGGCGCGAGACGGTTTTTACTGACGGCCATCGCGAACGATCAGTCGAGTACAAACCGTTGCGGCAACCAACCCCGGTGAACTCGATGACCGTACCTACCAATCAGTCAGTCGCGACAGCCAACCCTTAACCACCCGAAACGTTGCCGTGTTAGTGCGGCGCGCGCTTTAGTTGCCCAGGCAATCGAGCGTAGTGCGTGGCGGCACGTTTTAGAAAATTCCCCCAAGGAGGGAACGATGTGTTCTCAGTTTCGAGTCAGATCAGCCATTAGCAGGACCACGCTCGTCCTGTCGCTTGTGTGCCTTGCGGCCACAGGTGTTTTGGCCCAACAGCAAACTTCGGCAGCAGCGCCGATGCCGACGCCACCCGTCGGCATGTCGCGCGCGACTGACAAGCAGTCGGACCAGGGTCGTCAGTATGGACAACCCGGATTCGTCGGTGAACCGATCAATCTGAACGTTGTCAATGCCGACATCCGCGACATCCTCAACTACATCACCGAACAGTATGGCGTGAACTTCGTTATCGACGCTTCCGTCACTGCTGTTCCGGTAACGGTGAACGTTCAGGATGTGCCGTGGAACGTTGCGCTCGAGGCAGTGCTAAAAGCCAACCGGCTCGGCATCGAGGTCAACGGCAACATCCTGCGCGTAGCGACCACCGACGTACTGGCGAAGGAAGCAGAAACTCAGAAGGTGATCAACGACTCGCGTCTGGATGCTTCACCACTGGTGACCGAATTCATCAGACTCAATTACGCGCGCGCGTCGGGCACCCTCGCCCAGGCAGCCGGATCGACCGGGGCTTTCTCCGGTGGTTCGACGAACCTCAGCTTCAGCGGTGGCGCGGGGGGCGATGCGACTGGTGGCGGCGGTGATCAAGGTTTGATGCCGATCATCTCGCGCAGACTCTCGCGACGCGGATCGATCGAAGTCGATGGACGCAGCAACACGCTTATCATCACTGACGTTAAAGAGAACATCGACGCGATTCGCCAGCTAGTCGCGATCCTGGACCAGCCGGAACCGCAAGTCGAAATCGAAACACGCATCGTGATCGCGCAGCGAAACTTCAGTCGCGATCTTGGCGCGCAGCTCTCGCTTGGTATCGCAAATCTCGGTCGCGGCGGCTTAGCCAACATCTCGACGCTGCCTTCCTCAGGGCAACAAAGTGGTTCGGGAAGTGGAAGCGGCAGTGGTTCCGGATCGGGATCGGGCTCAGGTTCAGGCTCCGGATCAGGATCAGGAAGTGGCGCTCAGGGACCAACGTCTGGTCCAAATCCGTTTGGCGTCTTCGGCGGATTGGCTGGCACTCCGGTTCCGACCAATAACCTCGCGGCGGCCGCGGCAAGCACCGTCATCGGTCTGACGACCGGACTCTTCGGCACTGCTCAGATCAGTGCGCTGATCACGCTCGCGGAATCACGCGGACAGGCGAAGACAGTTGCGACTCCGCGCGTGACCGCCTTGAACAATCGTCCCGCGCAGATTGAAAGTGGTTCACAGATCCCGGTGCAAACTACGCAGGCTGCGAGTGGTACCGCGGTAGTAACAACGACTTTCGTGTCCGTTCCGCTGCGTCTTTCGATCACGCCGCAGATCACGGATGCGGGCACGGTCGTGCTGCGAGTCACAATTGAGAACAACACGCTGAACACGGGTATCGCAGTTGGTGGCGTTCCCGGCATCGATACGCAGCGCATGCAGTCAGAAGTGCTGGTTCCGGATGGCGGCACGACCGTCATGGGTGGCGTGCTCGCCGACACCGAAGGTGAAGCGCAGCAACGCACGCCGGGTCTCGCTTCGATTCCAGTCGTTGGCAACCTCTTCAAGAGAAAACTGACGACACGACAGAACAGTGAGATCCTCTTCTTCATCACGCCGCATATCTACCGTCCTGACTATCAGGGACGGCCGACTGCGGGAGCAGTGAGCAACGGTCAACGCTCGGTAACGATTCCGCAACCAGTTCCACTGGGAAATCCGCCGAGCAACACGCCGACGCCGACTCAGTTGCAACAGCAACCACAGTCGCAACCCACCACGACACCGACTCAGCCGCAGTTGTTGAGTGCGCCGCTGCCGAATAGTCCGACCGGTACGACCACGGCGCGCCCGGGAACACTCAGCGGTCAACGTCCTTAATTGGAGGGCCACATGTTCAAGGAAATGCTTCAGGACATTATCGAACGCACCGAGGGCAGCCTCGGTGCGCTCATAATGGGAACGGATGGCATCGCTGTTGAAAAAGTGCTCGGCGAAGCCGGTATGGAAGCGAATCTCGACGTTGCGGCGGCGGAGTTTACTTCCCTCGTGCGCAGTGCTCAGCGTGCGGGAACCGACACGGGGCTGGGTGGTTTGCGTGAACTGGTTGTCTCGCTCGAGAGCGCGGTGCTGGTGATGCGACTGTTGAGTCGCGATTATTTCGTCGTACTCGCGTTGAGCTCGCAGGGCAACATGGGCCGTGCTCGTTTCGAGTTGCGCAAAGCCGAGTTGAAACTGGCGAAAGAGTTTGCAGTCTAGGAGTTGTTCTCCCGCAAAGGCGCAAAGGCGCAAAGAGAGTTTTCTTTGCGCCTTTGCGCCTTTGCGCCTTTGCGTCTTTGCGGGAAATTCTCTTTTCAGGGTTGAACATGAAACGTTACATTCTATCTCTAGTTGTCATCCTCTCTTGTTTCATTTCCGCTGACGCTTCGTCACTGTTTGGAAAAGTAATCGAGGTGAACAGCGGCGACGTGATCACGATCTCCAACTTGAACCGTCCGGTGCGTGTGAAGTTGATGGGCGTCGATGCGCCGGAGATAAACCAGGTATTTGGTGATGTAGCCAAAAAGCATTTGTCGGATCTTGTCTTCGAGAAATCAGTTTTAGTCGAATATGCCGGCATCGCCTCAGACAGCAGCTTAACCGGGCGCGTGCTGTTGAACGACGCCGACATCGGCGCGCAGATGATTCGCGATGGAGCGGCGTGGTTTGAGCCGAACACTGGGAATCGACTCAATCCAACGAACCGCGAAGTCTATCAGCAGTCAGAACTGGCAGCGCGAAGCGAGAAGCGTGGTTTGTGGCAACAGGAAAACCCGGTCGCGCCATGGGAGTTTGTGAAAGCTGAAGCGATGCAGAGAACTCCGGTTGCGAGCTCAAAGGAGAGTGCTCCTGACGCAAAGCCGAGGCGCAGTGGTCCAGCACCGGAATTAAACAATCTGACACTGATGATGGCCGGAATGAACGCTGCTCCGGCACCACCCACCACATCTGAACCGAACTATGCCTGGGCTCGCTCCAGTGCGCGAAGAAATTGGACCCGGTTGCAGCCTCCGGATGAGAATTTTTCAGTAGACGTACCTGAAGATGGCGAGCGTTTGACCACGTCGGTTCCGAGCACTGATGAAGTAATTGCGGTAAACACTTACATGGCGCGGGACGGATGGGCCGTGTACTCATTGAGCTGGTTCAAATCCGCAACTTACGGTGAGTCGGATCAGCACGCACTTAAAGGATATCTGAAAGGTTTGCTAAAAGGAGCTGCGGAAGGCTACCAGCGCGGTAGTGGCGCAACTTTCAATTGCGAACCGCGAAGCCAAAAGAATATTTCTGAATACGGCTACACTGGAATTGAATATGACCTGTCGTCATGTCCGATGCGAATGGGTGTGCGCATGTACACGAGAGTAGTGAACAACCAGCGGCAGCTGTATCTCGCTTCAGTTGTTTACGGTGAAGATGATGAGAACGTGACACGATTTTTGAAGTCGTTCACCATTCGTCGGGCCAGTACGCGATAGCGTTATTTATGGCAACTTGATGTAAGGCATGCCACGCAGGATGATTCGTTGCCGGCGCGCGACACGCCGCGGATTAATCTGCGGATTGAACACGGTGCGTGGATTCGGAATCATCGCCGATAGAAAAGCCGCTTCATTCGCACTGAGCGCCGAGGCCGGTTTGTGAAAGTAGTGCTGCGCTGCCGCCTCGGCGCCGTAGATCCCGTCACCCCACTCAATCACGTTCAAATAGATCTCGAGGATGCGACGCTTGGTCAGTGTGCGTTCGAGCATGATAGTCAACGCTGCTTCCTGACCTTTCCTCAGAAACGATCGCTGCGACGAGAGATAGAGATTCTTCGCGAGCTGCTGGCTGATGGTGGAACCGCCGCGCTTGAACTCAGGCAGGTTCGGCAGCCAATCGTCGTCCTCGCCTTCAGCTTTCGCCTGTTTCGCGGCTTCGCGTTGTGCCTGTTCAAAAGCTTTTTGAATAGCTTCGTAATCGAAGCCGCGATGCGTCAGGAAATTCGTGTCTTCACCGGCGAGAACCGCGCGCTGGAGGTTTGGTGAGACCCTGTCGAGTGGCACCCAAAACTGTTCCCGGCGAGGTTGCTGACCCTTCGCTTCCGCTTCCTGTATGCGCGTGTCGATCAACGACGTGGACGAGGGATTTCCGTTGCGCAGACGCATCACGCGAACGAACATGATCGCTTCGTAACAGATAACTCCGACTACGGCGCCCAGGACTACCAGAAAGAAGATTCGGAATAATCTGCGCATCTTAGATCTTCAGGCGAGCCGTCGAGACGCGACTCTCATTTCAAACACCTCTTTGACGAGGCGAATGGTGTTGCAATGAATCTCGATCGTGTCGTTGATGTCTTTACCATAGCCGCCGGACATCACAGTAACTATTGGAATTTCTCGTTCATAACACTTGCGCAGTACGTAGGCGTCGCGTTCGCGCAGGCCGTCAATTGAAAGCGCGAGGCGGCCTAGTTTGTCGCCGCGGTACGGATCAGCTCCGGCCAGGTAGAAAACTATGTCCGGGTCGCTTTGGAAGACGTGGGGTAGATGGCCGGCGAGTGCCTCCATGTATGCCGCATCGGAGGTTCCATCTGGTAACTCGACGTCCAGTGTGGAGCGAGCTTTGAAGAGCGGGTAATTGTTGGCGCCGTGCATGGAGAAGGTAAAGGTAGCTGGGTCTCCATCGAATATCGTCGCCGTGCCGTTGCCCTGATGCACGTCGCAATCGACGATCGCCGCGCGCTGGATCAACTTCCGCGCGCGCATGGCGCGAATCGCGATCGCGACGTCGTTGAGCACGCAGAAGCCTTCGCCGTGATCGGGGAAGGAGTGATGCGTGCCGCCCGCGAGATTCGAGCTGTAACCTTGAGCCAGAGACGCTTGTGTGGCTGCGAGTGTACCTCCGACGGCGTAAAACGAACGGCGCACGAGTGATTCAGACCAAGGCAAGCCGAGCCGTCTGATTTCTTTTGGAGTTAAGTCGCCGCTGCACAGGCGCGAAACGTAGTCTTCAGTATGGACCAGGAGGACGTCTTCGAGTTGCGCCTGATCCGGCTCGACGATCTCTTCGGGATGCAGCGTGCCTTCGGCGAGTAACTTGTCGCGGACGAGTTCAAATTTGCGAATGGGAAAAATGTGACCCTTGCCGATGTCGGCGTAGTACCTGGGTGTGTAGAAGACTTGCACGCAGGGGAGATATTAACGCAATAGGACTTTACTTGCGATTGGACTTTCGCGTGAGGCCGCGGTAGTTCACCCTCCCGGGTAATTTGCGAGGCAGCTCGAAATCGTCGTCGACGATGTCTTCGAGGTGGATGCTCGCAGCGCGTGCGTAGGCGAGCAACGTAATCAGGTTCGGTTCGCGTTTGTCCTGCTCGTATTCCGAGATGCGACCGTAGTGCATTGAGTCGGAGAGGCCCAGACGCTCCAGCATCTGAGTCTGCGAGAGGCCAAGACCAACACGGATTTGCAGGAGTTTTTCAGCCAGTCTCATGGGGCGGGGTCGCGGATTTCCCATCAGTAGTTGCCTCCTGATGAAATCCATCGGCCCGTACTCGCAGTTGGGAGTAAGCTGCGCTCGCTTTCGTTTTTCGCCGTGAGTATGAACCTTCCATGCTCAACGGCGATGCTCATCACTCTTCAGTGTGGGAGGTTGAGCCGCGCATTTTGCCGTTGTTGAATTGTCAAACTAAACCACAGGCTTCACAGATTAACACAGATCCAGCTAAGTGGTCCAAATCCGCGTTAATCCGTGAGAATCTGCGACTAAAACTGGAAGGCAGCTTGTCTACACTCTCAAGTGGGAGTAGTATGTCAAGTTAATGGGTTCAAAGTCGCGTAACCGGCCCAAAAATCTTGCTCGAAAGCTGCTTCAGATTAGAAATACGCTGGGGTTATCACAGTCACAGTTGTTGCGGCGTTTAGGCGCCGCCGAGTCATTTTCCGCTGCGCGGATCTCTGAATACGAATCGGGTGTGCGCGAGCCGTCCCTCTGGATGTTGCTGGCTTATGGCCGCGTGGCGCGAGTACACGTCGAAGCTCTCATCGATGATGAGGCGGCTCTACCTGATACGCTGCCAGGCGGCTTCAACTTCAACCGCGTCAAACGAAAGCTTGTCGCAGACCCTCAAAAATAACCCACTCAACTAAAAACTTTCTTGATTCTATTCGCTGTTGCGAGTAAGATGTCTTCGCAACTGAGAGCGGGCAACAATCCAGGAACTTTCAGGAGGGAATTCAAAAAAATGACTCTTGCATTGATCTGTCTCCCGTCCGAATCAGTTTGCCGCAAAAAGAGGGTCTCCAACGAAGAATTAGCAAACCGACTCGATGCGCTGGAGCGCACTCATGAGCGGCAATTTGAAAAGGTACATGAGGCAATTGAACAATTACAGACGACGCGCATTCGCAAACGAAAGCCCATCGGGTGTCGCGCGAAGGGCCATAAGAAAAGAAAAGCTACGGTTCCAAAGAGTGGCGGAGGTTAATGGACCATCGGGTCGGCTAAGGATTCGTCGTTGCCGATGGTGAGGGCGAGGGCGCGGATGGCTATGCGTGCGTCGTGTTGTTGGTCGTCGTCTAGAAGGGACCAGGCGAGGGATATCGGGCATTCGGAATCGTGGGCGAGAGCCCTGTGACAGACAGGGCAATCGTCGCCTGATAGCTCAAGAACCACGTAGAGCTTCGCCAGCAACGTGATGATGAGTTCAGCGCGTTTCTTCTGTTCGTCTGAGTCGAACATGTCCACAGATTACGCAGATTACAGATTAATACTGTAAGGTGTTTTCCCACTTGACTCGCTTCAGCAGCGCGAAGTCGGAGAGCATCTTGCCCGCGCCGAGCACGACTGAGGTCAGCGGATCGTCGGCGACAAACACAGGCAAGCCGGTTTCGGTACGCAAGCGTTTGTCGAGATTCGCGAGCAACGCGCCGCCGCCGGTCAGCACCACGCCGCGATCGATAATATCA
>JADMIO011426187.1_pt1 | contig 49648 bp, 47 predicted proteins | sample 8958161 | NCBI WGS metagenome assembly JADMIO01 (sample SAMN16585339, study PRJNA669376) | soil metagenome | isolation source: Crop rotation soil | place: USA: Cullars Rotation, Alabama | collected 2011
GGCCGCGACTTCAAGTCACGTGAATTCCAAGCTTCGGATCCCACTGTGCTGGAAAGAGATGGCCGCCGCGGCCGAGGCCGCCGGCTTCGACGCGGTGTACGTCACCGACCATCCCGCGGCCGACGTCCAGTGGCTCGAGGGCGGCGGGCACCACGCGCTCGAGCCGTTCGTCGGGCTCGCGTTCGCCGCCGCGACGACGACCACGGTCAAGCTCCAGACGCACGTGTACGTCGCCGCCTACCGCAACCCGTTCCTGGCCGCGAAGGGCGTCGCGACCCTCGACGCGCTGTCCGGCGGTCGCGTCCTCCTCGGCGTCGCCGCCGGGTACCTGCGCCCCGAGTTCGGGGCGCTCGGCGTCGACTTCGACGAGCGCAACGACCTCCTCGACGAGTGCATCGAGGTGATGCGCAAGGTCTGGACCGAGGACGCGGTGGCGTACGACGGCCGCCACTTCAAGGCCCGGGCCGTCACGATGCGGCCCCGCCCGGTGAGCACGCCCACGGTGCCGATCTGGATCGGCGGCAACAGCGGCCGGGCCATGCGACGAGCGGTCGAGCTCGGCGACGGCTGGGTCCCGTTCCCGAACCCGGTCGCGGCCGCCAGGGCGACGAAGACGCCGTCGATCACGACGCTCGACGAGCTGGCGGTCCGCCTCGACGCGATGCGCGAGCACGCGAAGAAGGTGGAGCGCAACGATCCGATCGACGTCTGCTTCGCGCCCTTCGCCCACGCCGACGACCCCGCGGACTACGAGGCGCTCGGGGTCACGTGGCTGGCGGTGCAGTTCGACGACGTCACCACGCGCTCCGAGTGGATCGACCGCATGCGATCCTGGGCCGACGACACGATCGGGAGGCGGTGATGGACCTCGACGCCGCCATGCGCAGCACCGGCGCCGCCCGCGCCTTCACGGACGCGCCCGTCGACGACGCGACCCTCTACCGCGTGCTCGAGCGGGCCCGCTTCGCGCCGAGCGGCGGCAACCGCCAGCCCTGGCGCGTCGTCGTGGTGCAGGACCCGGACCAGCGGCGGATCCTCCGCGAGCTCTGCGTGCTCGGCTGGCGCGAGTACGTCGCGTTCAGCGAGGCCGGGGAGGTGCCGTTTGCGCCCGGGACCGACGGCCGCCCCAACTCGTCGAACATCGACCTCGCGGCGGCCCGCAAGACGCCCAGGCCCGCCCCGTTCGTCGACGAGCTGGACCGGGCACCTGCGCTGCTCGTGATCGGCGCGCACCTCCCGAGCCTCGCCACCCTCGACTTCGACTCCGAGCGGCAGAGCATCATCGGCGGCGGCTCGGTGTACCCCTTCTGCCAGAACCTGCTCCTCTCCGCCCGCAACGAGGGACTCGGGGGCGTGATGACCACGTTCCTCGCCCGCCAGGACGAGGCCGCACGCGTCGCGCTGCGGATGCCGGACGACGTCGGGCTCGCCGCGGTCTTGGCGCTGGGCGTCCCCGAGAAGTTCCCGACCAAGCTGTCGCGGCGGCCGGTCGAGGACTTCGCGCGCTTCGACCGCTTCGACGGGACGCCGTTCCATGCCTGAGACGGTCCGGCCGTCGGCCGGGCGCCGCGTCGCCGCGGTCCTGTCGCTCGCGGCCTACCTCGGGATGCTCGTCGCGATCCTCCTCTTCCTCCTCGACGACGTGCCGGCGCTGCTCCTCGCCTGGCTGCTCTTCATCGCCGCGGTCGTCGCCGCCTACTACATGGTCACGCGCCGCCACGTCGTCCGTGTCGTCGCCGCGGTCGTCACGCTCGGAGTGGTCGTCGTCGCGATCGCGGTGCTCCTGCGCGAGCGGGCGATCCTCGACGTGGTCGTTGTCGTCGCGATCGCCGTGCTCGCGACGATCCTCGCCCGCTTCGCGCTCTCGACGGACAAGAAGGCGCTGCGCGACCTCCCGCCACCGGGCGAGCGGGCTCCGAAGCCCGACCGGCCGGTGCTGCTCATGAACCCGAAGTCGGGGGGCGGCAAGGTGCAGAGGTTCGACCTCGTGCACGAGGCGAGGAAGCGGGGCATCGAGCCCGTCGTGCTGGGCCCGGACGACGACCTCGAGACCCTGGCCCGCGAGGTCGTGGCGCAGGGATGCGACGCGATCGGCATGGCCGGCGGCGACGGCTCCCAGGCGCTCGTGTCCGGGATCGCGATCGAGCACGACCTGCCGTTCATCTGCGTGCCCGCCGGCACCCGCAACCACCTCGCGCTCGACCTCGGCGTCGACCGCGAGGACGTCGTCGGCGCGCTCGACGCGTACGTCAACGGCTACGAGCGGCGGGTGGACGTCGGCAAGTGCGCGGGACGCGTGTTCGTGAACAACGTCTCGCTCGGCGTCTACGCGCGCATCGTGCAGTCCGACGAGTATCGGGACAACAAGCTCGGCACGACCGCGGAGATGATCCCGCAGCTGCTCGGGCCCGGCAGCGACGGCTTCGACCTCGAGTACACGGGCCCGAGCGGCAACGTGCACGAGTCCGCCGACCTCATGCTCGTGTCGAACAACGCGTACAAGCTGGATCGGCTGGGTGGCTTCGGCTCGCGCGTGCGGATGGACACCGGGCGGCTGAGCGTCGTCGTGGTCGACGTGCGCAATGCCGCCGACGTCGCCGAGCTCGCGGCCGCGCAGACCGCGGGAACCGTGATGCGGTTCCGCGGCTGGCGCGAGTGGGAGTGCGAGCGGTTCGAGGTCCGGTCGCGCGAGCCGATCGAGGCCGGGGTGGACGGAGAGGCGCTGAAGTTCGAGTCGCCGCTGGAGTTCGAGATCGTGCCTGCCGCGCTGCGGGTGCGCGTCGCCCGCCATCACCCGGGGTACTCGCCGGCGGCACTCGCGGAGTCGGTCCGGCACGGTGGCATCAAGCGGCTGCTCGGCGTCGCGATCGGTCGCGACCCCGGCGGGCTCGCGATCGCAACGGAGCGTGGGACATGAGCCAGGTTCCGCCGAGCGCCGACGACGGCCGGGTCGAGCCCGGTCGCGACGTGGTGCCGTGGACGCGACCCGAACCGCCGGTCATCGGCCTGACCGGCCTCCTCCGCCGGGCCAGCGACCTCGGCCTCGGCGCCGCGAGCATCGCGGCGTCGGCCGCGGTCGACGCGATCGAGCGGTTCGTGCCCGGCGAGGCGCCTCCCGGTGGCGAGGTCGCCGCGCCCGGCGTGGTCCGGCTGGTGCCGGGTGCGCTCCTCGGGGCGGGACTCGTCGCCCAGCGCCGCATGCTCGACGTGTCGGCGCAGGTCGAGAAGGGGGTCGCGCAGGTCGCCGGCGTGATCGCACGGACGCCCGTCGTCGGCGCGCCGGTGCGGGCCACCGAGCAGTACCTCGGGCGGTGGAGCGACGTCGGCGAGGTCGAGCAGGCCCGCAACCGCGCGCTCGTCGCCGAGTTCGTCCGCCGGCTCGCTCCCGAGCTCGCGACCGCGGTGATCAACCAGCTCGACATGGCCACGCTCACCGAGCAGCTCCCGATCGACACGATCGTCGCGAGCGTCGACATCGACTCCCTGCTCGACCGGGTCGACGTCGAGGGGATCATCGACCGCGTGGACGTCGAGAAGATCATCGACCGGGTCGACGTGGAGAAGATCATCGACCGGGTCGACGTGGACAAGATCGTCGGGCGGGTGGACGTGCAGCAGATCATGGGCCGTGTCGACATTGCGCCCATGGCCGGCGAGATCATGGAGGTCGTGGACATCGGCGCGATCGTGCGCCAGTCGACCGGGTCCATCACCGGCGACGCAGTCGACGGCGGGCGGTTGACGGCGATGCGGCTCGACAGCTTCGTCGACCGTGTCGTCGATCGCATCATGCTGCGGCGCAGGGGCCGCAACCTCGACGTGGCGAACTACGACCCGAGCGTCTACGTCGACGTGATCGAGGGCGACGAGGAGGTCACCGACTGATGGAGACCACCGTCAGCGTGATCCGCAGCCCCCGGGCGCGGTCGCTACAAGGGAAGCGCGCCGGGATCGCGAGCCGCGTGACCGCCGACGCGATCGACTGGGGGATCGTGCTCGGCATCTACGTCGCGATCCTCTTCGGCATCGCCGCGACCCGGTACTTCGTCGGCAACGAGAACTTCAACGTGCCCGATCCCGACCCGTGGGTGACGCTGGTGGCCCAGTGGGCGATCGCGATCCTCTACCTCACCGCCGGGTGGGCCGGCACGGGGCGGACCGTCGGGAAGAACGTGATGGGTCTGCGCGTGATCGCGGCCGACGGCTCCCGGCTCCGGGCGGCCCGGGCCTTCGTTCGCGCGGTCGTCTGCGCGACCCTCGGCGCGATCGCGCTCGTCACCGTGGTCGTGAGTCGGAAGCGGTCGGGCATCCATGACTTCCTCGTCCGCACGACCGTCGTCTACGACTGGACGCACCCGTAGCGCGACGGGAGTCCACACCCCCTCCGACCAGCGCAGTTACGCTGCCGCGGGCAGCACGAGGGGGACGAGCATGAGCATCGAGCGCGACGACCAGACGTTGTCGGCCGCGGTGGCCGAGGTGGCGAAGGTGTGGTGGGTGGTGCTGGTCGTCGGCATCATCTTCCTCGGCTTCGGGATCGTGATGCTGTTCAACGTGGCTGCCGGCGCCACCGCGATCGCGATCATCGTCGGCGCGTTCCTGATCTTCGACGGCCTGGTCGAGATGATCTCGGGCGGACGGCGCGGGCACTCGCGTGGCTGGGCCTTCGTCCTCGGCTTCCTGCTCGTGATCGGCGGCATCGTCGTGATCGTGTGGCCCGGTGTCACGTTCCTCGTGATCGCGATCGTCTGGGGCATCACGATGCTCGTCGGCGGCATCGCCCGCAGCATCGCGGCCGCGACCCTGCGCGGCTACGCGTGGGGGTGGCTCATCCTGCTCGGCATCCTCGAGGCGATCCTCGGCATCCTGATGCTGGCGTGGCCGGACGTGACCGCGTACGTGATCCTGCTGCTGATCGGCATCTACTCGATCGTCGCCGGGATCCTGCAGATCGTGCTGTCGTTGCAGCTCCGCAAGGCTCCCGAGCGGCTCGCGCGGCTCGGCGGGAGCGCCGACCTCACCTTCTGACCGCCGCGCGCGCCCGAGGGATCCGGACGTTCAAGCTTCGGACGCGCTCGCGCGAGAGCGCTCGGCGACGAGCGCGTGCACCGCGTCGGCGTGGAACCGGGTGTGGCCGCCGGGCGTCCGGATCGAGGGCAGCCGGCCGTCCTGGGCCCATCGCACCACCGTCCGCGGCTGCACGCCGAAGATCGCCGCGACCTCGCCCGGCCGCAGGAACGTCTGGTCGTCGACACCGGCCACGCCCGGCCCCCTTCCCCTGCGGGCAATCGCCCGGCCGAGCCCGGAGGAAACGGTCGAAACGCGTCAGTCCAGCGTGTCGGCCCGGCGGGCCAGCTCCTCGCGGAAGTCCGGATGCGCGATCTCCGCCAGTGCATGCGCCCGCTCGCGCACCGTCCGGCCTCGCAGGTGGGCGACGCCGTGCTCGGTCACCACGAGGTCGAGCTGGTGACGCGGCGTCGTCACGAGCATCCCCGCCGGCAACGCGTCGACGATGCGCGACGTCACGACACCCTCGACGGTCGCGGTCGACGGGAGGCAGACGATCGCGCGGTCGGTGAGCTCGAGCCCGGAACCGGCGACGAAGTCCTCGTGGCCCCCGATGCCGGAGAACTGGCGCCCGCCGAGCGTGTCGGCCGCGACCTGGCCCCAGAGGTCGACCGCGAGCGCGCCGTTGATCGTCACCATGCACTCGTTGCGGGCGATGACCTCGGGGGAGTTCACGACATCGACGGGCAGGAAGCGGACATCCTCGTTCTCGTCGAGCCACTGGTAGAGCTCCGCGGTGCCGGCCGCGAACGTCGTGACCGAGAAGCCCTCGAACTGACCCTTGTGGCGGTTGGTGACCTTGCCGGACTTGTGGAGCTCCATCAGCCCGGTCGTGAACATCTCCGAGTGCACGCCGAACTCGCCCCGCGCACCGTCGGCGAGGAGGCGCACGACCATCGACGGGATCCCGCCGATGCCGGTCTGCAACGTGGCGCGGTCGGGGATCAGCGGGTGCACGTGCTCCGCGATCGCGAGGTCGACGGGACTCGGCGTCGCGTCGGCGAGCAGGAACGGTGCGCGGTCGCTCTCGACGATGAAGTCGCACTCGTCGACGTGCACCCGGTGCGGGAACTGCGGCTCGACTCCGAACGTGCGCGGGAAGGACGGGGACGTCTCCGCGATCACGATCCGCTCGGGGTCGGCGATCACGCGCTCCAGCTCGTACCAGGCCGCCCCCGAGTGCAGGGACAGGCTCATCCAGCCGTCGGCGTCCGGCGCGCTGACCGCGGCCGCGAGGACGCGCGGGTGGAACTGCTCGACGATCGGCGAGAAGCGGCGGAAGTCCGACGGCACGAACTCGACGTTCGCGCCCGAGTCGCGCAGGAACCGCTCGGCGGGTCCGTAGAAGCCTGAGAGAAGGCGGACACCGGGCTTGGTGAACAGCGCGTACAGGTCGATCAGGAGCGCGCCGAAGACCTCGAGCTGCTCGAAGTCGTCGCGCTCGCCGAGCGCGTGGAGGAATGCGGCGGGCTGACCGGGTCCGAGGGGGATGCCGATGCGATCGCGTGGCCGGATCGCAGCAACCGCGTCGGCGAGCGACGTCCGGGGCACGGTCAGCCCCGCGCCGGCATGACGCCGTTCGTCACCCCGAGAGCTCGTCGCACGCGCGCAGCTTGTCGAGCGCGCGCTCGAGCACGTCGAGCTCCGCCGGGTCGAGCCGGTCGACGAGCTCGTGCTGCAGGTCCTGCAGGTGGATCGTCAGCGCCTCGTCGAGCTTCCGCTCACCCGCCTCGCTGAGGACGACCCACTGGACCCGGCGGTCGCTCGGGCATGCCTCCCGCTCGACGAGGTCCGCCGCCACCACCCGGTCGACCAGGCGCGTCGTGCCACCGCTGGTGAGCCCCAGCTGCACCGCGAGGTCGCTCATCGTGAGGCGGCCGCCGGGAGAGCGGCCGATCCGGAGGAGCACCTCGAAGAAGGGGCCGCTGATCCCGCACTGCTGCTCGAGCGAGCAGTTGAAGGCGCGGTCGAGGCGCCGGTGGGCCTCGTGGAGCAACCCGAAGGTCCGGATCCGCTCGTCGTCGCGTTGGGCCCGCTCGGCCTGCTTGGTCACGTATCCGAGGCTAGCAGAAGATTACTTGACAAGGAAGAGAGTTCCTGAGAAGATACCTGCATCCGCAACAACTGAGAACGCAGCAACCACCACGAGGAGCACCCCATGACCACCACCGCCCCGCAGATCCGCACCGATGTCCCGGCCGCCGGGACCTGGACCATCGACGGCTCGCACTCGTCCGTCGAGTTCGTCGTCCGCCACCTGATGGTGTCGAAGGTCCGGGGCCGCTTCGCCGACTTCCACGGCGAGATCCAGGTCGCCGAGCAGCCCGAGGACTCGAAGGTCGCGGTCGCGATCTCGACCGCCAGCGTCAGCACCGGTGACGAGGGCCGCGACGGCCACCTCCGCTCAGCCGACTTCTTCGACGCCGAGCAGTACCCGACGATCACCTTCCGCTCGACCGGCGTCCGCCCGGCCGGGAAGCAGTGGGCGGTCGACGGCGAGCTCACCGTCCTGGGCGAGACCCGACCGGTCACGCTCGACATGGAGTACCAGGGCTCGCTGACCGACCCCTTCGGCAACGACAAGGCGGTCTTCTCCGCCTCGACCGAGATCGACCGCGAGGAGTGGGGCCTGACCTGGAACCAGGCGCTCGAGAGCGGCGGCGTCCTGGTCGGCAAGAAGGCGAAGATCGAGATCGAGGTGCAGGCGATCCGCAACGCCTGACCATCGTCCATCGCGTTGAGTCATCGGGCCGGAGGCTCCTAGCCTCCGGCCCGATGCTGTTCGAGGTCCGCTTCCGCGACGGCGTGCAGGACGGATCGGTGACGATCACGTTCCGGCGCTGGAAGCGGGTGCAGGCGATCGCGGGTCACCGCTACCGCACCGCGGTCGGGATGATCGAGGTCGAGCAGGTCGACGTCGTCGACCCGGCGAAGATCACGAACGCGGACGCGAAGCGCAGCGGCTACCCGTCCGCCGACGCGGTGCGCGCCGATCTGCGCGGCACCGACGACCTCCCGGTGTACCGGGTCCGGTTCCACGCGGTGCACGGTGCCGACCCGCGCGACGAGCTGGCCGCGACCGCGGAGCTCGCCGCCGACGACCTCGCCGAGATCACGAAGCGGCTCGACCGGCTGGACCGCGCCAGCTCGTCCGGACCGTGGACCCGGGAGACGCTCGCGCTCATCGCCGAGCGTCCCGAGGTCCGCGCCGGCGATCTCGCCGAGCACGTCGGGCGCGAGCGGGCACCGTTCAAGCTCGACGTCCGCAAGCTGAAGAACCTCGGCCTGACCCTCAGCCTGCCGGTGGGGTACCGGATCTCGCCGCGGGGACGCGCGTACCTGGACGCCACCGGACCGGGGTAAGTGCGCGCCCGGCCTGCGATCCACCATGATGCGGCCATGGAAGACGACCCGAAGATCGAGTGGACCGATCCCGATTCGGTGACGACCACCACCCGCGACGCCGAGGAGCTCCGGGTGCAGCTCGAGGCCTGGCTCCGGCAGCGCAGCGGCGACCCCGAGGCGGTGATCTCGTCGCTCGACCGACCGTCGGCGAACGGCATGTCGAGCGAGACGATCCTGTTCGACGCCGAGTGGAAGGAAGGCGGCGAGCGCTGCGGCGGCGCGCTCGTCGCGCGGATCGCGCCGGCCGCCGACGCCTACCCGATCTTCCGGGAGTACGACCTCACCAAGCAGGCGCGGGTCATGCGCCTGGTGGGGGAGCGCACCGACGTGCCCGTGCCCGAGGTGGTCTTCGACGAGCCGTCCGCCGAGCACGTCGGCTCGGAGTTCTTCGTCATGCGGCGCGTCGACGGGATCGTGCCGCCCGACATCATGCCGTACCCGATGGGGAGCTGGGTCACGGAGGGTACGGACGCGCAGCGCGCGCTGATGGAGCGGCGCGCCGTCGAAGTGCTCGCCGGCGTGCACGGCGCCGCGAAGTCCGAAGCGGACCTCGAGTTCCTCCAGTTCGCGGACCCGGGCGACACGGCGCTGCGCCGTCACGTCGCCCACGAGCGCGACTACTACGAGTGGGCGCGCGACGGGATGCACTTCCCGCTGATCGAGGCGGCCTTCGACTGGCTCGACTCGAACTGGCCCGAGGAGGCGGACTCGCACGAGCCCGTCGTCAGCTGGGGCGACTCGCGCATCGGCAACATGATGTTCCGCGACTTCGAGCCGGTGGCAGTGCTCGACTGGGAGATGGCCGGCGTCGCGCCGCGCGAGCTCGACCTCGCCTGGATGATCTTCCTGCACCGCTTCTTCCAGGACCTCTGCCCGGCGATGGACCTGCCGGGGCTGCCCGACATGTTCACGCGCGACAACGTCGCCGCGACCTACACCGAGCTGACGGGCTACGAGCCGGTCGACCTCGACTGGTTCGTCACCTACGCCGCGCTCCGCCACGCGATCGTGATGACGCGCGCGACCCGGCGCAGCATCCAGTTCGACGGTGGCGAGGTGCCCGAGGACCCCGACGACCTGATCCTCCATCGCCGCGCGCTCCAGCAGCTCATGGACGGCACCTACTGGGACGAGGTCGCGAAGGGCGTGCATTGAACCCGATCGGCCCGATCGTCGCCGCGGACGAGGGGTTCCACCACCAGGTCGCGGACACGTTCGCGACGGTCGGTCCCAGCGACCCGGCCTGGACCGAGAAGGTCTGCGCGATGGCGATGGCGCGTGACGGGTCGGTGCAGCTCGGCTTCGGCCTGGGCAAGTACACGAACCGCAATGTGATCGACGCGTACGCGGCGGTGTCGCGGGGCAAGGAGCAGTGGACGGTCCGGGCCAGCCGCGCGCTCGCGACCGACCCGGAGTCCACGGACGTCCCGCCGATCCGGTACGAGGTGCTGGAGCCGATGCGGGTCGTGCGGTTCTCGCTCGACGAGAACGACGTGCTGCCGGTCTCCTTCGACTGGACGTTCGAGGCCGACCTGCCGCCGACGCTCGAGGACCGGAGCGTGCACACCGACGTGTACCGGACGTCGGCGGATCTGGTGCGCTACCACCAGATCGGCCGGGGTTCCGGCTGGATCGACGTCGACGGCGCGCGCACGGAGCTCGGGCTCGACACGTGTGTCTCGACGCGAGACCACTCGTGGGGTGTCCGCTACGACGTCGGCGTCCCGCCGCCGGACGTCCCCAAGGCCGACCCGCTCGCCGGGCTCGGCTTCCAGATGGTCTGGAGCCCGCTGCGGTTCGAGCGCGACGACGGCAGCACGTACGGGATGCTGCTGCACTTCCAGATCGTGACCGCGCCCGGCCTGGGCGTGGTGCACAAGGTCGTGATGGGTGGCATCGAGCACGCAGACGGCACGTACGTCCCCTGGCTCGACCTCGCGCCCGTGCTCACGTACGACCGCGCGAACCGCCGCCTCACCGGAGGTGTGATCCGCGCGACGACCGGCGACGGCGTGACCCGCGACCTCGCGATCGAGGTGCTCGGCGACACCGGCATCCAGCTCGGCGCCGGTCTCTATTTCGGGTTCGACGGCCACCACCACGGTGAATGGCGGGGCGAGCACCACGTCGACGGCGAGCACATCGCGGACTGCTCGACCCCGGAGGCCGCGCGGCGGCTGCACCAGATCCGCGACACCGTGATCCGGGTGACCGACCCGGTCGGCGGGGGCCTCGGGATCGGCAACTGCCAGCCGATCATCACCGGCGGTCACCCGGACCTCGGCCTCGCGGACGACGACTCCTTCTGGTAGGCGTCAGCCGTCGTCGGTGGGGAAGCCCATCGCGTCGAAGAGGAAGTCGAACACCGTGTCGAGCGTCCCTTCGGTGACCGAGCTCGGGTCGATGAGCCGGTGGACCGAGAGACCGCCGAACAACGCGAGCGAGAGCTCGGCGAGCTGGTCGGTCGGGAACGCGGCCTCCACGCCGAAGTTCGCGTGCTCCTCCTCGATCAGCTGCCGCACGAACTCGCGCTCGTGGCGTGATCGGGCGGCCAGCTTCTCGGCCGCGGCGGGGTTGCGCCGGGAGTAGAGGACGAACTCGAGGTGGAGCAGCTCCCAGTCATCGTCGGCGAACAGGGCGCCGGAGCGGAACAGCGCCCGCATCCGAGGGAGCTGTTCGGCGCGATCGTGCGGCCCACTCGCCAGCACCTCGCTCACGATCGAGAGCTGGCGCTCGATGCGGTCGTCGATCAGCGCGAAGAAGAGGTCGTCCTTGTTCTTGAAGTTCGAGTACACCGCGCCCTTGGTGAAGCCGGCGGTCTGTGCGACCTCGTCGATCGTCGCGCCGTGGAAGCCCTTCCTCGCGAAGACGACTGCGGCGGCGTCGAGGAGGTGACGGCGGGTCTGGGCCCGGCGCCGCTCGGGGGTGAGCGGCTCGAGCGGGCTCACCACGACCCCTTGTCATACCGGTCGGTCTGCTGCATACTTTGCAGTATGTCACAGACCAGCGGGTCTTCGGAGCCGCCGGCGCTCGCCGTCGACGGCCTCGAGAAGGCGTACGGGACGACGGTCGCGCTCGCGGGCGTCGACCTCACGGTCGTGCCCGGAGAGGTGCTCGCCCTGCTCGGGCCGAACGGCGCGGGGAAGACCACCCTGGTCTCGATCGTTGCCGGGCTGCGGCGTGCCGACGCCGGACGCGTGCGGGTCGCCGGCATCGACGTGGCCGACGACCCCCGCGCCGTCCGCCAGCGGCTGGGCTACGCGCCCCAGGAGACCGGGGTGTACCTCTCCCTGCGCGTGCGGGACAACCTCCGCTACTTCGCCGCACTGGCCGGGCTCCGCGGTCGGGACCAGCGAGCGCGCATCGATGCGGTGGCGTCGTCGCTCGGGCTCGAGGCCCTGCTCGCCAGGCGCGCGTCGGAGCTCTCGGGCGGCGAGCGGCGGCGCCTGCACACCGCAATGGCGCTCGTGCACCGCCCTCCGCTCGTGCTGCTCGACGAGCCGACCACCGGCGCGGACGTCCGCACCCGAGCCGAGATCCTCGAGCTGGTGCTCGACCTGGCCCGGGACGGCTCCGCGGTCGTCTACTCGACGCACTACCTCCGAGAGGTCGAGCAGCTCGGTGCTCGGGTCGCGTTCATGGACCGGGGGCGGATCGTCGCCGAAGGGTCACTTCCGGAGCTGGTCCACGCACACGGGGCCAGCGCATTGGAGCTGAGCTTCGACGCCGACGTCCCCGCGATCGCGTGGGGTGACGGTGCCGTGGTCGAGGGCCGCCAGGTGCGGATCGCGAGCGACGACCCGGCCCGGACGGCGGCCCGCCTCCTTCCTCAGCTCGGCCCGACGAGCGCGCTCCGGTCGGTCGAGGTCATCCGGCCCGACCTCGAGTCGGTCTTCCTCGCCGTCACCGGCCGCCGCTACGAAGCGGTCGCGGAGCCGGTCGCGTGATGGGACTGCGGCGCGTCGGCGTCATCACCGCGCACGAGCTGCGCCTGATCGGTCGCGACCCGACGCCGTTGCTCGTGCTCATCGTGTTCCCCGTGATCACGATCGCGTTCCTGAAGCCGGCGCTGCAGCCCGCGCTGGTGCAGAGCGGCTACCCCCACGCGTCGGGCGCCGAGCAGGTGGTTCCCGGGCAGGCCGTGATGAGCGCGTTCTTCCTCGTGTCGCTGGTGACGCTCGCGTTCTTCGCGGAGCACGGCTGGAGCACCTGGGAGCGGCTGCGCGCGACGCCGGTGTCGTCCCTCGACATCGTGATCGGCAAGGCCCTCCCGCGCGTCGCGATCGGGATCGTCGAGCTCGTCCTCATCCTGCTCGCCGGCATCGTGTTGTTCGATCTCGATGTCCGCGGCCGTCCGGCCGCGCTGCTCCCGCTGATCATCGCCTTCTCGGTCTGCCTCGTGCTGCTCGGCGTCGCCGCCACCGCGCTGAGTCGCACCGCGCAGCAGGCGAGCGCGTTCGCGTTCACCGGCATGGTGCTGTTCGGTGCGGTCGGAGGAGCGTTCGTTCCGTTCTCGGTGCTCCCGGGCTGGGCCCGAACGATCGCACCGGTGACCCCGACCTACTGGGCCATGCGCGGGATGCGGTCCGTGGTGCTCGACGGTCGGGGGCTCGGCGGCGTCGTCGCCCCGACCGCGATGTTGCTGGCGATGAGCGGCCTGTTCGCCGTCGTCGCGCTCGTGCGGTTCCGGTTCGACGACACGAAGACCGGTTTCGTCTGAGCCCAGGGCCCCCGCGCCTAGGTTCGGGGCCATGGTCCTCGAACGGCGCGCGGCGCGCGCTCTGCTGATCGCGGACGGCGCGTTGCTGCTCATCCAGGGCTGCGATCCGGCGCGTCCGGAGGAGGGCACCTGGTGGCTGACTCCCGGCGGTGGCATCGACGAGGGCGAGTCGCGCGAGGACGCGGTGGTGCGCGAGGTGCTCGAGGAGACGGGGCTCACGCTCCGGGTCGCGGACGTCGGGCCCGTCGTCGCCACGCGCGTCGCGGACTTCCTGTTCGACGGCGACGCGTACCACCAGTCCGAGTGGTTCTTCGCGATCGAGGTCGAGCGGTTCGAGCCCCACGGCGCGGGCTGGGAGCCCATCGAGCAGCAGGCGCTGCTCGCGTACAGGTGGTGGACGGTCGACGAGCTGGCCGCGACCGGCGACGTCGTCTACCCGCGTGAGATGGCCGACGTCCTGCGCGCCGTGCTCGCCGGCGACATCACCGACCCGATCGCCCTCTCCGGCACCTGACCGCCCGCGTCTGTGCGGAAACGGGCGCGGAGCGACCCTTTCCGCACGAACGACGAAGCTCGGGCCCGTCAGGCGTAGGTGCGGACGAGGGCGAGGACGGCGTCGACGTCGGGGCCGTCGCCCTGCAACGAGGTGGCGGACGGCTCGACGCGCTGGGCCGCGACCCGGCAGAGGTCGAACGCGTCGCCGCGGATGACGGTGACGGCGGGCTCGGTCGGCTCGAAGTCCCAGCGGTCGCCGCGGGGGCCGACGAGCTCGAACGCGACGGGGCCGGGCGCGTCGCGACCGGACCGGGCGAACGCGTAGGGCACCGTCCGCCAGGCGAGCCGTGCGATGTGGCGCAGGCGGTCGGTCGGCTCGAGCGCGATTCCGAGCGCCTCGGCGACGTCGTCGGTGTGGATCCAGCACTCGGAGAGCCGCGTCGTCGCGAGCGTCTGCGCAGCCATGTCGCCTGCGACCCACTGGACGCGCGCGCTCGGGTCGGTCCCCGCCAGCACGGCGCGCAGCTCGTCGGCGCTCGCGTGCCAGCGCGCGCGTACCTCGGACCCGGTCCTGTCGCGCTCGGCTTCGACCATCGCACCGGCAGCCTCGTCGACGTTGCTCGCGACCGCTCTTCCGCGGGTGAAGATCTCCGCGAGCTGCGAGTCCCGGTTCCAGTCCCCACGGGCGCTCTGGATCGCGAGCTCGTCGGTCTGGGCGAGGTGGAGCACGACGTCGTGGATCGTCCAGCCCGGGCACGAGGGCGTCGGGCGCCGGAAGCCGTCCTCGTCGAGCGGGTCCAGCAGGCTCGCGAGCTGCGCGTGCTGGTCCGCCAGCGCGGCCAGGATCTCGTCCATCGTGCGACCTCCGATGAGTCCGGCCCGCCCGGACGGTCGGACGTATGTATAGGACACCGGACGGTCGAGGAGCACGTGACGATGGCCACCTTCGTGTTGATCCCGGGCGCCGGCTCCGACTCGTGGTTCTGGCACCTCGTGGTGCCCGAGCTCGAGCGGCGCGGGCACGCGGTCGTGACGATGGACCTGCCGTGCGAGGACGACTCGGCCGGTTTCGAGGAGTACGCCGACGTCGTCGTCGGCGCGATCGGCGACCGCCGCGACCTGGTGGTCGTCGCGCAGTCGATGGGCTCGTTCACCGCGCTGCTCGTCTGCGAGCGCGTTCCCGTCCGACTGCTCGTGCTGGTGAACGCGATGACACCGACGCCGGGGGAGACCGGTGGCGAGTGGTGGGACGCCACCGGGTTGGAAGCCGACCAGCGGGCCTACGCCGCGGAGATCGGCATCGAGCCGGGGATGGACGACATCGAGGCGCTCTTCTTCCACGACGTCCCGCCGGAGATCACCGCGTCCGCGATGCAGGCCGGAGAGAAGGCGCAGTCGGGCACGCCGTTCGAGCGCCCGTACCCGCTCGCCGCGTGGCCCGACGTGAAGACCCGCTTCCTCCTCGCGCGCCACGACCGCATGTTCCCGGCCACGTTCCAACGGCGGGTGGTGCGCGAGCGCCTCGGCTTCGATCCCGACGAGATGGACGGCGGCCACCTCACCGCGCTGAGCCGCCCGGTCGAGCTGGCCGAGCGGCTCGACGCCTACGCACGGGACGCGGGCCTCACTCCGTGAAGCTCGGCACGTTCCCGCGCACGCTGTCGCTGCGACCCGACGGCAGCTCCCAGTCCTCTTGGCGGCCGAGCGCGGTCTCGTCGAGCAGGTAGTAGGAGCCGCCCATCGTCTCGAGGCCGCGCGCGTAGACCGAGTTGGTGTGGAAGATGCGGTCGCCGACGCGGAGGAAGTGGCTCCGGCCCGGCAGCTCCATCGACTTCCCGTCGTCGAGCGGGAGCGGCTCGCCGATCTCCTCGAACTCGGCCGCGGTGCGGAAGTTGTACTCGACGGGCTTGACCGACGGGTCCATCGTGACGTGGAAGTCGTAGTTGAAGTCCGAGCCGAACGACGAGTACCAGGGGAACGTCCATCCGCGGCGGTGCTTGTAGTCCTCGATCTTCGCGATCGGGGCGCGCGACACCCACGCGGCGGACGTGTCGCGCGTGTGCAGGTGCTCGAGCAGGCCGTCGGAGATCTCGTCGGCCCCGGCCGTGCAGCTGGGACAGCCGTCGTCCCATTCGGGGTCGAACATGAAGTGGAACACGATCAGCTGCAGGCGGCCGTCGAACAGGTCGGGCAGCGTGGCCGGCCCGTCGGGGCCCTCGAACGTGTAGCCCTTCGTCACCTCGACCATCGGCATCTCGCGACGCTTCGTGTTGAGCGCGTCGTGGGCCCGGGTCAGCGCCTTCTCCTCCCGGAGGATCTCGGTGCGGGCGGCGTGCCACTCCTCTTCGGACACCACATCGGGCAGCGGCATGGCTCCTCCTCGGTCGGGGACCTCTCAGCCGTACCGACCGGGGAGGAGCCGGAAACTCATCGCGCGCGGCTCGGGAGCCTCAGTCCAGGGGCTTCATGAACGACCAGAGCGCGCCCTCGCTGTCCCGGGCGCTGTACTCCCGGTACCCGTAGGGCTGATCGACGGGCTCGTAGTCGATCACCGCGCCCTGCTCCTTGGCGTGGCGGTAGTGGGCGTCCACGTCGTCGACCATCAGCGCCACGCTGGCCGTCGACGCGCCGAGCGTGCGCGGCGACTGCATCCCGAACGCGGGTGCTTCCGGGTGGAGCCACACCACGCCGTCGCCGGCCTGCAGCTCGCCGTGGACGATGGTCCCGTCGTCGTCCCGCATGAGCTGGCCCGGGCCGAGTCCGAAGACGCGGGTCAGGTAGTCGTAGGCGGCTTCGAGATCCGAGTACACCAGGATCGCGATCCGCTTCTGCACGGTGGTGTCGAGCATCGTCATCTCCTCCAGTACCTCCAACAGGTCTTCGGTGAGCGGGCCGTCCGCTCCCGATCCGTCAGCCGTGCCGACGAGGTGTGCGACGCGCCGGCGGAGCCTGGTCTCGGCGTCCACCCGGCGGTCGAGATCCGCGAGCTGCGTCGTCATCGCGGCGCGCAGGCTCCACGCGGGGTCGTCGAGCGCCCGGGCGATCTCGCCGAGTGGCAGCCCGAGCCGGCGCAGCAGGCAGATGCGGTAGAGCCGCTCGACGTCCGCGTCCGAGTAGACGCGGTGGCCCGCGTCGGTGCGCTCCGACGAGACGAGCAGCCCGATCTCCTCGTAGTAGTGCAGCGTCCGGACGGTGAGGCCCGTCGCGGCGGCGAGCTCGCCGACCCGGCGTCCGCTCGTCTCGTTCGATCGCGTCGTCATGAATCGACCGTACGACCTCACGTCACGTGAGGGGCAAGGGAAAGTTCGCGAGACCTTCGCCGCTAGCCTCGCCCGCATGGCTGAACCCGGTGGAAGTGGACCGATCGGGCCGTACCCGCCCGGTGTGGAGACCGACGAGCAGCACGACGAGTACGACCGCCTGCGCCGGCGCGTGCTGTGGAAGATGCCGTACGGCCTCTACGTGCTCGGCACCACCGACAAGGGCGAGCGTCGCAACGGCATGACGTGCAACTGGGTCACGCAGGTGAGCTTCGACCCGAAGTGGGTCGGTGTCGGCGTCGAGCAGACCGCGTTCACCCACGAGCTCCTCGAGGCGGGCGGCTGCTTCGCGCTGTCGCTCATCGACGTCGAGGACCGCGCCATCGTCCGCAAGTTCACCAAGCCGGTCGACGTCGACCTCGGGGCGAAGACGCTCAACGGGTTCCCGTACGTCGAGAAGATCACGGGCGCGCCGATCCTCGGCCAGGCGGTCGCCTACATCGACTGCGAGCTGCGCGAGCGCCTGATCGCGGGAAATCACACGTTCTTCGTCGGTGAGGTCGTCGACGCGGGCTTCTTCAAGGACGAGGAGACGCCGGTGCTCGGGATGAACGACACGCGGATGAACTACGGCGGCTGACCGTGCGCGGTGGTCAGTGGCGGATCATCACGTGCTTGAGCTCGGTCTGCGCCTCGAGCGCGTAGACCGAGAGGTCCTTGCCGTAGCCGGAGTGCTCGAAGCCGCCGTGCGGCATCTCCGACGTGGTGAGGATGTGGTCGTTCACCCACACCGCGCCGAACTGCAGGTCCCGTGAGACGCGCATCGCCCGGGCGACGTCGCTCGTCCACACGCTGGCGGCGAGGCCGTACTCGACGCCGTTCGCCTTCGCGATCGCGTCCGCTTCGTCGGTGAAGCGCTGCACGGTGACGACCGGTCCGAACACCTCCCGCTGCACGATCTCCGCGTCCTGCTCCGCGCCGACGATCACGGTCGGCTCGTAGAAGCAGCCGGGCCCCTCGGGCGCGGTGCCGCCCGTCGCGACGCGCGCGCCGGCGTCCCGGGCCCGGTCGACGAGGCCCGCGACGCGTGCACGCTGGCCGGCGGAGATCACCGGACCGAGCTCGGTCGCCTCGTCGCGCGGGTCGCCCATGGGCAGCGCACGTGCCGCCTCGACCAGGCCGTCGACGACGGCGTCGTGCAGGCCGTCACTTGCGAGCACGCGGCACGAAGCGGTGCAGTCCTGGCCCGCGTTGCCGTAGCCGGCCATCACGACGGTCTCGACGAGCGCCTCGAGGTCCGCGTCGTCGAACACCACGACCGGCGCCTTGCCGCCCAGCTCGAGGTGGGCCCGGGTCAGGTTGTCGGCCGCGCTCCGGGCGACGGCCTGACCGGTCGCGACGGATCCCGTGAACGAGATCACCGCCACGCGCGGATCGGCCACGAGCGCGGCGCCCGTCGTCGCACCCCGGCCGCAGACCACCTGCAGCACCCCGGGCGGGAGGACCTCGGCCGCGAGATCGCCGAGCGCGAGCGTCGTCAGCGGCGTCAGCTCCGACGGCTTGAGCACGAGCGTGTTCCCGGCGGCGAGCGCGGGTCCGACCTTCCAGGTCGCCATCATCAGCGGGTAGTTCCACGGCGTGATCGCAGCGACGACGCCGACGGGTTCGCGCCGCACGTACGAGGTGTGGTCCTCGAGGTACTCGCCCGCGGCCCGGCCTTCGCCCATGCGCGCGGCGCCGGCGAAGAAGCGGAGGGTGTCGACGCACATGTCGATCTCCTCCGGCATCGCGGTGATCGGCTTGCCCGCGTTGCGGGACTCGATCTCGCCGAGCTCCTTGCCCTTCGTCGCGAGCTTGTCGGCCAGCGCGTGCAGCGCCTCGGCGCGTTCTCGGGGCGAGGTGCGCGACCAGGCCGGGAACGCGGTGGCCGCGACGTCGACCGCGTGCGCGACGTCGTCGTCGGTCGCCGACGGGATCTCGGCCAGGACCGTCCCGTCCGCCGGGTCGATCACCCGGTCGCCCCGCTCGGCCACCGCCGTCACGCCCCCACCTCGATCACGCCCCCCACCTCCGTCACGCCCCCCACCTCCGCCGCGTCTGTTGCGAAACGGGCGTCAGACGCCAGAGTTGCAACGAACGCACGGGAGCGACGGGGGTCATGCGAGGTCGGTGGGGGAGAGGCCGACCTCGGCCGCGGCGGCGATGCGGGCGTCGTGCTGGAGGCGCGTGCGGGACGGGCCGCCGTGCAGGATCACGTCCAGTCCGAGCCCGTCGAGCATCGCGGACAGCCGGCGGGCCGCGCCGGCCGGGTCCGGGCAGGTGAAGATCCCCGCGGTCACACCGTCGCGGATCACCGACTCGAGCGCGCCGCTCCACGCGAGGTCGAGCTCCTTGAGGATCGTGCGGAGGCGGTCGCTGCGGATCGCGTGACCCCAGGCGTCGACCCAGATCACCCAGCTCTGGTCGCGCTTCGTCTCCGGCAGGTACTCGGAGAGGACGCGGTCGAGCCGGCGGACCGGGTCGTCGAGCTCGGCGACCGCCTTCTCGAGCCGGTCGATGTCGGCGTCGGCGGCGTGGCGAAGCGTCTCCGCGAGCAGCTCGTCCTTCGAGTCGAAGTGGTAGTGCACGAGCCCCGAGCTGATACCGAGCGCGGCGGCGACGTCCGCGATGCGCGTCCCCGCGAACCCGCGCTCGAGCACGACGCCGACCGACGCGTCGAGGATCTCCGCACGACGTTGCGCCACGTCGGTGACGACGCGGCGACGGCGCGGCGCGGACGAAGAAGTGCTCACGGCCGCACCGCCAACGGGTCGGGCAACGGCGCGGCCAGCGCGGTGCGCAAGAGGCCGTGGAGGTGGGCGATCCCGGTCTCGTGCTCGGTCGACAGCACCCCGTCGGGGTCGAGGCCGCCCGAGTAGGAGCGCTGCACCATCTCGCAGACGTCGAGGTCCTGCGCGCCGACGAGCCGGGTGGCCGCGACGTCGGCCTCGCGTCGCGCCGGCGGCACGTCGGGGTGCCAGAGGTAGTCGCGCTCGACGATCGTGTGCGTGGCGTCGACGGGTGTGAGCCGCAACGTCGCCGCGAAGCCGGGGAGGAACGAGACCATGAGGTTCGGCCAGAGCGTCAGGTAGGTGCCGGCGATGAACGACTCGTCGGGCGTCGCGCTCGCGACGGCTTCCCAGCCGGGACGACCGGGGCGCGCGTCGGCGAGCGCCTGCTCTCCCGCGTCACGCGGCGAGCGCGGCCGGTCCCACGCGAGCGAGATCCGACCCGCGGTCTCGATGGGGTAGTCCCAGCCGTCGACGATCAGCTCCGGGTGCACGAACGGCGTGTGGTAGTTCTCCGAGAAGTTCTCGAGGAACACCTTCCAGTTGAACGTGCGCTCCCAGCGGTCGTGCTCGGCGAGTTCGAGGTCCTCGATCCGGTACGGCGCGACGGCCTCGGCCAGCGGGCCCGGTTCGAACGGCGGCGCATCGGCCGCGAGGTTCACGAACACGTTCCGGCAGAACGTCGTGACCGCGACCTCCTTCAGGCCCGAGGTCGCCGGGTCGAACTCGGCGGGCGCGCCGACGCCGGTCGCCCGCGCGAGCGAGCCGTCGAGCCGGTAGATCCACGCGTGGTACGGGCAGCGCAGCGCCCGCGCGGTCCCGCAGCCCTCGGCAACGGGGGAGCCGCGGTGGCGGCAGACGTTGAGGAACGCGCGCAGCACGCGCGCCTCGTCGCGCACGAGCAGCACCGGCGTGCGCCCGCCCACGAGCACCGACTGGTACGAGCACCGCGCGGCGGTGTCGTCCTCGGTCGCGACCGCGACCCAGTCGCGGCCGAACACCGACACCAGCTCCCGCTCGTGGTGCGCGGGGTCGGCGTACCAGGACCCGGGCAGCGTTCTCACGCCCCACATCCTATATTGACTGATGAGTCAGTCAATAGCAGAATGGGCGGGACACGCAGTCGCGAACGGAGCGCAGGGCATGCGGACGACGCACGACGCCATCGTCATCGGCGGGGGGCACAACGGACTGGTGGCGGGGGCGTACCTCGCCCGCGAGGGCCTCGACACCGTGGTGCTCGAGGCGCGCGACGCGGTGGGCGGCGCGTCGTCGACCGAGACGCCGTTCGGCCCCGACTTCAAGATCACGACGCTCTCGTACGTCATGAGCCTCATGCCGCCGCAGGTGCTCGAGGACCTGAAGCTCGCGGAGCACGGCTACGAGGTGTACCCGATGGGTCCGGGCTACATCCCGTTCCCCGACGGGCGCTCGCTCATCCACTACGACGACGTGGTCAAGAGCCAGCAGGAGTACGCGAAGTTCTCGAAGGCGGACGCGGAGGCGCTCCCGCGCTGGGAGGCGTGGATGGAGGGCGTCGCCGAGGTCCTCGGACCGCTGCTCATGACGACGCCGCCGAAGGTCGGCTCCCGCAACCCGAAGGACCTGCTCGAGCAGCTGCGCCTCGCGTGGGGGATGCGCGGGCTCGACGTGCGCGGCGTCGGCGACGTCACCCGGCTCTTCACGATGAGCATCACCGACCTGCTCGACCGCTGGTTCGAGTCCGACCAGGTCAAGACCGACCTCGCGATCAACGGGATCATCGGCACGTGGGCCGGTCCGATGGAGCCGGGCACCGCGTACGTGATGCTCCATCACTCGATCGGTGAGGTCGGCGGCGGGAACCTCGGCAGCTGGGGCTACCCCCGTGGGGGCATGGGCGCGGTCGCCGACGCGATCTGCAGCTCGGCCCGCTCGTTCGGCGCAGACGTGCGCACGAGCTCGCCGGTCGAGCGGATCCTGGTGAAGAACGGCCGGGTCCAGGGCGTCGCGCTCGTCGACGGCTCCGAGCTCCTCGCAGACACGGTCGTCGCCGCGACCCACCCGCAGATCACGTTCCTCCGCCAGATCGACGACCGCGAGCTGCCCGACGACTTCGTGACCGACCTCAAGAACTGGCAGAGCCGCAGCGGCACGGTGAAGGTGAACCTCGCGCTCTCGGAGCTCCCGAGCTTCACCGCGAACCCGGGTTCCAACCTGCAGCCGCACCACGGCGGCGCGATCGAGCTCTGCCACTCGACGGAGTACCTCGAGCAGGCGTTCATCGACGCCCGCGCCGGCCGCCCGGCCGAGCGTCCGTTCTCCGACGGCTGCATCCCGAGCGTCTTCGACACGACGCTCTGCCCCGAGGGCACGCACGTCATGTCGCTGTTCACGCAGTGGGTGCCGCACACCTGGTCCGAGGAGCCGCACACCGAGGAGCTCGAGGCGTACGCCGACCGGATCATCGACGGCTACGACGAGCTCGCGCCCAACTTCAAGCAGTCGATCCTGCACCGTCAGGTGATCGGGCCGCACCAGATGGAGCACGACTACCACCTGGTCGGCGGCAACATCTTCCACGGCGAGCTCTCGACCGAGCAGCTGTTCCACATGCGCCCGGCCCCCGGCTACGCGGACTACACGACGCCGATCAAGGGCCTCTACCAGTGCTCGTCGGCAACGCACGCGGGTGGCGGCGTGACCGGCATCCCCGCGTACCTCGCGACGCGACGGATCTTCGCCGACCGCAAGCGCCGCCGCTGGGGCAAGAAGGGATCGAAGTGACCCGGACCGTCGAAGCGTCGGGCGCGCCGCTGCCGCGCGACGAGCTCGAGGCCGTCCTCGACCCGCGCGGGTCGGGGCGGATGCTGCCGCGCGGCGCGTACACCGACCGGGCCGTCCTGGACTGGGAGCGCCGGCACTTCTTCGCGGGTTCGTGGGTGTGCGTCGGGCGGACGGCGAAGGTCGCCGAGCCGGGGGAGCGGCACGCGGTCCGCATCGGCGACGAAGGCGTCATGCTCGTCCGGGCCGAGTCCGGTGAGCTGCATGCGTTCTCGAACGTGTGCCGGCACCGCGGTCACGAGCTGTTGCCGTGCGGCGAGTCCGACAGGCGCTCGACGATCGCCTGCCCGTACCACGCGTGGGTGTACGACCTCGACGGATCGCTGCGGGTCACGCCGCGCTTCGAGCCCCCGGAGGGCTTCGACATCTCGGCGTACTCGCTGTTCTCGCTACCCGTCGCCGAGTGGGGCGGGTGGGTGTTCGTGAACGCGTCGGGCACCGCGGGGTCCTTCGACGACCACATCGGCGGCTTCAAGGCCCTCGTCTCGCAGTGGGAGCCGGAGCGGCTCGTCGTCGGTGCGACGCACGAGTACCGACTCGAGGCGAACTGGAAGCTCGCGATCGAGAACTACCACGAGTGCTACCACTGCCCGGTCATCCACCCGGAGCTGTGCCGCGTCAGCCCGCCGACCAGCGGTGAGAACTTCGAGGAGGTCGGGCTCGCGATCGGCGGCCACATGGACCTCGCCGACGGCGCGCAGACGATGTCGCTCGACGGCAGCAGCCCGTTGCCGCCGCTGCCGGGCCTCGACGCGAAGCGGCAGCGCGAGGTGCTCTACGCCGGCCTGTTCCCGAACCTGCTCGTGAGCCTGCACCCGGACTTCGTGATGACGCACCGGATCGAGCCGCTGGAGCCCGGCGCCGCCCGGGTCGAGTGCCAGTGGCTGTTCGATCCCGCCGAGGTGGCGAAGCCGGACTTCGACCCGTCGTTCGCCGTCGACTTCTGGGATCTCACCAACCGCCAGGACTGGGGCGCCTGCGAGAGCGTGCAGCGCGGGATCGTGTCGCGCGGCTATGACCCGGGCCCGTTCTCGCTCGAGGAGGAGGGCGTGCGCGACTGGGTCGTCTCGATCGCCCGCGGCTACCTCGAAGGGGGAGTCCGGCCGTGACGAGCACCGCCGTGCCCGAGGACCTGGCGTCGGTCGACGCGCTGGTCACCACCGAGGAGGCGCGCTTCCTCGACCGCATGCCGCGGTCGCGCGCGCTGCTGGCCGAGGCCCGCGAGTCGCTCGTCGGCGGCGTGGCGTCGAACTGGCAGTCGGCGCCCCCGCAGGCCGTGTGGGTGTCCCACGGCAAGGGCTCGAAGCTCTACGACGCCGACGGCACCGAGTACGTCGACCTCCACGCCGGCTTCGGCGTGATGCTCGTCGGTCACGCGCACCCGGTGATCGTGCGCACGGTCTCGGAGCGCGTGGCGCTCGGCACCCACTTCGCGCAGCCCGTGCCCGACGCGATCGCGGTCGCCGAGGAGCTGACCCGCCGCTTCGGCGTGCCCCGGTGGCGCTTCGGCAACTCGGGCACCGAGGCGACGATGGACGCGGTCCACCTCATGCGCGCCTTCACCGGCCGCCCGAAGATCATCAAGGTCGAGGGCTCGTACCACGGCCACCACGACCACGTGCAGTTCTCCGTCTACCCGTCGCTCGAGGACGCGGGGCCCGAGGCGCGACCGAACCCGGTCCCGACCGGGCCCGCGATCCCCGACGCGCTCGCCGCGCTGACCGTCATCGTCCCGTTCGGCGACCTGGACGCCGTCGCCCGGATCCTGCAGGAGCACTCCGGTGGGATCGCCGGCATGCTCCTCGAGCCGGCGATGATGAACATCAGCGTCATCCCGGCGCCGGCCGGCTACCTCGAGGGCCTGCGCGACCTGCTGCACGAGCACGGCGCGCTGCTCGCGTACGACGAGGTGAAGACGGGGTTCACCACCGGCCCGGGTGGCATCACCGCCAGCAGCGGCGTCACGCCCGACGTCCTCTGCCTGGCGAAGGCGATGGGCGGGGGCCTGCCGTGCGGCGCCATCGGCGCGACCGCGGAGATCATGCAGATCGTCGAGGACGACGTCTACGAGCAGGTCGGCACGTTCAACGGCAACCCGCTCACGATGGCGGCCGCGCGCGCGACGCTCACCGAGATCCTCACGCCGGAGGCGTACGCGCACCTCGACCACCTGTCGGCGCGCATGGGGGACGGCGCGACGCGCATCCTCGAGGACCATGGGCTCGAGGGGCACGTGTCGTCGATGGGCGCGAAGGGCTGCGTGGTCTTCCAGGCCGAGCCTCTCCGCAACTACCGCGACTTCGTCGGCTACGACGACCGGTGGGGGCACGGGCACTGGCTCTGGCAGCACAACCGCGGTGTGTTCCTCCCGCCCTGGGGCAAGAGCGAGCAGTGGACCCTGTCGGTGCAGCACACCGACGACGACGTCGACCGCTACCTGGAGAACCTCGACGGCTTCGCCGCCGCGGTCACGTCCGGGAACGGAGCGGGAGCGGCGTGACCGGCACGGGGATCGCGGCAGCGCTCGGGAAGGTCGGGATCCCGAGCCCGGTTTCGGAGCTCGCGAGCACCACGTGGGACGCGGTGCTCGTCGGTGGCGGGCACAACGGGCTCGCGGCGGCGGCCTACCTGGCGAAGGCGGGGAAGTCGGTGCTCGTGCTCGAGCGTCGCGACCAGCTCGGCGGCGCCTGCACCCTGGAGCGCCCGTTCGACGACGACCGCTACACGGTCAGCCCGTGCGCGTACGTCGTCGGGCTGCTCGACCAGCGGGTGATCGACGAGCTCGACCTCGTCCGGCACGGCTACAAGGTGTTCGTCGCCGATCCGAATCTCTGGTGCCCGTTCGAGGACGGCACGCACCTCGCGCAGTGGGCCGACGAGGAGAAGACGGTCGCCAGCATGCGCGACAACGGCTTCTCCGACGCGGACATCAAGGGGATGTTCGCCTACGAGGACATGTTCGACCGGCTGCGACGCGCGTTGCGCGAGGGCGCGCGCGACACCTGGATCGGCGACTCGCCGAGCCGGGCGGAGCTCGAGGGGATCCTCGGCCAGGACCCCGAGCTGATCAGCGTCCTCTTCGAGGAGTCGATCGCCGACACCGTGCGCCGGTACATGAGCGACGAACGGCTGCACACCGGTCTCTACGGCCAGGGCGTCATCGGCGCGTGGGCCGGTCCCGAGGACCCGGGCACCGCGTCGATCAAGCTCATGCACTTCGCGGGGAAGCTCGAGGGCGAGGCCGCGGTGTGGGGCTACGTCCAGGGCGGCATGGGGATGGTGTCGTTCGCGATCGCGGAGGCGGCGCGGGAGGCGGGCGCGGTGCTCGCCGCCGGTCTGCCCGTCGCCGAGATCCGGCCCGGCGAGGGTGTGGTGCTCGAGGGGGGAGAGGTGATCCGAGCCCGCTCGGTCATCTCGAACGCCGACCCTCGCCGGCTGGTCGACCTGTGCGGCGACGCGGTGCCGGACGCGTTCCGGTCGCGCATCGACGGGTGGCGGATGACGAGCCCGGTGGTGAAGGTGAACGCCGGCCTCGACCGCCTGCCCCGGTTCGCGAGCGTGCCCGACTCGGACTGGCCGTGCGCCTCGATGGTCTCGATCACCACCGGCATCGCCGATGCCCAGGCCGCGTTCGAGGACTGCACGCGTGGCATCCCGTCGCCCGGGTTCGCCGAGCTCTACTTCCAGACCGCGTACGACCCGTCGGTCGCGCCGCCGGGCAAGCACACCATGAGCGTGTTCTGCCAGTACGCGCCCTACGAGCTCGCGGAGGGCACGTGGGACACCCGCCGCGACGAAGTCGGCCGGAAGGTGCTCGACAACATCGCGACGTTCGCACCCGACATCCATGACTGCGTCGACTTCTTGGAGGTGCTCGGCCCGCCGGACATCGAGGAGCGCATCGGCCTCACCGGCGGCCACATCTTCCAGGGGGAGTGCCTGCCCGACCAGATGTGGCAGGGCCGGCTCACCCCGCGCACGCCGATGGACGGGGTCTACCTCTGCGGCGCGGCCACCCACCCGGCCGGGAGCGTCATCGCGTTGAACGGTCGCAACGCGGCCATGGCCGTCATCGCCGACCTCGACGGCTGATCGGCTGCCCCGTCAATGGGGCGTGTGGGTGAGCGCCGTGAAGACGCAGGCGAGGAGCCGGTGGAGCTTCACCGCGGGCCGGTGCTCGTGGTCGGCGAGGAAGGTGCGGATGCAGTCGCGCAGGGTCGGGACCGGGGTGCCGAAGGAGATCGGGGTCGCGGCGCCCACGAACCCACCGTCGACGACCTGGCCGACGAGCACGGCGCAGTCGTTCGGCGCCTGACCGCACGGGACCGAGCCGGCGGTGGTCGTGATCGTCGTGCGGACGACGAACGACTTCGTGAGGTGGCCGCTCGAGTCCGCTTGCGCGTACGTGAAGGGCTGGGTCGTGATGTCGCAGCTGTTGATCGCGTTCTGCAGGTCGACGCCGGACAAGATCCCGGCGCTGCACTGCACGATCGCCCAGCCGTCGGGGATCGACGGGGTCTCGACGTAGCCCGTGCCCGTCACCGTCACGGTCTGGCCGTTGCTCAGGCCTGTGCTCGGCGTGACGGTGATGGTGTGCGTCGCGTCCGCCCCGGCCGGCGTCGTTGCGGCGCCGACCAGCCCGGCCAGCGCCAGGCTCAGGGTGACTGCTGCGATCCCGAGCCGTCGTCGCATCGGGCCTCCTGTGATCGGCGCTGCCGTTCGACGTTCAGGTGAGCACGACGGCCGGCATCGTGCAAGAGGCAAGAATGCCCGGATGCTGCACACGCGGAGCTCCCGGTGGTCGCTGTGGTCCGACGACTCGTTCCTCTCGATCGGGTCCAAGGGCTCGATGCTGTCGATCGGCTCGGTGGGCTCGTTCCTGTCGATCGGGTCGGTCGGCTCTGCGTGCTCGGTGCTGTCGGTCGGATCGTTCCTGTCGTTCGGGAGCGCGCTCTCGGCGTACGCGAAGTGGTCCGTGCTCTCGTCGTACGCCCGGTCCTCGGTCCTCTCCTACCGGACCGAGCGGGGACTGATGCGCGCGGGTTGAGTGCGGCACGCGGGACGGGGCGCCTTCCCTAGCTGCGTGGCCTCCTTGGCGCGTTGCCGTCCGTGGCTGCGCGCCGTCCTTGGCGCGTCGCCGTCCTGGCCGGGGTGCCGTCCGTAGCGCACCCCGCCCCGCGAACCACAGCGTGGGACCGACCGCCGCCGTCGCCCGGTGGAGGCGGCGGCCGGTCCTCCGATCGGGTGCGGCTACGTCATCGCCACCGCCCCCTCCTCCGACCCGCCTGACGTCGCGGCGCCGTCTCGCGTCGCGCCCTGTCCGTCGGTGGTGGGTCGGTCGGTCCCCGGCGCCGACGCCCTGGTGGTGTCGGCCCCTCCGCAGCGCTCCGGTACCGGCTGCTCCGGCGGGGGAGCCGCCGCCTCCGTCCTGACCGCGACGTCGACCTGCACGTGGACGTCGGTCGGGACCGGCGGCGCGGTCGCCTCACCGGTCCCCACGGCGACGACGAGCACGTGGATGTCCACGTTGATGCTGATCGGCGGCAGGTGCGGGAGCCACGGGTTCGGCTGCGGCGTCGGAGCCGGCTGCGGTCCCGGCTCCGGCTCCGGCGCGGGGGCCGGGTGCACCGGCGGGACCGCGGGTGGAGGCGGAGGCGGGTCCGCCGGCTTCGGGAGCGGTGCCGGCTGCGGCGCCGGCTTCGGCTCCGGCTCCGGCGCGGGCGGTGGCGCGGGGGCCACGGGCTTCGGCGGCGGCGCGCTCGGTGTCACGTCCGCGTCCGCGGTGGTGTCCGCGGCACGGCCGGTCTCCGGTGCCGGCGTCGACGCCGGGGGAGTGGGCGCGACCTCGGCCGAGGCCCGCGCGACCGGGCTGACGGCGCGGGTCGTGCAGTGGCGCGCGCACGAGTCCGCATCCGAGCTGGCGAGGTCGCTCGGCGTCGGTGCCGGCGGTCGCTTGGGGTGGGCGGCCGAGTGCTCGGCCGGTTCGGGCCGTGACGGCGAGGACGTCGACGTCATGGCGCTCCCACCGGCGAAGAGCGCGGCGCCGGTGACGATCACCGCGCCCACCGCCTTGAGGAACGTTGCGTTCACGAGGTTCCCTCCTCGGGAGAAGTCCGATCGGACTCACCGTGCGGCCGGCGGGGTTCGCGGCGCGGCGGTGAGCGGACGCTCGTGAGTGCCTCCGAGGGCGCGGTCGCGCGGTGCTCCGGGTCCCGGTGCCGACGTCCCGGGCGGACGTCTGCGGGGCGGTCACACCTCGACGGACGGCTCGCCGCGGCAGCGGCACTCATCCACGTCGAAGTGGAGCGGACAACTCGCTCCGCTCTCCTCAGGGCACACGCACGGTACCCCGGCGTCTCACGAAGTCAACCGTCGAGTTCGCGCGAGCGTCACCGCGGCGACGCAACGCGCGCGCTCGACCCGCTCAATTCGGACATCGACGGACTGCATCGGTGGCGAATCCGCGAACTCCCCGCGCAATGACGAAGTCGAGGATTGGGAGGGCGCGTTCGTGCGCACCATTGCGGTGTGAGGCGCGCGGCGGAGGCCACCCACGGACGGGTTCTTCCACAGCGCGTCCCCGCGCGCCGGCCGACCGGCTGGCGCGCGGTCCTCGTGCTCCTCGCCGCCGGCTTCGGGTTCCTCGTGCTCGAGCTCGCGGCGGGGTCGTCGGCCGGCGCGCTCGGCCTCCCCGCTCCGGTCGCGACCGCGGTCGCGCCGGTGACGAACGCCGTGACCCCCGTGGCCGACCCGGTCACGCCCACCCCCGCACCGGCGCCGGTCGTGGATCCGGCTCCCGCACCGTTGCCCGCGTCGGTTCCCACGACGCCTCTGGTCCCCGCGCCCGGGCCGGCGCCGACCGCACCCGCGCCCGCGGCGACTCCGGTTCCCGCCCCGGCTCCGGTCCCCGCGCCCGTCCCGGTTCCCACGCCGGTCGCCACAGCCGCGGCACCGGTCGTCGACGTCGCGACGACGGTGACGACGCCGGTCGCACCCACCGCTCCCGCGCCGATGCCCGCCCCGGCTCCCGCCGCGCTGCCCGTGCCGGTCGCCGACGACGTCGCCCCGGTCGTGACAACCGTCGCCGCACCGGTCGCCACTGCCGCGGCGCGGGTCGTCGACGTGGTGACGACGGTGACGGCTCCGGTCGCACCCCCCGCGCCTGCGCCGCTGGTCGCCACCGTCGCTCCCGTGGTGGCGCCGGTCGCCGCCGCGGTCGCCCCGGTCGTCCCGGCGTCCGTCGCACCGGTGACGGACGCGGTGGCCCCGGTCGTGGCACCGGTCGCGCCGGCCGTCGCGCCGGTCGTCGAGACCGTCGCCCCCGTGATCGCTCCCGCGATGCAGCCCGTCGTCCCGGTGGTCGCGCCGGTCGTCGGGACCGTCGCCCCTGCGGTGGCTCCGGTCGTCCCGGCGGCGGAGCCGGTGGTCGGGGCCGTCGCTCCGGTGATCGCTCCCGCGGTGCAGCCGGTCGTCGAGGCGGTCGCCCCCGCGGTCGCTGCGGTCGTCCCGCCGGTGACCTCGGTCGTGCAGCCCGTGGTCGGGACCGTCGCCCCCGCAGTGGCGCCGGTCGTCGAGGGGGTCGCCCCCGCGGTCGCTGCGGTGGCCGCTCCGGTGGCGCCCGTGGTCGGCAGCGTTGCCCCCGTCGTGGCTCCGGTGGTGCAGCCGGTGGTCACGGCGCTCGCCCCGGTCCTCGCACCGGTCGTGCACGCGGCGGCGCCGGTCGTCGCCGCAGCCGCGCCGGTGGTCACCCCGGTCGTGACGGTGGTGGCGCCCGTGGTGCAGCCGGTCGTCGGCGTGGTCGCTCCGGTCGTGACCCCGGTGCTCGGGGCTGTCGCGCCGGTCGTGCAGCCCGTCGTCGACACGGTGGCGCCGAGCGTCGCCCCGGTCGTCGAGCCGCTGGCGCCGGTCGTGGCGCCGCTGACCCCGGTGTTCCCGACGCGGCCCGGCACCGAGCTGATCCCGCCCCTGGTCGTCACCCCCGGAGACCAGCCGGTGATCATCCCGCCGCTCGTCATCACGCCCGACGACCGCCCCGAGACCATCCCGCCGGCCGTGATCGAGCGTCCCGACCCGGTGGTGCTGTCCACAGCCCCCGCCGTGCCTGTGGACAGCACCACCCTCGCGACCGCGGCCGCGGCACCGTTCGCGCCCGCGCTGGCCCCGCGCATGCCGGCCGCCCCCGCGCCGGTCCCGACGCCGATGCCGACCCCGAACCCCGTGTCGCCCGCGACCCCGCCCGCACCTGCGCTGCCTGCCCCGCCGGTTCCGGCCGGCTCGGCCGTCGGCGGCGCGAACGGCGGCGGTCGCGACGGTGGCGACCGCGGCGGCCCAAGCGCCGTGCTCGGAGACACCGCCACGCCGGTCGCCCTCATGTTCGCCGGCTTCGTCCGGCTCCGGTCGCGGGCGCCCGACGCGGCCGACGTCGCACCTCTCGAATCACCCGGATGAGGCGGTGCGGACCACTTGGTTCGCTCTCCTACTCAGGGTGAGAGACCCCCGGCCCCAATCGGCCGGGGGTCTCTTCTTTTCTCCCAGGATTCAGACCAGCCAGGTGCGGACGGGGTCCGCCGTGGTGAGGGAGGGGCGGTCGATGCGGAACGGGTTCAGGTCGTGCCCCGGGTCCCGGTCGAGGGCGAGGTCACGGAGGATCTCGCCGAACAGCGCCGCGAACTTGAACGCGTGCGCGGCGCCGAGGCCCACGAGGACGTCGGGGTGGCCGGGCACCGCGTCGAGGACGAAGTCGCGGTCCGGGGTCAGCGTGTAGAGGCAGGTCTTGGAGACGGTCTCGCCGGTCGACGCCTCGGGGATCGACCGTGACAAGAAGGAGAGCAGGAGCGCCTCGGCCGATGGGTCGGGATCGAAGGTGCGCGTCGCGACAGTCACGATCCGGCCGCCGCAGTCCTGGGCGGTCTTGACCCAGCCCGGCTCGCCGAACTCGGGGAAGCCGTACCAGCTCGGCTCGTCCATCCAGATCCAGACCGGGAAGCGCGCCGGAGAGAAGGAGGCGACGTCTCGGGGCCGGGTGTACGTGAGCTGCTCCTGGGTGATGTCCAGCGGGATCCGCCAGTCGAGCCCGGCGAGGAGGTCGTTGGTCCAGGCGTCGGTGGTCAGCACGACCCGGTCGGCCCGGATCGGGCCCGCGGCGGTCTCGACCGTCACCCCGGACCCCGAGTCGCGCACGCCCGTGACCGCGGTCTCACCGAGCAGCCGCGCCCCCAGCTCGACGGCCCGCGCCCGCAACGCCGCGGTCGCCTGCTCGGCGGCGACGATCCCGGTGTCCGTCTGGAAGAGCGCGACGACGTCGGGGTCGAGCCGCCACTGCGGCCACCGGTCCATCACCGCGCCCGCGTCGAGCACGTCGTAGGGCACGCCCGCGGCGTCCATCGACGCGGTGTAGTCGTCGATCGGGATCGCGGCGCCCGCGGGAAAGAGGTCGATGCCGCCGGTGACCACGACCAGCGGTGCCGGCGCGCCGACCCGGTCCCACGCGTCGTACGCGGCGCCGGCCAGCGAGACGTAGCCAGAGGTGTGGTACGAGCGCCGGATGATCCGCGAGTGGTCGTGCGACGCACCCCGCGCGTGCCCGAGCTCGAACTGCTCGACCCCGATGACGTCCACGCCCGCGGCGGCGAGCGCCCAGCACGTCGCGCTGCCGAGCGCGCCGAGCCCGACGACGACGCACGTCGCCGACTCGGTCACGAGGGGTCCGTCAGGCGCGGCTCGTACCAGCCGCGGATGTCGAGGCTCGGGTCCTCCATGGGCGCGAACCACCCCTGGGTGAAGCCCCGCGACGCCATGCCGCGCTGCACGCTCTCGCAGATCCTCCAGTCTTGGCGGTTGACCACCTCCCAGAGCTCGAGCGCGTCGGACGGGTCGAACGCGGGATCGGCGATCGCGTCGGAATGGAAGAGGAGGTCGAACTCGATCGTCGTGTGCCCGGGCCCGCGCGGCGTCAGCAGGAAGGACGCGACGTGGTCGCAGGAGAGGCTCAGCAGCAGATTCGGCAGCACGAGCTCGCCCTTGTGGCGCACGAGCTCGTCCTCGTCGAGGCCGGGGAACGGCGCGCGCGTGGTCGTCCCGGTCGTCGTGAACGTGTACGCACCCTCGCGGTGGGGGATCCCGCGCTCCCAGTCGAGCTCCCCGCCCCCGCCGCGCCGGAACGACGGCACCAGGTCACACAGCTCGGGGTGCACCGGGCCGCAGTGGAGGCACTCGTTGTAGTTCTCGGCGAGCACCTTCCAGTTCGCGGCCACCTCGTACGTGACGTGCGCGCCGCGGCGGACGTCGCGCAGCGGGTACCGGACGACGCGCTCGGGGATCTCGCCCAGCTGGTCGCGCAGGCCGAGCGCCGGCGGCGGATCGAGGTGCACGAACACGTACCCACCCCAGGTGTCGACCGCGACCGGGACGAGCGCGAACTCGTGCGAGTCGCGCTCGCTCACGGGACCGAGGAACGGCGTGCGCCGCAGGCGACCGTCGAGGCCGTACGTCCACGAGTGGTAGGGGCAGCGGATGGTGCCGCCGAACGCGCCGCACGAAGGCGCGTCAGGCCCGACCAGCTCCGCGCCTCGATGGCGGCAGACGTTGAAGAAGCCGTGGAGCGCGCCGTCGCCGTCACGCGTGACCACGATGCTCTCGCCGCCGACCTCGGCCCGGAGGTAGTCGCCCGCGCCGGCGACGTCCTCCTCGCGCCCGACCGCGCACCACGTCCGGCCGAAGATCCGCGCGCGCTCGCGCACCCACGACTGCTCCCCGAGATACGCCTCGCGCGGCAGCGCCGGCTGCAGGCGCTCGCCGAGGTCATCGCTCACGGGGGTCTCCTACAGTGCGGCGATGCCGGGGGAGCCGTACGTGTGGATCCCGATGTCCGACGGGGCCTGCCTGTCGGCCCGGCTGTACCTCCCGGAGGGAGACGACCGGCCGTGGCCGGTCCTGCTCGAGGCGCTCCCGTACCGGAAGGACGACCTTACCGCCTCGTACGCGAGTGAATACCGGCGTCTGCGCGACGAAGGACGCTTCGCCGTCGCCCGCGTCGACCTGCGCGGCACCGGCGCGTCGGACGGCCTCGCGACCGACGAGTACCCGCCCGAGGAGCAGTCGGACCTCGTCGAGGTGATCGCCTGGCTCGCCGCGCAGCCGTGGTCGAACGGCAACGTCGGCATGTTCGGCACCTCGTACTCGGGCTTCAACTCGCTGCAGCTGGCGGCCGAGCAGCCGCCCGCGCTCAAGGGCGTGTGCGCGATCTACGCGTCGGACGACCGCTACACCGACGACGTCCACTACATGGGGGGCACGCTCCGCGCCGTCGACCTCGTCGACTACGTCATCTACATGACCGCGATGTGCGCCCTGCCGCCGACGCCCGCGCTCACCGGTGACCGCTGGCGCGACGCCTGGCTGGCGCGGGTCGACCACGCGGAGCCGTGGCTGCTGCGCTGGCTCGAAGAGCAGTGGGACGGCGAGTACTGGCGCCACGGCTCGCTCCGCCGACTCGACGGGCACGGCGGATGGACGGGCTACGACCGGATCCGCTGCGCCACGATGATCGTGGCCGGCTGGGCCGACGGCTACCGCAACAACAGCTTCCGCACCTACGAGCAGCTCCGGGGACCGCGCGAGCTGCTCGTCGGGCCGTGGAGCCACATGAGCCCCGCGAGCTCGCGGCCCGGCCCGAACCTCGACCTCCTCCCCGAGATAATCCGCTTCTTCGACGCGCACCTGCGCGACCGTCCGCCCACGAGCCCCACCGCGCCGATCCGGGTGTTCCTCCGCCGCCCGACGCCACCCGCGCCCGACCTGGCCGAGCACCGGGGTCAGTGGCGGGCCGACACCGCGTGGCCGCCGGCCGATGCCGGCGAGCTCGTCCTCGAGTCGCCGCGTGACGGCACCGAAGAGCTCGCGGTGCGCGGCGACGTCGGCACCACCGCGTGGATCTCGTGCGCCGGCCACCTGCCGTGGGGCCAGCCGGTCGACCAGCGGCCCGACGAGGGACTGTCGCTGGTCTATGACTGGCCCGCGCGCGAGGAGGAGCTCGTCGTCGCCGGCCACCCGCGCCTCACGGTGACCGTCACCGCCGACGCGCCTGTCGCGTTCCTCTCGGCCAAGCTCTGCGACGTCTTCCCCGATGGCACCTCGCAGCTCGTGACCCGCGGCTTCCTCAACCTCTGCCACCGCGAGTCGTCGCTCGCACCGGCGCCGCTCGTGCCCGGCGCGCCGGTGACGGTCACGCTCGAGCTCGAGGCGACGGCCTGGATCTTCGAGGCCGGTCACCGCGTCCGCCTGGACGTCGCCGGCACCGACTGGCCCAACACCTGGTCGCCACCGGCGCCCGTCACACTCGCGGTCGACGCCGCCACGCTCCGGCTGGCGCTCCCGACCCTCGCGGACGCCACCGGTGCCGAGCCGGTTCCCGAGTTCACGCCCGCGCCCCCCGACGACGACGAGCACGACCCGAGCGGCGACCGGCCGACGGTCTGGCGCATCGACCACGACGTGCTCGCCAGCGAGACGCGCGCCGTCGTCGACCACGGCACCACCTACGACGCCGAGCACGGCAGCCGGGTGGAGGAGCACTACACCGGCGAGGTCACGGTCTCGACCGACGATCCCGGGATCGCCCGGGCCACCGCGACGGCGCGATTCGCGGTGGCGTGGCCCGAGGTGCGGGTGCACAGCGAGGCGCGCCTCGACGTGCGCTCCGATGCCGACGCCTTCGACGTCACGGTGGACCTCGACGTGCACCAGGACGACGAGCTGGTCCGCACCCGCTCCTGGTCGCGCCGGATCCCGCGGCGGCTGGGCTAGGGCGGGCCGGGTCACCCGGCCGTGTCGGCCGTCACCGCGAGGCGCGCCGCGTGGCACGCCGCGTCGTGCGGACCGTGTGCTGCGACCCGCGCCGGGTCGACCGACTGGCACTGCTCGAGGATGCCGAGCCGCTCCGCCTCGCCCGACGCCACGACCGGGCAGCGGGGGTGGAACCGGCAGCCGGCCGGGATCTTCACCGGGTCGGGCGGCTCGCCGGTGAGGATCACCGGCTCCATCTGCTGGATCTCGGGGACGACGCTGAGGAGCGCACGCGTGTACGGGTGCTTGGGGTCCTCGAGCACCTCTTCGGTCGTCCCGACCTCGACGATGCGACCGAGGTACATGACCGCGATGCGGTCCGCGATGTTCCACGCCAGGCCGAGGTCGTGGGTGACCACGAGCATCGCGACCTCGGTCTCCTGCACGAGCTTGAGCATCAGCCGCAGGATCTCGCCGCGCACCGACGCGTCGAGGCTCGCGACCGGCTCGTCCGCGACGATCAGCCACGGATCGAGCGCGACCGCACCCGCGATGACGACGCGTTGACGCTGCCCGCCGGAGATCTCGTGCGGGTACCGCTGGAAGAAACGCTCCGGTGGTCGCAGGCCCGACCGGGCCAGCGCATCCGCGACGAGCTGCGTCTCGTCGCCCTCGACCTTGTGGATGCGCAGGCCCTCGGCCACCGATTCGTAGATGGTCTGACGTGGGTTGAGCGCGCCGGTCGGGTCCTGGAACACGAGCTGCACGTTCCGGCGGTACTTCCGCAGCGCGCGCGTCGAGCGGGGGAGCGGGGTGCCCTGGAAGCGCACCTCGCCGCTCACCGGCCGCTCGAGGCCGAGCAGGCTGCGCGCCAGGGTGGTCTTGCCGCAGCCGGACTCGCCGACCAGCGCCACGATCTCGCCGGGCCGGATCTCGAGGTCGACGCCGTCGACGGCCCGCGCCGGCAGCGCGCCGCGCTTCGCGCCCCTGCCCAGGAAGTGGACGTGGAGGTCGTCGGCTTCGATGATCGGCGCGTCGGGCGCGGTCTCGCTCACGAGTCGTGCTCCGCACGGATGCAGGCGGCCCGCCGCATCGGTCCGATCTCGAGCAGCGGAGGCTCGGCGGCGCTGCACTCGTCGACGGCCTCCGCGCAGCGGGGCGTGAAGGGGCAACCCGGCGGGAGGTCGCGGGGGTCGGGCGGGTCGCCGTCGAGCCCGAGCGGGGCCTTGCGGAACCGGAGGTCGCCGATCGTTGGGAACGCGGCGGCGAGCGCCTTCGTGTACGGGTGGCGCGGCTCGCGGAACACCGTCGTCGACGGCCCCTCCTCGACGATGCGTCCGGCGTACATGATCGCGAGCCGCTGACAGCACGTGGTGAGCACCGAGAGGTCGTGGGTGATGAACACCATCGCGAGGCCGAGGTCCGCCTGCAGCTGCTCGAGCAGCGCGAGGACCTGCGCCTGCACCATGACGTCGAGCGCGGTCGTCGGCTCGTCGGCGATCAGGAGGTGCGGGTTGCACGCGAGCGCCATCGCGATCATCACCCGCTGACGCTGCCCGCCGGAGAGCTGATGGGGGTACGCATCCGCGCGCCGGCCGGGCAGGCCGACCTGCTCGAGCAGCTCGCCGACGCGGGCGTTGGTCGCCTTGTCGCCGATCGGGTCGTGGAGCTGGATCGCCTCGGCGATCTGCCAGCGCACCTTGCGGACGGGGTTGAGCGCGTGCATCGCACCCTGGAAGACGATCGCGGCCTCGCTCCAACGCACGGCGCGGAGGCGCCCCGGCGACATCGCGAACACGTCCTCGCCGTGCAGCAGCACCTGGCCGTCGACCTGCGTGCCCTGGGGCACGAGCTTCAGGGTCGCGGCGGCGAGGCTCGACTTCCCGCACCCCGACTCGCCGGCGAGCCCGAGCGTCTCGCCCCGGTGCAGCGTGAAGCTGACGCCGCGCACCGCGGGCACCGGGCCCTCGCTGCTCGGGTAGGTGACGTGGAGGTCGCGCACCTCGAGCAGCGGCGAGCCGTCGTCGATCTCCGGCCCGGGATCGAGCGGCGCGCTCTCGGCCGCCGACGGTGTGGTCGGTGCGCTCACCGTCGCCTCAGCGTCGGGTTGAGGACCTCTTCCAGCGCGCGTCCACAGAGCGTGAACGCGATGACCACGAGGATGACGCCGAGGCCGGCGGGCAGGAAGTACCACCACGCGCCGAGCGACGTCGCGCCCGCGCCGTAGGAGGCTTCGAGCGTCTGGCCCCACGACACCCGCAGCGGGTCGCCGAGCCCGAGGAACGCGAGCGTCGTCTCGGAGAGGATCGCGATCGGGACGGTCAGCGTGAGGTTGGCGAAGATCAGCGGCATCACGCTCGGCAGCACGTGGCGTCCGACGATGCGGCCGTGCCCGGCGCCGAGCGCGCGCGCCCGTTCGACGAACGTCCGCTCCTTGATCGACAGGACCTGCGCGCGAATGAGTCGCGCGGTGCCGGGCCACGACGTGATTCCAATGACGAGGATGATGGTGAACAGCGAGCGCGACAACACCGACGCGAGCACGATCGCGAGGGGGAGGAACGGGATCACGAGGAACCACTCCGTGATCCGCATGAGGATGCCCTCGGTCCAACCGCCCGCGTAGCCGGCGACGACGCCGACGACCGAGCCGATGACCATCGCCACGAGCGTCGCGGTGAGCCCGACGAACAAGCTGATGCGCGCGCCCCAGATCCAGAGCGTGAAGACGCTGCGCCCGTCGTCGTCGGTGCCGAACGGGAAGCTCCAGCTCGGCGGCTGCAGCTGCTTGTTGCCGAGCGAGTTCGTGACCGACAGGCCCTTGCTCGACTCGATGAGCGGCGCGGCCAGTGCGATCGCGACGAAGAACACGAGGATGATGAGTCCGGCCTTGCCCTGACCGCTCGACCAGAACTCCCGCCACACCTGGCCCGCGCTCTTGCGCCGCCGGCTCCACGTGAGGCCCCGCCGGTTCCCACCCGTGGGCGGGAGCGGCGCCATGACACCGGCCAGCGCGCTGTCGCGCGCGCTCTCGAACGCGCCGCCGGTGGGATCGGTCATGCCGTCCCCACTCTCGGGTCCAGGTAGCCGTACACGAGGTCGGTCACCAGGTTGGTGGCGATGATCGCCCCGCTGAAGAGCAGGAACAGGCCCTGCAGCATCGGGTAGTCGGGACCCTTGATCGCGGCCGCAGTCGCGGCGCCGAGGCCCGGCCACCCGAAGACCAGCTCCACCGCGATCGCACCGGAGAGCACGAAGCCGAGGTTCAGCGCGAAGAGGGTGATGACCGGGAGGATCGCGTTCGGCACCGCGTGCCGTCTGCGCACGAGGAGGTCACGCAGGCCCTTGGCCCGCGCGGTGACGAGGTAGTCCTCGCCGAGCACCTCGAGCAGCGACGACCGCATGATGATCGTGTACTCGCCGAAGTACGCGATCGTCAGCGTGAGGCAGGGGAGGATCAGGTGCTTGAAGGTGTCGACGGCACCGCCGCCGCCCGCGTTCTCCATGCCTCCCGTCGGCAGCCACGCGAGGTTGAACGCGAACAGCGCGAGCAGCAGCATCCCGACGTAGAACTCCGGCATCGCGTACGTGAACATCGACAGGCCGGTGGAGCTGCGGTCGAACCCGCTGTTGCGCTTCCATCCCGCCTTGATGCCGGCGAACACGCCGATGACCGCGGAGAGGATCGTCGACGAGCCGACGAGCAGCACGGTCGGCCAGATCTTCTCGGAGATCTCCGTCGTCACCGGCCGCGCCGTCTGGTACGAGACGCCGAGGTTTCCCTGGACCGTCTGCTCCGCGTAGGCGACGAACTGCTGCACCATCGACTTGTCGAGGCCGAACTCCTCGCGCAGCTTCTGCTTCGCCTCCTGCGACACGTTGCGGCCGCGGAAGAGGCTGCCGACCGGGTCGGCCTTGATCATCCGGAACAGGACGAAGTTGAGCGCCAGGACGAAGATCAGACTCAACAGCGCCGCGCCGATCCGTTTGAGGACGTAGCGAGCGCTCACGCCCGACCTCGTCTACTCGCGCTCGTCCGCCGTCGTCCGTCGTCGCGCGATGAGGAACCCGCCGACGACCAGGATGATCACCACGACGATGATGCCGATGATCAAACCGGTCGAGCTGCCACTCCCGCCCCCGTCATCCGACGAGGAAGCGGTGCGGGAGCCGGACGACGAGCCGCCCGTCGACCCCGCCACCGGCTTGATGAGCGTGTACGACGGATCGCTCTGGGTGTAGATGATCGGCCCGCTCTCCGCGGGCTGGCGCACCCAGCCCTCGAAGCGGTCGTTGCGGTACGCCTCGACCGTGTCCTGCTTGTAGAGCACGACGTACGGCGCCTGGTCGTAGAACCGCTGCAGTGCCTCGTGCACGAGGTTCACGCGCGTCGGCTCGTCGAGCTCGGTCTTCTGCTCGTCGAACAGGCGGTCGTACTCCTGGTCGCAAAAGAACGCGTCGTTGTAGAGGCCGTCGTCCGGCTTCTTCGGCACCTGGTCGCACGTGAGGTACGACATCATCGCGGTCGGGTCCGCGTACGGCGTCCAGCTCCAGACGATGAGGTCGTACTGGCCCTTGTTCTCGATCGGGGTCAGCTCGTCCTCGCTCTTCGGCGTCACCGTCGTGCCGATGCCGATCTGCTGCAGCCATTCCTTGATGAACTGCGCGTCGCGGCTGTAGATCGAGTCGTCGGACGGGAAGTAGAAGCGGAACTTCAGCGGATTGGTCCCGTCCGGCATCCGCCGGATCCCGTCCGAGCCCTTCTTGTAGCCCGCGGCGTCGAGCTGCTGGTTCGCTTCCTGGATGTTGAAGTTGATGAGCTTGTCCGGCGGGATGTCGAGGGTCCACTTCGGGGCCACCGCGACGCTCATGGAGCCGCCGACGGTGCCGAGACCCTGCAGGACGCGCTCGACGAGCGCGTTCTTGTCGATCGCGGCCGCGATCGCCCGGCGCACCTTGACGTCCTCGAGGGCCGGGTGCCCGTTGCCGACCGGGCCAGAGCCGGTGTTCATGACCAGCTGGGTGAAGCTGCCGTCCTGCGCGTTCACCGGCGTGATGCTCTTCTGGCCGTCGAGCTGCTTCCGGAGCGACGGCGCGAGGTTGTAGATCGCGTCGATCTCGCCGTTCTTCAGCGCGGCGAGCATGGCCTCGTCGTTGGTGAAGATGCGGAATCGCACCTTGTCGACCGCGGGCTCGCCGTTGAAGTAGTTCTTGTTCGCGGTCATCTCGAAGTAGCTGCCCTTGTTCCACGCGGTGAGGCGGAACGGGCCCGAGGTGACCGGGTCGGTGTTCGGGTACGAGCGGACCTTCTTCGGGCCGTACTTCTCCCAGACGTGCTTCGGGAGGATGTAGACCGGCAGGCTCGGCAGCCGAGGGTCGGGCTCCTTGGTGGTGACGACGACCGTCGTCTTGTCCGGGGCCTCGACCTTGGTGAAGCCCTCGGTGAACGGCGAGAAGTTGGCCCACTCCTCGTCGCGGGTGCGCTCGAACGTGTACTTGACGTCCTCGGAGGTGAGCGGCTTGCCGTCCGACCACTTGACGTCGTCACGGAGCTTGAACGTCCACGTGAGGCCGTCCGGAGAGCGGGTCCACTGGGTCGCGAGCTCGGGGACCGGGCCCATGTCGTCCGCGCTCAGGTTGACGAGCACGTTGTACTGCATGTTCCAGACCTCGTAGGCGGACAGCACGACGCCCGAGTACGGGTTCATGCTGTCGACGTCCTGCTTGGTCCCGACCGTGAGGATGGTCTCGCCGCTGTCGGCCGCCGCCGCCGGCTTAGGGTGCGTGGTGGCCGTCGCGGCGAACACCGACGCCAGCACCCCGATGGCGAGGAGCAGCGCGGCCCCCCGATGCGAACGAGATCGAAACGCGGTCGTGATCACGTCGTCACCTTCCGCTCCCCCCGAAGCGCTCCGGTGTCCGGAGCGTGAACTGGTCGAGAACGTACCTGCTCGGCCTTCCGGCCGCTAGGCGCTCGTTTCCGTCGTGCGACGGTGCGTGGCCGACCGATTCCGCACGTGGCGCCAGGGATCGGCAAGGAAAGCGCGAACCGGGCTCGCAGCCCGGGGCCGGCCGCTCGGGAGGCTCCGACGGGGTCCTCGGGCGTACGCGCCGGCCCCTCTGGTCGCTCCGGCCTTCATCACTGCGGGTCGTTCCCGGCTCGCACTTCGTCCCCGCTCGCGCCGTCTCTCCGCCTCCGGCGTACGCTCCGATGCATGGCGAAGACGACCGAGACGGGCGCCCGGCAACAGTCGCTCCCGAAGCGCTGGCTCTACGTGCTGGCGACGACCAACCCCCCGAAGGACGGCCTCGACCCCGTCTCGAAGTGGCTGTGGCTGACCCGGGCCGGTGTGCTGCCCATGACGCTCGTCGCCGCCGCGTTCGCCGGGCTGCTCGCGGTCTACCGGGACGCCAGCGTGAACTGGTGGTTCTACGCCCTCGCGGCGATCGGCATCGTGCTCGCGCACATGGCGAACAACATCATGAACGACCTCTTCGACCTCGAGGTCGGCACGGACACGAAGGACTACCCCCGCAACCTCTACTCGCCGCACCCGGTGATCTCGGGGGTCGTGAGCCGCAAGCGCCTCGGGATGTACGCGTTCGTCGTCAACTTCGTGTGCCTCGCGATCATGATCTTCCTGACCGTCGAGCGCGGCTGGCCGATCCTCGCGTTCGCGATCGGCGGCTTCGTGCTGTCGGCGGCGTACACCGCACCGCCGCTGCGCCTGAAGAAGCACGGGCTCGGCGAGCCGACGGTGATCGCGGTGTGGGGTCCGCTGATGGTCGGTGGCGTGTACTACGCGGCGACCGGCTCGATCCCGGGGGCGGTGCTCCTCGCGTCGCTGCCGTACGCGATCCTCTGCACGACGGTGCTCATGGGCAAGCACATCGACAAGGCGCCCTGGGACGGCCCCGCCGGCACGCGCACGCTGCCGGTGATCCTGGGCGACAAGGTCGCGCGTGACGTCACCCGCGGCATGTTCATCACCTTCTACCTGCTCGTCGGCGCGCTCGTGATCGCGGACGTCCTCCCGATCTTCACGCTTCTCGTGTTCGCCTCGTTCACGATGCTGGCGAAGGTGTGGAACGTCTACGGGAAGCCGAAGCCGGCCGAGTCCCCGACGCCGAACCCGGTCTGGCCGCTCTGGTTCGCTCCGACCGCGTTCCTGTTGACCCGCCGGGCCGGCGGTCTCCTGATCCTCGGCATGATCGTCGGCGCCATCGTCGGCTTCTAGCTCCCGTTTCGGGGAGTGTCCGACACGCCCTGCCGTGGAGGACGCGCCCCGAAAGCCGTCGAGGGACGGTCGCTCACGACGCCGCGGTCTTGCGGTGCTGCTGCTTGCGCTCCCAGAGCGTCGCGTTGAGCACGGCGGACGCGGACATCGCGCGCCCGACGAGGTAGAGCGCGAGGAGGATCCCGATCGCGGCACCGATCGCACCGTAGGTGTCGGACGCGCTCGCGACCTTGCGCGAGAAGTAGAAGACCGTCAGCAGGTGCATCAGCCAGACGACGAGCCCGAAGAGCAGCGCGCCCGGCATGAGGTCGACGGGCGAGACGCCCTTGGCGTGTGGCAGCAACCACGACACCAGCAGCCACGCGCCACTCCACACGACGATCATCGAGAGCCCCAGCAAGAGGCCGATGGCGGGCCGCTCCGATCGCACCCACCCGATCGCCGACGCGAGCAGCGAGACCATCAGGATCACCAGGATCAGGATGAACGCGGCGCGGGTCGAGTGCTTGAGGCGGGTGAGCGGGACGCGCCACGCCAGCGCGTGCACCGCCCGGAGCGTCTTCACGACGGTGCGCGCCGCCAGCACCACGGCGAAGGTCCCGACGACGATGCTGATGACCTTGGTGGTGTCGCTCGTGTGCTGGGCGTCGGCGACCGACTTCGCGATCAGCCCGGTGAGCCCGGCCGAGCGGGCGGCGTCCTGGCCCGACTCGTGGCGGAGCTCCGCCGCGGACCCGAACACGGTGAGCACCACCCAGACGTAGGGCACGGCGAAGATGAAGAGGCGGAACGCCAGCGCGCCCGCGAGCACGCCGCCGCCGGCCCCGAGGTCGCGCTCGTAGAAGTGGAAGCCGGTGTCGACCATCTGGTTGGTCGTGCGGGCGGCCTGGAGCTGCTCGAACCGGGACTGCACGAGCGACTGGGCGCGGCTGATGCCCGCCTTGGCGCCGGCGATCCTCCCCGGCTTCGCCGGCGGGTCTGCCTGAACCTCCGGCTCCACTCCCTCGGTCACGGCGTGAGGATATTGCCTACCCTTCGGGTCGAGACGCGATCGCGACGGATCCGGGGGGAACCGATGCTCGAGAGCACCATGCAGGACTTCCCGCTCACGATCGGGATGATCTTCCGGCACGGGCGCACCGTGTACGCCGGCAGCGAGGTCGTCACCTTCGACGGCGAAGGCTCGCGGCGGGCGACGTACGCGGAGGTGGCCGATCGCACCGACCAGCTGGCGGCCGCGCTCACGAGGCTCGGCGTGGGCGAGGGCACACGGGTCGGCACGTTCTGCTGGAACAACCAGGAGCACCTCGAGGCCTACCTCGCCATCCCGAGCATGGGCGCGGTGCTGCACACGCTGAACATCCGGCTCTTCCCCGAGCTGCTGACCTACGTGGTCAACCACGCCGCGGACGAGGTCGTGATCGTCGACGACTCGCTCACCCCGCTGCTCGCGAAGGTCGCACCCGACCTCGAGACCGTCCGCACGTTCATCGTCACGGGGAGCGGTGATCCCGGCGCACTCGCCGAGGCAACCGACGCGCAGATCCTCGGGTACGAGGAACTGCTCGCCGCCGAGTCACCGGGCTTCGAATGGCCCGACGTGGACGAACGGGCGGCCGCGGCCATGTGCTACACGAGCGGCACGACGGGCAACCCGAAGGGCGTCGTCTACTCGCACCGCTCGACGTGGCTGCACTCGTTCGCGTCGACCGCGGCGAGCACGGTCGGCCTGACCGAAGCCGATCGCATCCTCCCGATCGTGCCCATGTTCCACGCGAACGCGTGGGGGCTGCCGTACGCCGGCTGGTTCGTCGGCGCGGACTTCCTCATGCCCGACCGGTTCCTCCAGGCCCAGCCCCTCTCCCGGTTCGTCGAGCAGGAGCGACCGACCGTCTCCGGCGCGGTGCCGACGATCTGGGCCGACGTGTTGCGCCACTCGGAGGACCACCCCGTCGACCTGTCCTCGCTGCGCATGATCGTCTGCGGTGGCTCGGCGGTGCCGCGCAGCCTCATGGAGGCGTTCGACGAGCGTCACGGCGTGCGGATGATCCAGGGCTGGGGCATGACGGAGACGAGCCCGCTCGCCGCGGTCTCGCACCCGCCCGCTGACGTCGAACCCGGCGCGCCCGAGGACATCGAGTGGCGCGCCCGCACCGGTCGGGTGATCCCCGGCGTCGAGCTGCGGATCGTCGACGACGCGGGTGAGCCGCTGCCGTGGGACGACGAGGCCGTCGGCGAGATCGAGGTGCGCGGCCCCTGGATCACGGCCAGCTACTACCTGGACCCTTCCCCCGAGAAGTTCGACGACGGTTGGCTCCGCACCGGCGACGTCGGCAAGGTCAGCCCCCAGGGCTTCGTCCAGATCACCGACCGGGCCAAGGACGTCATCAAGTCCGGCGGGGAGTGGATCTCCTCGGTCGAGCTCGAGGGTCTGCTGATGGCGCACCCCGAGGTGGTCGAGGCGAGCGTCGTCGGCGTGCCCGACGAGAAGTGGGGCGAGCGCCCGCTCGCATGCGTCGTGCGCAAGGAGGGGGCGGACGTCGACGCGGCCGGGCTGCACGAGTTCCTCGGCGAGTCGGTCGCGCGCTGGCAGCTGCCGGAGCGGTGGACGTTCATCACCGAGGTGCCGAAGACGAGCGTCGGCAAGTTCGACAAGAAGGTGCTCCGCGCGCAGCACGCGGCCGGCGAGCTGGACGTCCAGACGGTGTCGTAGGCCGGTAGCCTGCGCAGAGCGATGCGCATGCTGCTGGTCTCGGACCTCCACTACACCTTGCCGCAGCTCGACTGGGTGCTCGAGCACGCGGAGGAATACGACGTCGTGGTGCTCGCCGGCGACCTGCTCGACATCGCATCGGCGGTCGCGCCCGACGCGCAGATCGCCGTCTCCCTCGAGTACCTCGAACGCATCGCGAAGCGAACGGCCGTGATCGCCGCGTCCGGCAACCACGACCTCGACCGGCGCGACGCCGGCGGCGAGCGAGTGCCCGGGTGGCTCGCGGCGGCACGGGACCGCGGCGCGGTCGTCGACGGGATGCACCTCGACCTGCCGAACGCGCTCGTGACGGTGTGCCCCTGGTGGGACGGCCCGAACGCCAAGGCCGCCCTCGGTGCCCAGCTCGCGGCCGACGCCGAGCTCGTCGGTGACCGACGCTGGATCTGGGTGCACCACGCGCCGCCCGACGGCTCGCCGACGAGCTGGACCGGCAAGCGCCACTACGGCGACGAGGACCTGGTCGCGTCGATCGCGCGCTACGAGCCCGACCTCGTCCTGTCCGGCCACGTCCACAACTCGCCGTGGATGGGCGACGGTGGGTGGAGCGACCGGATCGGGCCGACGCTCGTGCTCAACCCCGGTCACCAGCCCGGTTCGGTGCCGAGCCGCATCGAGATCGACACTGACGTGGGCGTGGTGAGCTGGTGGTCGTACGAGGGCGTCGTCGAGCGCCAGCTCGAGCCCGCCTAGAACTCCGGGTCCGGGTCGCGGTCGGAGCCGAGCGTCGTCGCGCCGCCACCCTGGGCGAGCGTGCCGAGCACGACGTCGACCATGCCGAGCCCGCCCTCGTGATCGGCGTACTGCTGCTTGAGGTCGACGAGGTAGGTCGTCATCACCTGGAGCCGCGCCGCGAGCAGGCGCGCGATCGCGAGCGCGAGGTCGCTCTGCTCGCTCAGCAGCGCGCCGGCGCGCTCGACCACTGCGACCACGGCGTCCGTCTCCGCGATCACGTCGGACGTGGACTCGCGGTCGAGCAGGAGCGACATCTCTCCCACGCACGCGCCCACGTCCCGCACGGTCGCGATGCGCGTGCCCTCCTTCTCGACCCGGAGGCGACCTTCGAGCAGGACGAAGAGGGTGTGGGTGCGGGACCCGTCCGCAATGAGGGTGTCTCCCGCGGAGAGCGTTCGCCGCGGCAGCCCTTCGCTGATCCCGAGGATCGTCACCGCGGCAGTGTCGCATGCGTCGCGACGCGTGCGGCCGCCGGCCGCAACGTTCCCGTCAGGTCGCGACCGTCTCCTCCGCGCGCGCCGTCGAGATCGAGAGCGCGATCACCGAGCCGACGATCACGACCGCGGCGATGAGCACCGCGGTCCACTCGAGCACGCCCGTCGCCGTGATGAGCTCGTCGAGCATCACGAGCCCGAGCACCGACCCGACGATCGGGTCCGCCGCGGTCAACGTCGGGAGCGACGCCTGGAGCTCACCGGCCTGGAACGCGGACTGGTTGACGAGCAGCGCGCCGATGCCGAGCGCGATGCCGACGTACGGCTCCCAGCTCGTCAGAAACACGTCGAGGCCGTCGCCGAGCTCGGTGACGGCAGCCTTGGTGAGCACCGCAGTGAGGCTGTAGAGGAGCGCGGTCGCGAGGGCGAAGAGGACGGCCCGGGCGGTGTGCCGGGTGCGCATCGCGGCGACGAGGCAGACCGCGATGGCGGGCCCGATGACCGCGGCCGCGATCACCCAGGCCCGGGTCGTCGCGAAGTCCCTGCCGTCCGACGGGTCGCCGACGACCAGGAAGACGGCCAGTGCCACGCTCAGTGCGACGGCGGCCAGCCAGTCCCGCCGCTCCAGCCGGCGGCCCTGCCAGGCGGCAGAGAGGGGCAGCGCGAAGAGGAGGCCGGTGCAGAGGAGGGGCTGGACCACGACGAGCGAGCCGAGACCGATCGCCAGGGCCTGGAAGCCGAACGCGACGACGTCGGCGGCCGTCCCGAGCAGCCACTGCGGCCGCCGGATCAGGCGCCAGAGCAACCCCGGGCGCAGGGCGAGCTCGTCGGGCTCGTCGCGGGCCGCGTGGTGCTGGAGCACCGAGGCCACCGCGTACCCGACGGCCGCGAGCAGGGCGAGCAGGACCGCCATCCGGGCGTGACCGTAGTGCGACCACCGCCGACGACAATTCCCTCCGGCGGGGGGAATGCGAAGTGCGAGAAGCGGGTACCCGGTGGATGGCGGGAGTACCATTTCACCCCGATGCACAGACGAATCCTGATCGTCTCTGCTTCCATGGGCGCAGGACACGATGGCGCCGCGCGGGAGCTCAAATCCCGCCTCGAGGCCGAGGGCCACGAGGCGCGCATCATCGATTTCCTGGACTGCTGCCCGTTCGGCATCGGGTGGTTCATCAAGTGGAGCTACCTGCTCCAGCTGAAGTTCGCGCCCTGGTCCTACGACCTCACGTACCGCCTCTGGTACAAGCTGCCGTCCTCCTGGGGCTTCATCGTCCGGCTCGACACGTTCGTCGCGGGCCGCCGACTGCGGAAGGCGATCCGGGAGAGCGACGCCGACGTCGTGGTCTCCACCTATCCGCTCTCGTCGCTCGTCCTCGGGAACATGCGCAAGAAGGGCTGGCTGAAGGTCCCGGCGATCACGTTCCTCACCGACTTCGCCGTCCACCCGCTCTGGGTCCACCCCGACATCGACGCCAACATCGCGACGAGCCAGTTCGCGGCCGAGACCGCGATCGAGCGGGGCGGCAAGGACGCGCGGGCGTCGGGTCCGCTCGTCGCCGAGCGCTTCTCCGACGAGCAGGGCGGCGCACGCGAGACCACCCGGCTGATGCTGGGGCTCCGGCCCGACGAGAAGGCGGTCCTGGTGGTCGCGGGCTCGTGGGGCGTCGGCGACGTCGTCGGCACCGTCGAGGCGATCGTGAAGGCCGGCGACTACCACCCGGTGACCGTGTGCGGCCGGGACGCGCACCTGAAGTCGACGCTCGAAGAGCGCGGCCTCGGCACCGTCATCGGCTGGACCGACGAGATGCCCAAGCTGATGGCCGCGTGCGACGCGATGGTCGAGAACGCGGGCGGCCTGACCGCGAACGAGGCGTTCGCGGTGGGCCTCCCGGTGATCACGTTCAAGCCGATCGCCGGCCACGGCAAGGACAACGCCGAGGGCATGGCGGAGATCGGCGTCAACCTCTACGCCCGCAACGACGAGGAGCTCGCGGCGGCGCTCGCGGCGGTCACCGTTCCCGGTCCGGCTCGCGACGAGCAGGTCGCGCGGGCGGCGGCGCTGTTCGCCGGTGACGCCAAGACCGACGTCCTCGAGCTGGCCGAGCACCGGGACCGCGAGAAGGTCGTCGTCCCGATCCGCGACCCGAAGGCGCAGCGCCGCATCACCGGCGTCGCCGCCGCGCTCGTCCTCCTCTACGGCGGCCTCACGATCGGCGGCCAGGCCGTCTCCGCGTTCGGCGTCGGCGTCGCCCGCGCGCCGAGGAACGCCCAGAGCCAGGTGTTCGTCGGGGTGCGGCTCACGCCCGAGCAGCTCCGGAGCCACGCGGTCCAGGCGCAGATCGACTCGCTGGACGCGACGGCGATCGTCGACGGCCGCGTGGCGCGCCGCAGCGCCGACTCGCTCGAGCGCCTCTCGGACCACCACCACGTCGACATCGGCAACGGCGGCTGGGGCAAGGGCCGGCCGTTCCGATTCCTGCGGGCCAAGAACGACGTGGCCAAGGCGAGCGACGTCATCCGCCGGGTCACGGGCGAGAAGGTGCGCGAGTTCGTGCCCGAGCGCCGCCTCGACGCGTTCGACCAGCTCTGGTGCCGGCGCCGGGGCCAGAAGCTCGTGGAGCCCGACGCCGTGTTCAAGCCCGAGTCGGTGCCGACCGCGGTGAAGGCCCGCAAGGTGTACGTGCTCGACGGTCGCGACCGCGACACCGAGTCGCTGCGTGTCGCGCTGTTGGACTTCGGTGCCGTCGTCGACCGCGCCGGGCTCTCCGTCTCGCCGCTCGCGCAGCTGAAGTGAACGCCCGCCGGCTCGCGCCGATCGGGATCGGGCTGGGAGTCGGGGTCGCCGGAGCGGTCGCGCTCAACTCCGCCCCGTCGCTGATCGCGCTCTCGTCCATCGGCCGGCACGTGGCGCCCGGGCTCGCCGGCGTGGGGGACCGCGGCCACGTTGCGCTCACCTTCGACGACGGCCCGGACCCCAGCTCGACCCCTGCGGTGCTCGAAGTGCTCGACCAGCTCGGCTGGACCGCCACCTTCTTTCCAGCACATTGGGATCCTAAGCTTAGAATTCCACGTGGACAAGTTGTCGCG
>JADMIO011406772.1_pt1 | contig 49646 bp, 45 predicted proteins | sample 8958161 | NCBI WGS metagenome assembly JADMIO01 (sample SAMN16585339, study PRJNA669376) | soil metagenome | isolation source: Crop rotation soil | place: USA: Cullars Rotation, Alabama | collected 2011
GCCGCGACTTCAAGTCACGTGAATTCCAAGCTTCGGATCCCACTGTGCTGGAAAGCGCTCGGGAGCAACGCCGTACTGCACGACTGACTGCTTGACCAAAGGACTCGGACAGACCACGAAGTCACAGGCGAGCAGGCCGCGGCGCTCCTCGTCGATCACTTCATCGGTGATGCCATGACCGTTCGGCAGGCCGATGTGGCCATAAGCCTTGGCGAGTTCGGTCCTGCGCATGGCCTGGGTGCAGTTGATCATCTCGCGCACGACCAGAACGCCACGCTTCTGGAGTTCCCGGCACATCTCCGGCGGGCTCCCCAGCCAGAAGTAGGCAATGTCGCCGGCTTTCAGTCGTCGCCGCGCGCTCCAATACGCCAACGCCATCGGATTCTTCAGGTACGGTTCGATGAACCACCACACTCGTCGGTGCATCAGCGGATGAATGTAGGGGGCGCGGACCTCTGGCATTCTTGCCATGACGGTGGCGCCGATCCGCACCGCCGGTGATGCGTGCCCTTCAAGCACCGACTTCAGAGTGTGGCCCACCCACGCTTCGCTGTAGTGATTGGGAAAGATGGCTTCGATCGAGAAGGCCTCTGCATCAGACGCTGCGCTCATCGCGTGCATCCCAACAATGCCTGCTCGAACTCCTTTGCAGAACGCTCCCACGAGGCGTCCTTGACGGTCTCGAACGCCGCGCGCGAAACGTCGCGCCATGGCGAGTCTTCCAAGCCCAGCACCCACTGGGTTGCCTTGATCAACGCTTCAAGGTCATCAATATCCACGCAAACTCCATTCGACCCATTGACTATCGCCTCTTCAGGCCAACCGGTGCGTGTCGCCACGACCGGCGTTCTACATGCCATCGCCTCCATCGCCGTCAGGTTGAAGCCCTCGCTCCGACTTGCGGTCAGCCACACATCGCAACTTGCATACAGCTCGCGAAGTTTGTCCTGCGCGGGCTCATGACTGAATTCGATGCTCGGGGGCAGATCTTTCGGCTGCTCCGACCCGAAAGAGATGATCCGCAGGTCCGGGATGCGACGGCGCAGTTCGTCCACGACGCGCAGCGCCACGTCCACGCCCTTGACGGCTGCGCTGGAGTAGAGGAACCCGACGGTCGGCCGAATCTGTTTGCCGCGTGTGGGCGCGTGGAACTGCTTGTGATCAACGCTGTTGTGAACGATGACGGAATTGGCGTCGGCATAGTTCGCCGCCATCAGGTCGCTGAGCCAGCGAGCCACGACGATCTTTTGCATGGGAAATCGGTAGGTTGCCTGGCAGCGAGCGGCCACCGATTCGTGGAACACCTCATGGCCCTGCACAAAGTAGACTTTGGCGCCCTTTCGCGGCCCCATCGAGGCGACCCATTCGGCAGTTTCCCACCACGTCGCGATGACCACGTCGGCATCGGGAACGTCTGCATCAACGACGGGACGCCACTTCTCCAGCACGTGGTGTTCGAGCCCAAGCCCATCGAAATGCGAGCGTGGCGCACGCCGAAGCCCGGCGAAATCCTGCAAGCGGTGCAGCAATCGAGTCTGCGCTGTGGGGACAGATACCAACACAACCTTGTGGCCCCAGTCAGCCAGCGCGCGGGCGTAGATCGCAGACACCCTTGTACCGCCATTCATGCCCGGCGTTGGAAGAACGAATGTCACTCGCATCTGCTAGCGCCTCGAGGCTTTCGTGCGAAGGTAATCTGCACTGAATGTCAACTGAATTGCATCAACTCTCGGTATATCGGTCATTCTGATAATCTGCGCGAAGGCATGAGTTTTGTCGGACTACATCTTGCGAACCACCGGCCGAGGATGGCCGTGCGAGTCGAACAGACCTCGTTCGGTTGACTGAACCCCTGACCCGATATGCCGCTCTACAAGAGTCGCGTAAGCGACGTTAAGTCCGACGAGCATCCAGGCCAATGTTGGAATGACAGTAATCATGCTAGTGGTCGCGATGGTTACCAGTGTGCCGACGATGCAGCCGAGCAACGCCTGACCCACCACGCTCAAGTTCGAACCCTGGGAATGTTTGATCGCGCGCCAAGTCTTCCATCCGGAGGTGACAAATGCCCCGACGAAGCAAGCCAAACCAACCACACCATACGACAGAGCAACGCCCACATAGGTGTTGACAATGTCGATGATCCCTTCACCTTGAATGAGTTGCTGCATCATTGGCAGTGACAGGAAATCGGCACTACCAAACCATAAATTCTGCTTGATGACTTGCAAGCTGATCTCAAACAGCAATTGCCGATAGGTTACGTTCTGCGATTCGATGCTTCCCACGAACGGGAGATAGTCAACAAATGATTTGCCAAACGGAGATATCAGAATCAAACCAGCTCCAATCACGCTGAAGATGGTTATCTTGGTCAACATCGCTATGGCCCGTGGTCCGGAAAGAAGGAATCCGAGCACGCCAGCAATTGCGCCCACCCAAGGCCCTCGTGATATTGTTGCCACAAGGCCGCCGATGAAGGTAAGAAGGCCGAGGACCCAGAGCTTTCCGTCCCTGATTGCATGACGCAGGGACAATTGAAAGCAAATGGCGATTCCGAGAACGTAGCCGAGTGCGATTGGATGTCCCGTCGTGACCTGCGCCCGAAGCGAGGAGCTTCTCGCTTGATAATTGCCAAAGCCCCATTGCGCCCCAAGAACATCGATCAAAGAGCCATACAGAAGCCAATATCTCAAGAACTCGAAGAGACCCAGCACCGCGACGACGGCCAACGCGACCGACGCGCTCATCATGAAATCTTTAAGGTCGGGAAGATTTCGAATTGACCGACTTGCGACGAAGTATGGCAACCAGATATCCAGAACAGCGTAGAGTGCCCAGCGGGCGGTGTTCGTGAACGTGTCAGTCTGAAGCTGCCTGACGACTGGCAGTATCAAGTATCCGGCGACCAGCCAATCAACCAGCCCCATTCTATTTTCATCGGATCGCCAGAATCGGAGAGCCGCCGGCGCAAGAATGAGCAGAGAAACCAACCTCGGATAACTTAGCTCAAACAGTTGATTCACCAAACCGAGGCCCGAGATGGTGACGGTAAAACCCGGCGCGGCAAACAGCAGCCAGACGAACAGTGATGCCGGATTATTTTCGCGGGATGTCGATAATATGATCAGAACACTGGACAGCAACGCAAACAACCAGAAGTTGTGCGCGAGGAAGAGCGAAAGAGTTATGCCGAACCAAAGATTTCTGCGTCGCTCGAAGTCTGGTGCGGAGATTGCGGAGTCGCACGCCGGCGCTCGTGACAACGCAAACACGAGCCACGCGAGAAAGAGAACAACAATGACGGCCCTCAGATGCTCCGGCATGACAATCGAGATAATGCGCTGGTCCGCCGACGCTGCCCAATCATTGCAGTTCGTGCCGGCGAGCGGTGGATTTCAGTGAATCGATGACCGTCATCGCGCCGGTGCTGTGCATGTGATGCGTTCCAATGGCGCCGGGACGAAAGGTCGGATCGATCCGCGCGGCGCAGGCCTCCGAATAGTCCTCGGCCGTCAGAGAAAGAATCTCGTTGATTTGCGAACCCTGACCATACTGGTCAAAACCCTGTCGTTGCGAGACTCGGAAAATTCTGGGTCCGTCGCGGAGCAGGCCGGCGTTCCGAGCGAATCCTGCATCGGCCACGACTGGATTGTTCAGATGCGCCGTCCAGTGGGTACTCAAGGGCGAGTCGGAGTGGAAGACGAATAGCTCCGAGCAATGGTCGCCGATGCCGGCCGGGTCGATGTTTGTGAGCAACCACCAACGGCCATCCTTCTCGAAGATCATGCTGTCGGCGGCGTGGACATCTGGCATCACGACTCTCTCGAGACGCCATTGAAGTGGGAAATCCACGCATCTGTACACGCGGATCTCCTTGGCTTCTGAGCTTTCCGGGCACATGAAGAGACTGCCCTCATGTTCGAAGAGATAGGGAAATGACAGGTGGAACGGCTCGTCCAGAGCAACCCCAAGCAATTCGGCCTGACCGGCGGCAAGTTTGAGCACTGAAATTCTGGCGCGCCCCTTCGCACAATCGTAATCCTCGACGAAGCAGAAGGTTTCGTCGTTGCGGACGAAGAGAAAAGGGTCCGCGAAATAGCGGCCCGAAGGGTTCTGGATCAACGTCGCATCGGCAAGCACGGCCTGACGCCACTCGTTCGGCACGAATGAGACACTCCAACGATTCTCGATCTTGCACACCCTTGCGATCTTCTTCTTGAGTGCGGACAAGGAGACATTGAGCAGATATCTGGCGACATGAGCTGTCGTCGGGTGGCGATTGACCGTCCCCGCATATGGCAGGGACATGGCGCCGATCGGGACTTCACCGCCCGCGGCGATGCGGATCAGCAATTGTTCAACATAGACGCTCGCCTTCGCATGGAGCGCTGCCAGGTTGAGTAGGTAATAGTGTCGGGTGGGGAAATTTGCGCGTTGCAGTATTTCGGTGCCCGCCGACGTTTGCCGATAGATCGTGAATCCCGTCGTGGGGAGCTTGCAATACACCTCCCAGAAAGCCGCGGGAGCGCCGCGGACCTGCTGGTCGTTAGAGAATCCCACATGCACCAGACCGAGCCGTGCGAGCGAATGGATTCGCTTGTCCTGGGGAGCCCCGACGAGGCTGACCAGCAGGTCAAGTTCGAGTTCGCCAATTCTCCGCACCGAACCCTCGTTATCGTGCTCAATGATTGGCACATCGCCAACCAACGGCATGCACGCGGCGGCATGACCAGCAAGTCGTCGATCGCGTTGAAGCCTGAACCTTTCGATTCGAACGAGAATGCCGAACACAGCACTGGAGATCGGGTCTCGTGGTCCGCCGGCATCAAACTGGCAGTCGCGCTGAGGCACACAGGAAATGACACAGCAAACCGTGAGATCGTCGCGCAGCAGGGCCCGCGAGATCACGTCCTGAACGTGCTTGGAGACAGATCGATCGGCTATCAGGAAACCAATACGCATTGGAGGTTGGTGCGAGCACTCGACTCGATCGGTGAAGGCTGGCTGCCTGCTGGGTCCGTCGCGACGCGGCGTAGCCTATGTCACGCGCCCTCAACCTGTCCATCACCTAGCTTGATGCTTGTCGGTTTACGTGCGAACTTGCGTAGCATCTTGGTCGGCAGTTGCCGCGGCCGCGCTACGAGCACGCAACAATCATGGGAAGGCAAGCCAAGGAAGGAAGACATGAGGTGGATGTTGATCGGCGACGATGTGCGAGATGCGGGCTTGCGCAATGACCTCTGATCTCGCCACCGCCAACCCTGCCCTTGGCGTCGTGATCATCGGGCGTAACGAAGGCGAACGGCTGCGCAGGTGTCTCGACTCGATCACCGGAACCGGCACGACGGTGATCTATGTGGATTCGGCGTCGACTGACGGATCCGTCGAGCTTGCCAGATCCAACGGCGCCGATGTCGTCGAACTCGACATGACAATCCCATTCACTGCGGCGCGGGCCAGGAACGCGGGCTTCGCTCGTCTGCGTCAGCGGGTGCCGACTGTCCGCTTTGTCCAGTTTGTGGATGGAGACTGCGAGGTGATCGACAAGTGGCTTGGGGCCGCCACGCACTACCTCGCCGAACATCCCGAAGTTGCGTGCGTTTGCGGACCCGTGAAGGAGCGATTCCCGGACTTGTCTGTCTATCATCGGCTGCACACTCACCATCCGATCGAGAGCAATCACGAGATCAAGGCCTGCGGCGGGATCTTCATGATTCGGGCAGACGTCTTCCAGGCTGTGGGCGGCTTTCGCGAAGACCTCGCAACCGGGGAAGAGATGCAACTCTGCCGGCGGATTCGCGAACGCGGCGGGCAGATCTGGGGGCTCGATTGCCCCATGGCGTGGCATGACGCAGCCATCGTCAAGTTCGGCCAGTGGTGGCGACGAACTCGCCGGACGGGTTACACCTATGCCCAAGCCACGGCGCTCTACGGAATCGGCGAGCTCGAGATCATCCGCCCCATATTGCGTTCGTGGCTCTGGGTGGTGGTCCTTCCGATGGTCGTGCTGGCCGGCCTCCTGATGGCAGGACCGCATGCGTTGTGGCTACTTCTTGCGTTTCCTTTGCAAACGCTTCGCATGGCTTCGTCCCTCGACGGCGCCTTCGGCGTTCGACTGACCAGCGCGTGTTTTCTGATGCTGGGAAAGGTACCGGAGCTGATTGGCCAGCTTCAGTTCTGGTTCAACAGCAGCCGTGAACGGCATGTACTTGCTCGCTCGTTCGACAAATCGTCAAGCTGAAAGCTGCGGATGGCCCTCCAACTAGCGTATCTCGTCAATCAATACCCGTCCGTCAGCCACACGTTCATTCGCCGGGAAATCCTCGCACTCGAGCGGCAAGGCGTGCGTGTGCACAGGTTTTCGCTGCGTGGCTGGGATTTGCCTCTGGTCGATCCATCCGACATCCAAGAGCGCTCGTTGACGAAGTATGTGCTCGACGGCGGAGCGGCCCGCCTGGTCTCCCACGCGTTGAGAGTCTGCGTCCGCACGCCGGTCCGGTTTGCGAAAGCGGCACGGCTCGCTTGGCGCATGTCAAGGAATTCCGAGCGCGGACTTCTGATTCACCTCGCGTATCTGGCCGAGGCCTGCGTCATTTGCAATTGGGCCCAAGAAGCAGGCGCAACGCATCTCCATGCGCACTTCGCTTCAAATCCGGCCGAGATTGCCATGCTGGCCCATGCGCTGGGTGGTCCGCCCTACAGCTTTACTGCGCACGGGTCCGACATCATGGACCGGCCGGCGCAAATGGGACTGGAGCAAACGGTTGGCAATTCCGCCTTCGCGGTGGCGGTCTGCTCGTTCGGTCGGAGTCAGATATTCAAGTGGGTGCCCTATGCGCTCTGGAGTCGGGTCGAAGTCGTCCGCTGCGGTCTGGACAAGGACTACGGCGTCGAGACCGCACCACCGCTCGGCTCGATCAATCGACTTGTCTGTGTGGGCAGACTGTCAAAGGAAAAGGGGCACTTCCTGCTGCTGGACGCGCTCGCCCAATTGGCGTCACAAGGTGTTCGATTCGAGCTGGTACTTGCAGGCGACGGTCCGCTGCGCAAAGACATCGAAGCGATGGCGCAACGCCTCGGGATTGCAGATCGCCTGCGTGTTACCGGGTGGCTGGATGCCGAGCGCATTCGGCAGGAGATCTGCAACGCACGCGCACTGGTGCTGCCAAGTCTGTCCGAAGGGCTGCCGGTAGTCATCATGGAAGCCATGGCCAATTGTCGACCCGTCATCGCGCCTTATCTTGCCGGGATTCCCGAGCTGGTCACCCACGGACAAACGGGCTGGCTGTTTCCGGCAGGCGATGTCCGCTTGCTTGCTGCGGCGGTTTCTGACTGTCTGAGCATGGACGAAACCGGCCTCCGCGCTATGGCCGCAGCAGCTCGACACGCCGTGCGGCAGGCACATGACGTCGACCTTGAGATTGCCAAGCTCGCAAAGCTGTTCGTGCGCGCGGCGCACAGAGTCGAGGAAACCGCAAGTGACATACTCGCCGTCGATTGACAGCGTACTCGCCGTTAGGCGTTCTCCAGTGATGAACCAAGTGCTTCAAATGGGCGACGAACGATATGTGTTGATCTCACCGTGCAGGAACGAGGCGCAATACTGTCGGCAAACGCTCGATACGGTTGTGGCTCAATCCAAGCGCCCTGCCCTGTGGGTCATTGTCGACGATGGTTCGACTGACGAAACACCGGCCATCCTGGCCGAGTACGCCGCGCAGCACGATTGGATCCGCGTGGTGACACGGGCGGATAGAGGGAAGCGGTCAGTCGGTCCGGGCGTCATCGAAGCGTTTTATGCGGGCTTCCAGACAATCGATCCGACACAGTACGACTACCTCTGCAAGCTCGACCTCGATCTGCGATTGCCGCCGCGCTACTTCGAAGGCCTGATGGCTCGAATGAAGGCAAACAAGCGGATTGCGACATGCAGTGGCAAGGCCTACGTCATCAAAGGAGACCGGCTTGTCAACGAGCGGCACGGCGACGAGGCCTCTCTTGGCATGACCAAGTTCTATCGGGTGGACAGCTTCCAAGACATCGGCGGATTCGTTCGTGAAGTCATGTGGGATGGAATCGATTGTCATCAATGCCGCATGAAGGGTTGGATTGCATGCAGCTGGGACGACGAGGACCTGCGGTTTGTGCACCTGCGCCCGATGGGCTCGAGTCAGACCGGAATACTGACTGGGCGCATGCGCCACGGATACGGCCAGTACTTCATGGGGACGAGCTTCGTCTACATGCTGGCCAACGCGGTCAATCGTTTGAACGAGAAGCCATACGTCCTCGGAAGCCTCGCGATGATGTGGGGCTGGTTGAAGAGTTCGCTCGAGGGGAAGCCACGATACGACGACCTCGAATTCCGTCGTTTCCTGCGTCGTTTCCAGTGGCGTGCCTTGCTCGTCGGGAAGCAGCGGGCGCTGGCCGAGTTTCATGAGGCGTCACGCCGTGCCGCCTGACTTCGGGCGAGACGTTCGTTGCATCCTGGGTCTTCCATTCGACGTCGTCACGCTCGCAGGTGCTGAGCGCCAGATCAGGCGGGCAGCGAACGAGCATCGCCGCTGCCTGCTGTCCACGCCGAATCTCAACTTCGCCGTGCAATGCCTGGACGACCACGAGTTTCGCAGCTCGATACTGCAGAGTGACCTGAACGTCGCTGACGGTTGGCCGCTTCTTCTCGTTGGACGGTTGATGGGCTGCCCACTCCCGGAACGGGTCGCCGGCGCAACGCTGTTCGAATCGCTGTGTTCGACACCGGCACCACCCGTCAGGATCTACTTCTTCGGCGGAACTGAAGGCGTTGCGATGCGTGCGTGTGAACGCGTCAATGCGTCGGCGCGCGGAGTCGAGTGCGTGGGTTATCACTCGCCCGGCTTTGGGTCCGTCGAGCAAATGAGCTCGGAAGACGTGATTCAGCGCATCAACGGGGCAAACCCCGACTTCCTCGTCGTTTCCCTGGGCGCGAAGAAGGGGCAGCAATGGATCATGCGCAATCGTTCGCGCATCACGGCACCGGTCGTCAGCCACCTCGGAGCAGTCGTGAACTTTGCCGCGGGCGTCGTGCGGCGGGCTCCGGCGTGGGTGCAACGGTCACGCCTCGAGTGGCTGTGGCGGGTGCTGCAGGAGCCCGCACTTTGGCGTAGATACGTCCAAGACGGGCTTGCGTTCTTGCGCATCTTGCTGGTCAACGTCGTGCCGCTTTCCTTGCACCTGCGGATGCTCGCGCCTTCGAGCGCCGATCTGACAAAGGCCGAACTTTGCATCGAGCAATCCGACGAGGCAGTGCTCATCCGCCCCGTCGGGGCGTGGACGCTGCAAAACGTCGAGTTGTTGCGCTCGGCGTTTCGCCAGTTCGCGACCGACTCGAGAACGTTGAACGTCGACCTCTCGGCCTTGACCTATGCAGACAGCGCCGTGCTCGGGACGCTATGCATTGCGTATGGTTGGCGCCAGATGAACGGACAGGGCTTTGAGATCACTGGCATCCGCCCGCAGGTCCGTCGACTGTTTAGCCTGGCCGGTGCCGAATTTTTGCTCGTCAAAGACCACTGAGCCGAGCCCTTTCAACCTGTCCCACTGATCGCAGGAGCTGATCGACAAAGGTCGCCTGTATGCGAAACGCATTCGCGGCATCGGGATCGACCGAGGACACTCGGAACAGCAGGCCATCGGGGATCCGACCGGTCAGTGCCATTCGGAGCTGGGCAACACGCATTTCGGCCTGACTCAGAATGGTCCGCTCGCCCATCGTGAACCAATATGTCACCGGCTCATATCGTTCGGACCGATTGGTCTCCAGACGCCGGCCCCGAATAGCGCCGAACTCAGTCGGAATCGAGACTTCTTCGTTGCTGCGAAGTGCAAAGCCTTGCGAGGGGTAGCACGACTCGGGTTTGTGGGCTTGAAGTTCGCCCCGTTGATCATTGCTGTACGCCACCGACAGCATGATCCGATAACCGCGAGCATTCACATATGTCCGCGTCAGCAGTTGACTGTAGAGCTTATCCAGAAGCTGCTTGGTGCCCGGATCCACAATCTGCGCACTCGAAGACTTCAGCTCGTTCCATTCGCCGAATGCCAAGGGCACCATGTGCTCGAGCGAGAACGGAGCCGAGGTCTTTCGTGCGGTCTGATCCACCCGCAGGCCAGCGCCCAGCAACGCCACCGTTGCCATCATGACGGCCAACAACCATGCAGTCCGACGGCCGATCGCCTGTTGAGGTGACGCGACGGAGATCATTGCACTCGGTGCAACCATAAGGACGCTCTGCGCAAGAGCAGGTCTACGGCAAAAAAGACGCCAAGGGCTGCCAGCATCAAGACCAACCCTGCCGCGCCATGAAGGAACCCCTGTCCCGCCTCATCCCCGAAGTAGTAGGTGACGAGCACCAGGATCATCACGCGCACGATGTTTGCGCAAAGTGCAATCGGCACGATTGACGCCAACATCACGGCGTTGTGAAGGAGGCTTTTTCTCGCGCTGATGTACATCATTAGCAGACCGAGTGCCGCCAGGCTGAACATCGAATGCAGGCCAGAGCATGCATCGGCGACAAGCAGCTGGTACTGCCCGACGCTCAACATTACCCCGCTGCGGCCCACCGGATAACCCGCCGCGTACAAGACGTTCTCCGCAATCTCGGAGACCCATTGCTTCAGGACGCCAGTAATCGACTCAACCAGGAAGCCGGGTAGCGGGATCATGAAGACCAGATAGAGAACCGGGAACCACGCGACCCGAACGGCGGACCAACCCTTCAGAATCAGAAGGGTGCCGAGGACCATCGGGATCTGCGAGGCGAATTCGAGAATGCTGAAGCTCAGAATTCGCCCCAGCGTGTAGGCGGTCAATCCGACCGCAATGGCGATCGAGCCTGCAATCGGCGCGGGCTTGGTTGGCGTCTCAAGAACGGCGTGGCGTCGATCCCAGAACAACCAAAGCACGACCGCGAGGATGAGCGCACCATGAGCGTGATCGTCCTCCTGCCATATGGTCGATGCGGCCCACCAATACACGGGAACATAGAGTGCCGCGAGACCCGCGAGCACGACGAGCCAAGGATCCCGTCCAATCTGGAGCGTCTGCGCGCCTCGGAGAGTGGCAGCCATTCAGCTTCCCATCTTGGCGGTGTTCCGTGCCTTGACCGGCGGGATGTCAACCAGCACTGAACCAACCACACTCACACCAGCGTTCACAAGTCCCTGGATCAAATCCGCAAACGACTCGCGCTTGGTATGCGAGCTACGTGCCACCGCGAGTGCCGCGCCGGTCCTGACCGCGATCATCGCCGCATCTTCGGCAACCGACATTGCCGGGGTATCGACAATCACGACATCAAATGTGGACTTCGCCTGAATCATGAACTCGTCAAAGTTCATGCGATTCAACAATTCAAGAGGGTTCGGCGGAACCGGCCCACCAGGAAGCACGCACAGACCGGCAAGCTCTGGGATGCGAACGATGGCTTCTTCGCGCGACCGCCCCGACAAGATGGTGGAGAAGCCGACCTTGTTCTCCAGATAGAACAGCTCGTGCTGGCGGGGGTTGCGCAGGTCGGCATCGACCAGCAACGTGCGCTCCCCCAGCTGCGAGAACACGACAGCGAGGTTGGCGGCCAGGTGACTGCGGCCGTCACCGCGTTCGGTACCGATGATCGAGAGCACTTGGCGCTGGTCGGCCTTGTCGAACCAGCGCAGCATCAGTTGGCTTCTGATCGCGCGCAACTGCTCGACGCGCTGGCTGAAGGGCTCGTAGGCAGCAACGACTTCATCACTCACCGGCTGTCTGCCGGGGGCTGACTTGCGAAGATATGCGTATGAAAACTGCCGGGAAAGCGCGTACTGAACATCGGCCTCGCTGACCAATCCCAGGCGAACGGCAGCGTCTCCGAAGCGCAGGTTCTGCTCCTTCTGAAGCAACAGCACGCGCTCTGCGTCCTCTGGCTTGAGCAGTCCGCTGTCGATCAGAATTCCGCCCAGCGATCGGCTGACGCGCGGCGCCCCCGAAAGCATCGAGACGGTCATCTTCATATTTGCCCTCCCGCCGGACCAGAGAGCAAGGGCCGGGATGACGCTGTGGACGCCGGCAGTTGCAGGCGGCGAAATGCCGGACGCTTGGAGCCTTCTGCGCGCAAGATGCCAAGCACAGGAACTCCTGGAACTGCCATCAGGTCTTCCGGAGCCCGCACGCGCCTGTCGATCAACTCCAAACCGATTGCCGCGAGCAAGCCCAAGGCAAGCCCCGCAAGAAGAGACCCCACGATTCCCGTTCGCACTTTCGGACGCGACGGCTCAAGCGGCTCAACTGCCGGACTCAGCAGGCGCGTGTTGGCCTGGTTGTTCTGGCTCTCCAGATTGAACGTCCCCATCCGCGACGTCACTGCGTCGTAGGCCCGCTGAGCAGTCTCGACATCACGCAGGTAGACGGAAATCTGGTCACGATCGGCGCGAAGAGACAGAAGCTGCTTCTTCTGAGCTTCCAGCATCGTCTTCAGTTCGCCGACCTTTTCGGCACTGCCGCGGCTGACGGTCGAGGTGCTGCTCGAGACCCGGCGGATCTCCGCATTGAGCTGCTTGTTGATCTCGTCGATCTGGGCCTCGAGCTGCACTCGAGCCGGGTGATTCTTTCCGACTATGGCACTCATCTCGGTCAACTTGGTTTGCGCAAGCGCCAGTTGGCCCTTGAGGCTTTGGACCGCCACGCTTCCCAACACGTCTGGCGAGCTGTCGCTTCCGGTGTTTCGCCGCCGGGTCGACGTCTCCACCAATTCAGCCTGCGCAGTGGCCAGCTGCGAGGCGAGCGTCGTGTAGCGTGTGTTTTCCTGATCGAGACGCTCGTCCGAGACGACGATGCCTTTCTCTTGCTGGAACTTGGTCAGCTTCGCCTGGGCGGCTTCAAGATTTGCGCGCAATACCTTGGTTTGCTCATCGAGAAAGGCAGCCGATTGCCGGGCCGGTGCAACACGAAGCTCGACCGAGACGTCCAGATACGCCTGCACGAAGGCATTGGCAGCCGCCTGGGCAAACTGCGGGTCGCCTGCCGAGAACATGACATTGATCAGATTGCTGCCCCTGACCACGTCCACCGTCAGGCCGCGCTGCACCAGCCCCGCGAAGTAGCGTTCGATCGGGATCTTCGCTTCGGTGGCCTCCCGCCACTGCTGCACGGCCTTCGGCGAGCGTTCGATGCCCATCATCTGGACGACACGAGACGCGACCCGCTCGCTGCGGATGATCTCGATCTGCGTTGCCATGTAGCCAGGCGCCGCCAGGCTCGGTGCCAGCGCACCGAGTACCGGGTCGATTCGCATCTCGACGACCATGGTGCTCTCAGCCGTGTACTGCCGCGGAAGCAACATCGTGGTCACGATCCCCGCAGTCGCAACAAGCACGAAAAGCCCGAGCACGAGCCACTTTCGCGCCCAAACGACCTGCAGAAATTGCTTTAACGACATGCTGCCCATCGGAGGCTCCTAGAAGAGCGATTCCTTCACATAGAACACGTCGTCACGCTGAACGGGGTCATTCATCCGCGGCTCGGTGATCGTGACGTTCCCGCTTTCGTCTCGTCGATGCAACTTGATGCCTCGCTGCGTGCCCTTGGGGGTCAGTCCTCCAGCCTGCGCCAGCGCTTGCATCAACGACATGCCACGTTCAACGCGAAATTGACCGGGCTTCTGGACTTCCCCGTAGATGTACGCGGTGGGCGCCCTGTCGACGAACAGGATGTCCCCGTTCTCGACCGGCAGGTCCAGCTCGTTCTTGCCGGCCTGCAGAATCGCCGGCAGGTCGATGTCGAGCTTGATGGGCTTGCCGTTGCGCGTGCCCGCCAGCGTGACGATGTCCCCGCCGCCGATCGCTACGCCGCCGGCCTGCGCGATCATTTCCGAAACCTTTGTGCCGACCACATCGATCGGGAATCGGCCTGGCTTGGTCACCATGCCCAGCACGGACACCACGCTGCTGCGGATCGTGCCGATCTGGATCGTCACCTGCGGCCGCAGTACGAAACCGCCGTCACGCAGGGCCTTGGCGATCTTCTGTTCGCCGGCCGACACCGTCAAGCCGCCGAGTGCGACGCTGCCGATCAGCGGGAAGTTGATCAGTCCCGATTCGGAGATCCGCCCGTTATCGACCGTCAGATCGGGGTTCTGATAGACGGTGATACGGACCACGTCACCCGCGCCAAGCACCGGCTCCGCAGGTTTGGGTGCGGCGCCAGGCGCCGTTGCCGGAGTTTGGGCAAAGGCACTCGAGCAGATCGTCAGTACAAGGATGAGGCATTGAATCAGGTAGCGCATGTTCAGTCTCGTGCATCAAAATGAATCGGCCGGCGCTGACCGGGCTCATCGCGAAGCGTACTCGCTGTCCAATCAGCCAAGAGCAACCCAACGAATCGATTGCATCATTTGAAACCCTTCATGCCCTTTTCGATCGATTTTGCGGACGGCGCCGAAGCGGGCGCCGAGTTGATCGGGGCTACTTCCGTCTGCGGCGTTGCGGTCACCAGCGGCTCGGAAGCCGCGGGCGCAACGGCCGGTGTCAGCGGTGTCGCCGCATCGGTCACCGGCGGGGGGAACTCCTGGGCTGCGTTGGCATAGTCGCCCACGTACTCCACCTTGGCCGCCGCCCGCAGGGCCTTCAAGTCGTCATCGACGATTTTGCGTTTGCGCTCGTTCAGCAGAAACTGCTCGATCGCGGGGGTTGCACGCTGTTCGTCGACGGGCTGGCTGCGCGTGCCGGCGAGGATCACGACCTGCGCGCCCTGCGGCGTTGGATTGAACGAGCGTTCGCCGTCCTTCATTGCGGCGAAGCGGTCCAGAGCCGACAGGGGCAGCTGCTCGGCGGCGCGCACAGCCTGGTTGCCGGCGAACTTGTACTCGTTGGCCTTCAGGAAATCGACGAAGGTCTGCAGGTCCTTGGCCGCCGCGAGCTTCTCGCGCAGCACGGAGATCTGCTCCGGCTTTGCCTCGATCGCCAGCTCCTGCAAGCTGTACAGCTTGCGCTCCTTGAAGAGCGCGGGATGCGCGTCGTAGTAGGCCTTGATCTCGGCCGACGTCGGTTTGGACGCGCCGCCTCCGATCTTCTCGACGTACGCACGCGCAATGATCTCGCGGCGCGCCGCTTCCAGCTGCTGGACGACTCGGGGCTCGCGATCGAGCTTCTGCTCCTGGGCCTTTTGCAGCGCGAGCTCCTGGTCCACCAAACGTTCGAGCACCTGCTTGCCGGCCGATGCCGCCCGCTCGGGCGCGATACCGCGCTGCTGCGACAACACGAAATTGATCTGGTGAACGGTGATCTCTTCCTTGTTCACCTTCGCTGCTGTTTGAGAGGCAGGCTTGTCCTTCTTCTTGTCACCGCACCCCGCTACGAGGCACACGGCAGCGGCAAGCGCCAGCACCGTCACCCGGGCCGGCGCGAAGCGGCGGACCGTCATGACCGATGCCTGAACTCCTGAACTCATTCGAAGAATCTCCCAACGCGATCGATCTGTGGATTTCCGGGCAGCAGGGGCCGGTCGAGGCATATTTGGCTTGCTGTTCTGTCGGGCGAGCCGGCGCAACCGGTACCCCGGCGCAAAGCTTGCAGAGTGTACCGGCGAAGCATGACAGCGGAGAAACCCCTAACTGAGGGAAGCCCGCACGCTCGGAGGCTTCGAACCGTGAAGGAGTCGCCGCGCCCGACGTACCGGTGAACGAGGCTCAAAGCAAGGTTTGTTGCCGGGCCAGTTTCCAGGCCAACGACGCCTGCTTTGACCGCTCGAGCATCCACAGTTCCCTGAACGGCACAACACCGCGCTCGGAGGACTCGCGGATCATCCCCGAAAACTCGACGCAGACCAGCTCCAGCGAATCACGCTGCTCGTAGCCCAGGAGCACGGCGTCGAGCGCGCGGATCTCGGTGCGGTTCGGGCACACGCCGTACTCGCACAGCTGGGCACGCAGTTCGTCGAACATCTGGGGCGTGCTCAGCGCGCCGAGCGCATCGAGGTCGCCCGCGTCCCATGCGGCTTGCAGCTCGATGAAGTGGCGGCACAGGGCCTGCGACAACTCGGCGGAACCCATGCCGGCCGGCAGGTTCAACGCCGGTCTCGACGCCAGATCGGCGCTGATGCCTCCGGCGGCACCCCGGCGCACTCGCGCCGAACCGGCCGAACGCCACGGCAACAACGCATTCGCGGTCGGTCCCGCGCTGCGCAGCAGCCGCCACATCAGCAAAGCGCCGACTCCCAGGGCCAGCACACCGCCGGTCGTCGACAGCACACCGCCAGCAGCCTGCGTCGACCAGCCCTTGATCGCGATCATCGCGCCGAGCGCCGCCAGCAGGCCAACCGAGGTTGCCAGGCTGCCGAGCGCAGCGGCCGACGCGTCGTTCGACGTCAGCAGCAAGATGGCAAGCAGCCCCAGCAAAACTCGCACGCGTGGGCGCCACGCGGTCGAACTCACCGCAACCGGCGAGCGCTTGCGCATCGTCAGCACTTGATCCCCACGTGCAGCGCAACGACCCCGGCGCTCAGATTGTGGACGTCCACATGGCCGAATCCGGCGCTCTTCATCAGGGCCTTCAACTCAGCCTGGCCGGGATGCATCCGGATCGACTCGGCGAGGTAGCGATAGCTTTCGCCATCCTTCGCGACCCACTCGCCGACGCGCGGCAGCACATTGAACGAATACCAGTCGTACGCCTTGCTCAGCGGCGCCGCGACCTTGGAGAATTCGAGCACCAGAAGCCGGCCTGCGGGCTTCAGCACCCGGTTCATCTCCGCGAGCGCCTTGTCCTTGTGGGTCATGTTGCGCAGTCCGAACGCAACGCTGACAAGATCGAATCGCTCTGACGCGAACGGCAACGCCTCGGCATCGCACAGCAGGGTCGGCAGCACCAGCCCTTCGTCGATCAGGCGATCGCGGCCACGGCGCAGCATTGCCTCATTGATGTCGGTATGCAGCACGGTACCGCTCGGGCCGACCTTTCTGGCGAAGGCGCGCGCCAGGTCGCCCGTGCCAGCGGCGATGTCGAGCACACTCTGACCCTCGCGCAGGTTCGCCACCGCAACCGTGTACGCCTTCCAGGCTCGATGCAGCCCGAGCGACATCAGGTCGTTCATCAGGTCGTATTTCGACGCAACCGAGTCGAACACGCCGCGGACCCGAGTCGCCTTCTGCGATTCGTCGACCGTCTGGAAACCAAAATGAGTACCGCTCATGGGCCATTCGCCTTCAGTGATGGTGACCACAGGCGGCCGCCGGGCCTGCGGTCATCGGCGCGTCGCGGTCGACCCCGGCCTCCGCCAGGCGCGCCTCGTACTGGCGCCACAAATCCTGCTCGTGCGCGCCGAGGTGGTAAAGGTAGTCCCAGGAGAAGATGCCGGTGTCGTGTCCATCCGAAAAGGTCGGCTGAACCGCATAGTTGCCCACCGGCTCGAGCGCCGTCAGCAGCACCTCTCGCTTGCCGGTCTGCAACACCTCCTGCCCCGGGCCATGGCCCTGAACCTCGGCGGACGGCGAATAGACCCGCATCAGCTCGAACGGAATGCGAAACGCGCGCCCATCGGAAAACCCGATCTCCAGCACCCGGGATTGCTGGTGCGCGGTGATCGAGACAGGTTGCGGAGTTTGCGAAGTCAGTCCGGCCATCGGCGAAACGTTGCAATTTGTGTGGGCGGCCGCAGTGTAGCGAAGCCGCTTGCACCACGGGCCGCTTGGGGAGATTGGCTGCGGCAGCGGATGCCGACTCCTGCACGCTCGCCGGTCCAGAGCGCTGCGCCCACTCAGGCGGTCGATCGAACCTTCAGACCAGCACGCGTTCGATCCCGCCGTCGTTCGCGCGCTCGACGTATTCGGGCATCCAGTCTTCGCCAAGAATCTGTTTTGCCATCTCGACGACGATGTAGTCGGCTTCGAGCAGTCCGTTGTTCAGGTCGCCGGTGTAGCGCGAGAGCCCCTGCAGGCAGCTCGGGCACGAGGTCAGGATCTTCACGTTGCCCTTGTGCGGCACGGCCCCGGTCGCGCGCAGCGCCGCCTCGTCCTTGCGCAGTTCCTCTTCCTTGCGAAAACGTACCTGGGTCGAGATGTCGGGCCGCGTCACGCCGAGCGTGCCGCTTTCTCCGCAGCAGCGCTCGCTCTTGCGCACCGCGTCGCCGAGCAGCGCCTTCACCGTCTTCATAGGCTCCTGCAGCTTCATCGGGCTGTGGCAGGGGTCGTGGTACAGATACCCTGCACCGGCCGACGCGAGCGTGATGCCCTTTTCGAGCAGGAACTCGTGGATGTCGATGATCCGGCAGCCCGGGAAGATCTTGTCGAACTGGTAGCCCTGCAGCTGGTCGTAGCAGGTGCCGCACGAGACGACGACGGTCTTGATGTCCAGGTAGTTCAGCGTGTTCGCGACGCGGTGGAACAGCACCCGGTTGTCGGTGATGATCTTCTCGGCCTTGTCAAACTGGCCGCTGCCGCGCTGCGGATAGCCGCAGCACAGATAGCCCGGTGGCAGCACGGTCTGCACGCCGGCGTGCCAGAGCATCGCCTGGGTCGCGAGGCCGACCTGCGAGAACAGCCGCTCCGAGCCGCAACCGGGGAAGTAGAAGACCGCTTCGGTGTCGGCCGTCGTGGTCTTCGGGTCGCGGATGATCGGAACGTAGTCCTTGTCCTCGATGTCGAGCAGCGCGCGCGCCGTCTTCTTCGGCAGACCCCCCGGCATCTTCTTGTTGATGAAGTGGATCACCTGTTCCTTGAGCGGCGCGCTGCCCACCGTCGAGGGCGGCGCCGCCGTCTGCTTGTTCGCCAGGCCGCGCAGCAGGTTGTTCGCCGCGCGCTGCGCCTTGAAGCCGACGTCGACCATCGCGCTGCGCATCAGCTTGATGGTCTCGGGGTTGGTGGCGTTCAGGAACATCATCGCCATCTTGTTGCCGGGCCTGAAGCTCTTCTGTCCCATCTTGCGCAGCAGGTTGCGCATGTTCATCGAGACGTCGCCGAAGTCGATGTTCACCGGGCATGGGCTCAGGCACTTGTGGCAGACGGTGCAGTGGTCGGCCACGTCCTCGAACTCCTGCCAGTGCTTGATGCTGACGCCACGGCGCGTCTGTTCCTCGTACAGGAACGCCTCGACCAGCAGCGAGGTCGCGAGGATCTTGTTGCGCGGGCTGTACAGCAGATTCGCGCGTGGCACGTGGGTCGCGCAGACCGGCTTGCACTTGCCGCAGCGCAGGCAATCCTTGACCGAGTTCGCGATTTCGCCGATGTCGCTCTGCTGCATGATCAGCGACTCGTGGCCCATCAGCCCGAAGCTCGGCGTGTAGGCGTTCGTCAGATCGGCCTTGAGCGTGCCGCCGTCAAACGTGCCGTTGCGCAGCAGCTTGCCCTTGTTGAAGCGGCCCTGCGGATCGACTCTTCTCTTGTAGTCGGTGAACGCGGCGATCTCGTCGTCGGTCAGGAACTCGAGCTTGGTGATGCCGATGCCATGTTCGCCTGAGATCACGCCGTCGAGCGAACGTGCGAGCTTCATGATGCGCGCCACCGCTTCGTGCGCGGTCTGCAGCATCTCGTAGTTGTCGCTGTTGACCGGGATGTTGGTGTGCACGTTGCCGTCGCCGGCGTGCATGTGCAGCGCCACCCAGACGCGGCCCTTCAGCACGACCCCGTGAATCTTCTGGCACTCGTCGACGATCGGCTTCAGCGCCGCGCCGGAGAAGATGTCGGCGAGCTTCGCACGGAGCTGCGTCTTCCACGAAGCGCGCAGCGTGTGGTCCTGCAGCAGCTCGAAGTAGGTGCGGCCCGACTCGGTCTCGACGACGTCAAGTTGTGTCAGCCAGCCCTGCCACAGCAGGCGCACCTCGCGCAGCAGCGTGAGCGCCTGCTGCACGCGGTCTTCGAGCAGCTCGGCCGTCGCTATCTCGCCGGCATCGTCGCTCTTGCCCAGCGGCAAATTGCCTTCGACAAAGAACTCGTCGAGCGCATCGACGAGCGCGAGTTTGTTGCGCAGGCTCAGCTCGATGTTGATGCGCTCGATGCCGTTCGTGTACTCGCCCATTCTCGGGAGCGGGATCACGACGTCCTCGTTGATCTTGAACGCGTTGGTGTGCCGGCTGATCGCGGCAGTGCGTTTGCGGTCGAGCCAGAACTTCTTGCGCGCCTCCGCGCTGACGGCGACGAAACCCTCGCCGGCGCGCCCATTCGCGAGCCGCACCACTTCGCTGGTCGCACGGGCAACCGCGTCGGCATCGTCGCCGGCGATGTCGCCGACCAGCACCATCTTCGGCAGCGCGCCGTTCCAGCGCTTGCTCTTGGTCGCATAGCCAACCGCCTTGAGGTAGCGGTCGTCGAGGTGTTCGAGGCCGGCCAGCAGCACCGGCGAGCGCGTGCCGTCCGGCATCTCGACGCCGCCGGCCTTGGCGAGCCCGAACATGTAGTCCTTGATGTCGACGATCGACGGCACGGCGTCCTTCGCATTGCCGAAGAATTCGAGGCAGACGGTCCGGGTGTGCGCTGGCATCCTGTGCACGATCCAGCGTGCGCTCGTGATCAGCCCGTCGCAGCCCTCCTTCTGGATGCCCGGCAAGCCGGCGAGGAACTTGTCGGTCACGTCCTTGCCGAGGCCTTCCTTGCGGAACACGCGGCCCGGCACGTCGAGTTGCTCGGTGCGCTCCAGCGTCTTGCCGCTCGCGTCGAAATAGCGCAGTTCGAAACGCGCGACCTCGACATCGTGGATCTTGCCGAGGTTGTGGTCGAGCCGCACAACCTCGAGCCACTTCGCTTGCGGCGTCACCATGCGCCACGATGCCAGGTTGTCGAGTGCGGTGCCCCACAGCACAGCCTTCTTGCCGCCGGCGTTCATCGCAATGTTGCCGCCAATGCACGAGGCTTCGGCCGACGTCGGGTCGACCGCGAACACGTGGCCGGCGCGCTCGGCGGCATCGGCCACGCGCTGCGTGACGACGCCCGCTTCGGTCCAGACGGTTGCCACGTCCCGTTCCACGCCAGGCAGGCGCATCATCTCGACCTCGCTCATCGCCTCGAGTTTCTCGGTGTTGATCACCGCGCTGTTCCAGGCGAGCGGAATCGCACCGCCGGTGTAGCCGGTGCCGCCGCCGCGCGGGATCACCGTGAGCCCCAGCTCGAAGCATCCGGCGACGAGCCCGGCCATCTCGGCTTCGGTGTCGGGCATCAGCACGACGAAGGGATACTCGACGCGCCAGTCGGTCGCGTCGGTCACGTGCGAGACGCGCGAGAGCCCGTCGAACTTGATGTTGTCCTTCGCGGTGACGCGCCCGAGCACCTTCGCCGCGCGGCGACGCAGAGCGGCGACGGCGTCGAACTGCGCCGCGAACGACTCCACGGCCTGTCCGGCAAGCTGCAGGAGCTCGCCGATGATCGCGTCGCGCGCCGGGTCGACCGCCGGCGTGCGGCGCTTCTCGACTTCAGCCAGGCGGTGGTGCAGCGCGTCGATCAGCAGGCGGCGGCGACGCGGGTTGTCGAGCAGGTCGTCCTGCAGGTACGGGTTGCGCTGCACGACCCAGATGTCGCCGAGCACTTCATACAGCATGCGTGCCGAGCGGCCGGTCTGGCGCTCGTCGCGCAGCCGCGAAAGCACTTCCCAGGCGCGCGCGCCGAGCAGGCGGATCACGATCTCGCGGTCCGAGAACGACGTGTAGTTGTACGGGATCTCGCGCAGGCGGACGTGGCCGTGCGCTGCGGGGTGGTCCGCGGCGTCTGCACCGGCGGCAGCATTGAAGGAAGTCAGCGGAACGGGTGCGTTCATGGAGGTCGGGCGCGAACCGGGCGCCCGCGTGAGCACTTAACATCGCATCCTACCGCAGGCGATGCGGCAGCGCAGCAATGGAGCCATGCGCCGTGCCGCGTGGATCAGCGGGCTTATCCCAGTTGTGATGCCTCCCCGGCCACGCGATAAACGGGCGTGTCAGCGCGTTGTCACACGGCCCTGTCACACAAGCACAGCACACTGCCGGCCGGTCACAAGCCGTCCAATCCCTATCACGGAGTAGTCATGAATTTGAAACCCTTCGCGCTCGCATCGGGCGTGCTCGCGCTGGCCCTGAGCGGCAATGCCCATGCCCAGGTCGAAGTCCAGTGGTGGCATTCGATGACTGGTGGCCTGAACGAGTGGGTCAACGACCTGGCCAAGGATTTCAACGCGAGCCAGAAGGACTACAAGGTCGTGCCCACTTTCAAGGGCAACTACGACGAGGCGATGACGGCCGCGATGGCGGCATTCCGCGCCGGCAACGCACCGCATATCCTGCAGGTGTTCGAGGTTGGCACCGCGACGATGATGGCTGCCAAGGGCGCGGTCAAGCCGGTCGGCGAAGTGATGAAGCAAAGCGGTGTGAGCTTCGACCCGAAGGCCTACGTGCCCGCGGTCTCGGCGTACTACACGGCGCCGAGCGGCGAGATGATGTCATTCCCGTTCAACAGCTCGACAACGATCTTCTATTACAACAAGGACGCCTTCAAGGCCGCCGGCCTCGACCCGAACAAGGCCCCGACCACCTGGCCCGAAGTCACGCTGGCTGCAGCCAAGCTCAAGGCCAACGGCAGCAAGTGCCCGTACACCACGAGTTGGATGAGCTGGGTCCACCTCGAGAGCTTCTCGCTTTGGCACAACACGCTGTTCGCGACGCAGAACAATGGCTTCGCTGGCACGAACGCGCGGCTCGCGTTCAACTCGCCGCTGCACCTGCGCCACTTCGAGAACCTCTCGAACATGGCCAAGCAGGGGCTGTTCGTCTACAAGGGCCGCGCCAGCGTGGCAGTACCGTCGTTCGTGTCGGGCGAATGCGCAATGTTCACTGGCTCGTCGGGTTCGTATGCTGACGTCGCGAGGGGCGCCAAGTTCGCCTATGGGCTGTCGGCGCTGCCGTACTACCCCGATGTCCCAGGGGCACCGCAGAACACCGCGATCGGCGGCGCCAGCCTGTGGGTGATGTCGGGCAAGAAGCCTGCTGAGTACAAGGGCGTGGCCGAATTCTTCAAGTACCTGTCGAACCCCGAAGTGCAATCGGCCAGCCACAAGCGCACCGGCTATCTGCCGATCACGATGGCCGCTTACGAACTCACCGAAAAATCGGGCTTCTACAAGGAGAAGCCGGGCACCGACGTGGCCGTCACGCAGATGATCCGCAAGACGACCGACAAGTCGCGCGGTATCCGCCTGGGCAACTTTGTGCAGATTCGCACCATCCTCGACGAAGAGACCGAAGCGATCTGGTCCGGCAAGAAGGAACCCAAGGAAGCGCTGGAAGCCGCGATGAAGCGCGGAAACGAGCAGCTCGAGCGCTTCGAGAAGTCTGCGAAGGCATCCGCCCTCTGATCTGTGACCTGGGCGACCCTGCCCTGACCAACACAACCCCGCCAGGTCGACTGGCGGGGTTGTTTCATTGATCGAATTCGAGCTTCATGGAAAAGCGCGTTCGCTTCACCTCCACCTGGTTGCCCTGGGTGCTTCTGGCCCCGCAGGTGGTCATCATCGGTGTTTTCTTCTTCTGGCCAGCCGCGCAGGCGGTGCTGCAGTCGCTGCAGGTGCAGGACAGCTTCGGCCTGTCCACCGAGTGGGCCGGCCTCGACAACTTCAAGACGCTGTTCGGCGATTCGGCCTACCTCGAATCTTTCAAGACGACGGCGATCTTCTCGGTCCTCGTCGCGGTGCTGGGCATCGCTCTCTCGCTGATGCTGGCGATCTTCGCCGACCGCGTCATCAAGGGCGCGCTGCTCTACAAGACGATGCTGATCGTGCCGTACGCGGTGGCGCCGGCAGTGGCCGGCGTGCTGTGGGTATTCATGTTCTCACCGTCGATCGGCGTGGTGGCCTATGGCCTGGCCAGGTTCTTCGGCTTCGAGTGGAACCACCTGCTGGACTCTACGCACGCGATGTCGCTCATCGTTGCGGCGGCAACCTGGAAGCAGATCTCGTACAACTTCCTGTTCTTTCTCGCCGGGCTGCAATCGATCCCGAAGTCGCTGATCGAAGCGGCCGCGATCGATGGCGCACGACCCTGGCGGCGCTTCTGGTCGATCCAGTTCCCGCTGCTGTCGCCGACCACGTTCTTCCTGCTCGTGATCAACATGGTCTACGCGTTCTTCGACACCTTCGCGATCATCGACGCGACCACCAGCGGCGGCCCGGGCCGCGACACCGTGATCATGGTCTACAAGGTCTATCAGGACGGCGTCAAGGGCGGCGACATCGGCAGTTCGGCAGCGCAATCGGTGGTGCTGATGCTGATCGTCGTGTCGCTCACGATCCTGCAGTTCCGCTACGTCGAGAAGAAGGTGAACTACTGATGGCGAAGTTTCATGGTTGAGCGCCGCGCTACGCTGGGCATCCTTGCCCACGCCGTGATGATCTTCGGGATGCTGATCGTCGCGTTCCCGCTCTATCTCGCGTTCGTTGCGTCGACCCACACGTCGCAAGAGATCGTGCAGGCGCCGATGCCGATGCTGCCAGGCGGCCACTTCTGGGAGAACTACATCGCCGCCCTCACCGGCCACGGCGGTGGCGCCGGATCGAATGCGCCCGTCGGCCGGATGATGTGGGTCAGCCTCGTCACTGCCCTGGTGATCGCCTTCGGCAAGATTGCGGTCTCGCTGCTGTCGGCGTTTGCGCTGGTGTACTTTCGCTTCCCGTTTCGCGGCCTGTTCTTCTGGGCGATCTTCGTGACCCTGATGCTGCCTGTCGAGGTGCGCATCCTGCCGACCTACAAGGTGGTATCGGATCTCGGAATGCTGAACAGCTACGCGGGCCTCACGATCCCGCTGATCGCGTCGGCGACGGCGACGTTCCTTTTCCGCCAGTTCTTCCTGACCGTGCCTGAAGAACTGGTCGAGGCCGCACGCATGGATGGCGCCGGGCCGATGCGCTTCTTCTGGGACATCCTGCTGCCGCTGTCAAAGACCTCGATCGCGGCTCTCTTCGTGATCCAGTTCATCTACGGCTGGAACCAGTACCTGTGGCCGCTGCTCGCGACCACCAGCGAAGACATGTACCCGGTGGTGGTGGGCATCAAGCGCATGATCGCCGGCGGCGACTCTGGCAACGAATGGAACATCGTGATGGCCACGGCCATCATGGCCATGGTGCCGCCGGCCGTCGTCGTGATCTTCATGCAGCGCTGGTTCGTCAAGGGCCTGGTCGACACCGAAAAATAGACGCAAGCAAGCGAGAACAACATGGCCGCCATTTCGATCCGCAACGTCATCAAGCGCTACGGCCAAGGGCCGAAGGCGAACCAGGTCATCCACGGCGTCGACGCCGAGATCGCCGACGGCGAATTCATCGTGATCGTTGGTCCATCGGGCTGCGGCAAGTCGACGCTGCTGCGAATGGTCGCTGGCCTCGAAGAAATCTCCGGCGGCCAGATCGCGATCGCGGGGCGAGTGGTCAACGACATCGAGCCGTCCGAGCGCAACATCGCGATGGTGTTCCAGAACTATGCGCTGTATCCGCACATGAGCGTGTTCGAGAACATGGCGTACGGGCTCAAGATCGCGAAGGTGCCGCTGGCCGAGATCAAGCAGCGAGTCGACAAGGCCGCGAAGATTCTGGAGCTCGGCACCTTCTTGCAGCGCAAGCCGCGCGAGTTGTCGGGCGGGCAGCGCCAGCGCGTGGCGATGGGGCGCGCGATCGTTCGCCAGCCCGAGGTGTTCCTGTTCGACGAACCACTGTCCAATCTCGATGCCAAGCTGCGAGCGCAGACCCGGCTCGAGATCCAGAAGCTGCACAACGAGCTCGGCGTGACCTCGCTGTTCGTCACGCACGACCAGGTCGAGGCGATGACGCTCGCGCAGCGCATGATCGTGATGAACGCCGGGCGCATGGAGCAGATCGGTACGCCCGAAGAGGTGTACCACCGCCCGGCCTCCACGTTCGTCGCCGGCTTCATCGGCTCGCCGCCGATGAACCTGATCACCGGGCACGTCGACGGGCCGCGGCTCACGGTGGACGGCCACACGTTCGTGCTGCCGACGGGCGCGCCTCGCAACGGCGAGCTGATCCTCGGGCTGCGACCGGAGCATGTCGAGATGGTGCCGAGCGACGGCACCTGGCCGCTGAAGGTCGAGGCGCTCGAGATGCTAGGCGCTGAGCGGCTGATCTATGGCCGCTTCGGAGGGGCGCTGTTCACGGTGCGGCTCGACGCGACGCTGCGGCCGCCGAAGATCGGCGACACGGTGTCGCTCGCGGCGTCGCCCGACCATCTTCACTGGTTCGACGCCGCCACGCGGCAGCGTGTGGGCTGAGCCAGGCCATGACGAGTTGGCCTTACCCCCTCTGGATCGCCCACCGCGGTGCCGGCAAGCTCGCGCCCGAGAACACGCTTGCCGCATTCCGCCTCGGTGCGAGCCATGGGTTTCGCGCGTTCGAGTGCGACGTGAAACTGAGCGCCGACGGGGTGCCATTCCTGCTGCACGACGCGACGCTGCAACGCACGAGCTCGGGCAAGGGAATCGCCGGCAACCTCGATTGGGAAGCGCTCGCTCGGCTCGACGCTGGCGCCTGGCACAGCCGCGCGTATGCCGGCGAACCGGTGCCGAGTCTCGATGCGATCGCCGCGTTCTGCCTGCGCAATGGCCATGCACTGAACATCGAGATCAAGCCGACCCCCGGAACCGACGAGCTGACAGGAAAGACTGTCGCGCTCGAAGCGGCCCGCCTCTGGTCCGGCGCTGCGGTGCCGCCGCTGCTCAGCTCATTCGAACCCGCCGCCCTGCGCGCCGCACAGGCCGCGGCTCCCGCCCTGCCACGGGCGCTGCTTCTCGACTCGCTGCGCGCAGGCTGGCTCGACGAGGCCCGCGCCCTCGGCTGTGCCGGCATCGTCACGAACTACGCGGTAATGGATGCTGCCGTGCTGGCCCAGGTGCATGCGGCCGGCATGCGTGCGCTCGTCTACACCGTGAACGACCCGGCCGAGGTACTGCGGCTCGTCGGGATGGGCATCGACGGCATCATCACCGACGCCGTCGACCGCTTCTCGCCGGGGCTCTGACCCACCGCTCTTGGTCCGGGCCGCCTGGCTCGGAACGCCTCGTGAAGTTCGTCACGTTCGACCGGGTCACCTCCGAAGTGCCCCCGAGTCGCGGGATTCCTCCATTGCGTCGCGGCCTCGACCATCCGCCCGCCTCCAACAAGAACGGAACTCTCATGCGAACGCTCCTGCTCACCGCCGCACTCGTGGTCCCGATGGCCGCCTGGGCTGACGACAATCTGCTGGTGAACGGCAGCTTCGAAGCCACGGCCCAGGCCAACGGCAGCTGGAACATCTACAGCCCGATCCCGGGCTGGAGCGCGAACCCGGCCGTCGAGATCCGCGACAACGTCGTCGGCAAGGCGCAGGAGGGTTCGAACTACGCCGAACTCGACGCGAACGTGAACGGCTCCATTACACAGTCGTTCGCCACGGTTGCCGGTGCCGAGTACACCCTGAGCTTCTGGTATTCGAACCGCACCAACACGGCGGTCGCAACCAACGGTTTGAGCTTCGACGTCGGCACCGGCTGGGTTGCAGCACCGGGCCTCGTCGCCAACAACAGCGGCGACAACCAGTGGTCGCGGATCAGCTACAACTTCGTTGCCGGCAGCGGCACGACAACGCTGAGCTTCATGGCCACCGGCAGCAGCGACTCGTATGGCAGCTCGCTCGACAACGTCAGCGTCGCCGCGGTTCCCGAGCCCAGCACCTACGCGCTGATGTTCGGCGGCCTCGCGGCTGTCGGCTTCATCGCGCGCCGCCGCCGTCCGCGCTGAGCCGCCGCGCCGCATCCACGAACGCCTCGCTCCGCGGGGCGTTTGTGTTTCTAGGCGGCGCGCGCCGGTGCTTCCTCGATCCCCAGCACGCGTGCGTAGACGTGCGTGTCACGCACCTCGCCCTGCGGCGTCAGGCTGTCGCCGCGCAGAATGCCTTCGAACGTGAAGCCGGCGCGCTCCGCGACTCGTCGGCTGCGTTCGTTGCGGCCGTCCATGCGCACCTCGACCCGGCGTGCACCGAGCCGATCGAACGCAACGCGGTTGAGCGCGCCAACCGCTTCGGTGATGAAGCCCTGCCCGGTGCAGCTGCTGCGGCACCAGTAGCCGATCTCGAAGCGGCGCACGTCCCACAAGATTCGGTGCAGCCCGCTGCCACCGATGTAGCGCCCCTCGCGGCCGTCTGCAGTGCGCTCGAACATCGACATCACCAGGTCTTCGCGCAGCCGAAAGCGGCCCAGGGCACGTCGGCACACGAGTTCCGACTCCTCGATGCTGGGCGCTGATTGCGCCCACGGCATGAACGGCCGCAGGTCATCGAGCGATTCGCAGATTGCCGCGTTGACGACCACACCATCACCTGGCTGCGGGCAGCGCAGGATCAGGCGTTCGGTTTCGATCCGCTCGGGCACGTCGATCAACAACGGGTCCATCTCGCCATCCTCCAGGAGTTGCTTGGTTCGTCAAGGTGCGTCTGCAACGGGCTGAGGCACCCGCACGGCCGCCTCGACACCGACCCAGTCGTCGGCCCGCTCGGGTTTCGGCAGCTCGCGCACGCCACGGATCACCGGCGTGCGCCATGCCAGCAGCGCGAGCAGCAAGGCGCCGGCCCCGGCAAACGCGAGTGCCCAGCGCAGGCCGGCATGTTCGCCGAGCCAGCCGCCGAGCAGGGCACCGGGGCCGGCCGGAATCAAGATCAGCCAGCGCATCGTGCTCGTCATGCGGCCGAGCAGCGGCTCGGGCGTGACGGCCTGGCGCAACGCGAGAAAGTTGATGAAGACAAGCACCGCGCCAGTCGAGAACAGCATCAGCATCAACGCGAACGCAGCGACGCCGAACCCGTTGGCCGGCGCGAGCGCAAGCAGGCTCCAGCCAAGCCCGCACACCGCAAAGCCGAGCACCAGGCAAGGTCCGGGGCCGAAGCGCCGGCTGATCCGGTTGCCGTAGACGCTTGCGACGATCGTGCCGACCCCCATGCCCATGTAGCTGAGCCCGACCGCCTGCTCGGAAAGCCCGAGCGTGCGTGTCGCGAAGAGGATCTGGACGACCACCGCCGCGTTGTGGCACATCTGCCAGGTGCCGACCGCAATCGCCAGTGCCACCAGCAGCCGGTGTCGCGCGACGAAGCGAACGCCCGCCTTCAGGTCGCGCAGGAAGTTCGCGTCGGGCCGCGGTTGACGCTCTTCGTTGATCACGATGCCACGCAGGATCAACGCGGAGACGATGAGCAGCGCCGCGTCGACGAGCAACGCAAGCGGCGCGCCGACGATCTTGATGAGCGCCCCGGCGAATGCCGGCCCCGCGACTTCGGAGCCGGAGGTTGCCAGCGCGTTCTTCGCATGCGCCTCGACCAGCCGCTCGCGCGCGACGACCTGCGTCAGGACGATCTGCGCGGCACTGCCCGCACTCGTGTAGATCGTGCCGAGCATGAAAGCCGCCACGTACATCCAGCCCATCTGAAGCAAGCCGAGCCACCACGCAAGCGGCACACTCGCCACCACCAGCGCCATCACGCTTTCGCCGGCCACGTAGACCGGCAGCTTGCGAACCCGGTCAAGCCAGACGCCCGACGGCAGCGAGAACAGCACGAACGGCAGAATCTCCATCGTCGTCAGCAGGCCCATCTGGGTCGGCGTCGCGTGCAGCAGAACCGCCGCGGTCAGCGGCAGCGCGAGCATCGTCACCTGCCCGCCGAACGAGCTGATCAGGATCGAGCTCCACAGGCGTCGATAGGTCACCTGGCGCAACAGATCGTCGGGAGACAACAGCCCGCCCGCCGCCCTCGCGATGCGCTCGCGCATCGCTTCTTTCCATCTTTGCCAACCATGAGCCATGGTCGCACCTCTCACTTCTTCTCGTGGCGCCTTGTGGGCACCCGGGCCGTGGGCCCGAACGCAGCGGAGAAAAACGAATGGACCGGTTCTTCCGCTGATCTCTCAGCGAAAGCTTCGGTCGAAGCGGTGCCGAGAGGGCTAAGGGGTCGCGAACGTCGACTGACGCAGCGGATTGCCGGCGTCGACGACCACCAGGCCGAAGCCGCCATCGGCGCAGCCGAGCCCGATCGCAACGCCGCTGGCGCTGGTGGGTTGGATGGCGTGGGGCTTCATGGGTCGGATGGGGTGTTTGTGCGAGCGGCGATCGTAGCAGCGCGACGCGGGCCAGCGCAATGGGTTCCCTGCTGCGCCGTTGCGTTCGAGCGTCGGCGGTTCAGCTGCGGTAGTCGGCGTTGATCTTCACGTAGTCGTAGCTGAGGTCGCAGGTCCACACCGTGGTCTGCGCGCTGCCGCGGTGAAGGTCCACGCGCACAGTGATCTCGCTGTTCTTCATCACCCGCGCACCGTCTTCCTCGCGGTAGGCTGCGCGCCTGCCGCCTTGCTCGACGACGTGCACGTCATCGAGGAACAGGTCGATTGCGCCCTGGTCGAGGTCTTCAATGCCCGCGTACCCGACGGCCGCGAGGATGCGTCCGAGGTTGGGGTCGCTCGCGAAGAAAGCGGTCTTCACGAGCGGCGAATGAGCAATCGCGTACGCCACCTGGCGGCATTCGTCTTCGGTCTTGCCACCCTGCACTTGCACGGCAATGAACTTCGTCGCGCCCTCGCCGTCTCGGACGATCGCTTGTGCCAGGGTCTGCGCAACCTCGATGATCGCAGTGCGCAGCGCCGCGCCTTCCTTGCTGTCGAGCTGCGTGATCGGCGGATTGCCGGCTTGATGGGTCGCGATCAGCAGGAACGAGTCATTCGTCGACGTGTCGCCGTCGATCGTGATCCGGTTGAACGACAGGTCCGCCGCCTCGCGCACGAGCGGCTCGAGCAACGCCGGGTCGACTGCGGCATCGGTCGCGACGAAGCCGAGCATCGTCGCCATGTTCGGCCGGATCATGCCGGCGCCTTTGCTGATGCCGGTCACGCTGATGGTCTTTCCGCCGATCTGCAGCTGGCGCGAGGCTGCCTTTGGCACCGTGTCGGTGGTCATGATCGCAGCAGCCGCGTCGCCCCAGCGGTCGGCGCTGCGATCGGCGAGCGCTGCCGGCAGCGCCGCTTCGATGCGATCGGTCGGCAGGCTTTCCATGATCACGCCCGTCGAGAACGGCAGCACCTGCTCGGGAGCAATGCCGAGCCGGCTTGCCAGGGCAGCGCAGGTCGAGCGCGCTCGTGCGAGCCCGTCGGCGCCGGTGCCGGCGTTCGCGTTGCCGGTATTGATCAGGATCGCACGCGGCGCCTTGCCGGCGCCCAGACGCTCGCGACACAGCTGCACCGGGGCAGCGCAGAAGCGGTTGCGCGTGAACACACCGGCGACAGCGCTGCCCTCGGCAAGCGTGATCACGGTCAGGTCGCGCCGGTTCGCCTTGCGCACCCCGGCCATCGTGATTCCGATCGCGACGCCGGCGACTGGATGCAGGGATTTCGGATCGGGGGCTTGCAGGTTGACGGGCATGGTGGGTGTTCGCTCGGATTGGCTGGGTCGGCGTCGATTGTAGAAACTCGAACGCAACACCATGGCGCCCTTGTGAGGTCTGCCCATGGCGCAGGCATGGAGCGTGCATTACAGTGAGTGCAAAACGGTCATGTCCACACGCCTTGTCGGCGACTCGAGTGGACTGGCACACACTTAGTTGGGAACCTACCGATGATGCCGTTCTTCGCCGACCTCGTCATGCGCACCGACGAAGCGCGCCGCGGGTTCGAAACCAACAGCGTCGTGCTCGACGCGGTCGCCACCGGCATGCCCGTCGAGCGCTACCGGGCATTGCTGCTCGAGCTGTACCACGTGGTGTGGCACTTCAATCCGGTCTGCGGGGCGGCCGCCAGCCGCATTCCTGATTCACATCGGCAGATCCGCTACTACCTGTACGAGCACATGCACGAGGAGTCGGGCCACGAAGAGTGGGTCTTGAACGACCTCGAAGCGATCGGCGTCGCGCGCGACGCTACCGTCGCGCATACGCCGTCCGTGCATACGCTCGCGCTGAACGGCTACAACTACTGGGCCGCGGATCGGCGCGACCCGTGCTCGGTGCTCGGCATGATGTACGCGCTCGAGGTGATTGCCTCGGTCTACGGCGGCCCGTTCTCGAGCGCGATCCGCGAATCGTTGCTGCTCGAAGGCGAGAGCGGCGTCTCGTTCATCAGCTCGCATGCGACGATGGACGCCGAGCACATGGCGTCGTTGCGCACCCTCCTGAACACGATCGTCGACGAGCCCACGCGCGACGCGATCGTCGAGTCGACGATCTTCAATTTCCACCACTTCACGCGCCTGTTCGAAGCCATATGAGCGACGCCGCCTCGTCAGCGCTGGCCACGATGATGTCCAGGCGCTACAAGTACATTCGACTCGAATGGAACGATGAGCTCAAGGCGCTGCGGCTGCGGACCTGCGTGAAACCGATCCAGTGCTACAGCCTCGCCGCGATGGGCGAGCTGTATCGCGTGTTCAATGACATCAGCGAGAACCCGGGCCTGGTCAGCCACTACGTGATGACTTCCGACGTGCAGGGCGTCTTCAACTTCGGCGGCGACCTCGCATTGTTCGTGCTGCTGATCCGTGCGCGCGATGTCGATTCACTGCGCATGTACGGCCGCCGCTGCGTCGACCTCGTCTGGTGGATGGAGAACGCCTCCAAGATCGGCGTGCACACGACGGTGCTGGTCCAAGGCGACACGCTGGGCGGCGGCCTCGAATCGGTGATGCCGTTCCACAAGGTCATCTTCGAGCGCAGTGCGCAAGCCGGCTTCCCGGAAGTGCTGTTCAATCTGTTCCCCGGCATGGGTGCATGGAACTTCACGATCCGCAAGGCGGGCTTCTCGATCGCGAACGAGATGATCCTCTCGGGCCGCCTGTATACGGCCGACCAACTGTATCGACGGCATCTTGTCGACGTCGTCGTCGAGGATGCCGAAGGCGAGGCGGCAGTCGAAGCTGTCCTGCGTACGGTGCAGCCGCGCCTGCGCGGCACGCTGGCCGCACTCGAAGCGCGCCGCCGCGCCGCGCCGATCACCTACGAGTCGCTGATCGAGATCGTCGACCAGTGGACCGAAACCGCGCTGACACTGACCGATCGCGACTTGCGCCTGATGGAGCGCCTCGCGCGCGCGCAAGTGCGCAAGGCAGGCGGCGCGTTCGAAGGCGCGGTCGAGGAGATCAAGCGCATCGAACTCGACACCGCATGGGGCGAACTGCGTGGCAACACGCAATGGGAAGAAGAACGCGGCACCGGCGTGACCGCGTGGGGTGCGCTGCCCAACTACTGAAACCCGCTCGGCTATAGCCAGGCGGAGATCACCTCGCGCAGCTGATCGCGCGTGTATGGCTTGGTCAGGTGTGCATCCATGCCGACCTCGAGCGCGTGCGCGGCGTCCTCTTCGTAGGCATCGGCCGTCAGCGCAACGATCGGCGTACGTGGCAGTCGCTGGCGGCGCTCGCGATCCCGGATGTGCGCGGTGGCGGTGTAGCCGTCCATCACAGGCATCTGGCAGTCCATCAGCACGAGGTCTACCGAGCGGCGCGAGAGCACGTCCAGCGCCTCGACGCCATCCTGCGCCTCGATGATGTCCAACCCCAGCGACTCGAGCATCTCCTCGGCAATGATGCGGTTGACCGGGTTGTCCTCGACGACGAGCACCGTGCCGGTCAGCCGCGACGGCAACGCGTCGAGCGCCGACATTGCCGAATCCATCAGCTCTCCGCTCGGGGGGCTCAGGTCGATCTCGAAGAGGAGCTCGAAATGGAACGACGAGCCGATGCCGATCTGGCTCTCGACCCGAATCTGCCCGCCCATCGCTTCGATGATCTTCTGGCTGATCGCCAGCCCGAGCCCTGTGCCGCCGTTGCGTTTGCCGCGCGCCGTCTCGACCTGCTGGAACGGCTGAAACAGCCGCTCCATCGCATCAGGCGGCACGCCGACGCCGCTGTCGAGAACTTCGAATCGCACGCGCGCGTAACCCTGGCGCGAGGAACTGAGCGCACCGAGGTTGAGTGCCACGCTGCCGTGCTCGGTGAACTTGATCGCGTTGCCCACCAGGTTGAGCAGCACCTGCTTCAGACGCTGCGAGTCACCCAACACGCGATCGGCAACCCCGGGTTCGAGATCGAGCGCGATCGTCAGTCCCTTCGCCTGCGCGTTGGCCCGGAACAGCGCGACGACCGACGCTGCCGTCGCATGCAGCGACAGCGGCAGGCGAACGAGGTTGAGCTTGCCGGCCTCGATCTTGGAGTGGTCGAGAACGTCGTTCAGGATCGCCATCAGCGACTCGCCCGACGACGCGGCGGTCTTCACGAGCCGGCGCTGCTGCGTGTCGAGCCGCGACGTACGCAGCAGCTCGAGCGCACCGAGTACGCCATTCATCGGCGTGCGGATCTCGTGGCTCATCGTCGCGAGGAACTGCGACTTCGCCATGTTCGCCGCGTCGGCCGCCTCCTTGGAGCGTTGCAGCGAGATATTGGCGGCCTCCGCCAGTTCCTTCGCGCGTTGCAGCGACACGTTCGCAAGGTGCGCCTCCTGACTGTGACGGATCGCGCGCGTGGTCGTCGAGCGGAATTCGATCGACGCGCGGTAAAGCGTCGCGCCAAAGATCGCCGACAACAGAGCCATCGGAATCGAGAACACCGAATCGAACAGCAGGCTCGCGGCGATCAGCGCGCCCAGCTGCGCGCCGGCGAGGATCGCGAACGAGCGGCCGGCGAGCGTCATGAAGAAGGCGGCCACGGTGATCGAGCCGAACACCATGCCGGCGTAGGTGGTCGCGGTCGGCCCGCCGAGTGCCGGGTAGATGCCGAGCGTCGCCACGGCCCACATCACGCCCGCGAGCGCCGCGTTGCCTTCCAAGGCAAGCTGCAGGCGTTGCATGAATGACAGGTCGCGCGTCTTGACCCGCGCATAGCGACGCGCGATCAGCAAGCGCCAGATGGCAACCGCAACGCCCAGCACGCCAACAATGATGCCGGCCGTGGTGCGCTGCGAAAGCACCCCGAACGCGACGATGACGGCGACCGCCACGAGTTGCAGAAGGACACTGCGGCCGGCGTTGTGCAACGCGAGCCGAAGCAATTCGCGCTTGACATCGGCTTCAGTGGAGGACTCGACCGTCATGGATGGCGAAGGATACCGCCAGCCATTCGCGCCTTGCTACGTCTGTTGCAGGCGCCGGATGAAATTGCCGCGCCGACGCGACGCTTTTCGCTCAGGCCAATCGGCCGTGGCACTGCTTGTACTTCTTGCCGCTGCCGCATGGGCAGGGATCGTTGCGGCCGACCTTCGGCACCTGGCCCGCCAACGTCGCGACATCCGGCTCCTCCGACACGCTGCCGTCTTCGTTCGGATGCGTGTACGTGACGTTGCTGATGCGCTCGGCACGCTCCTCGATCGCCTCGGCGGCCTGGGCCACTTCTTCCTGGGACTGGATCCGCACCGTCATCAGCACGCGCGTGACGTCCATCTTCACGACGTCGAGCAGCTGCGAGAACAGCTCGAAGGCCTCGCGCTTGTACTCCTGCTTCGGGTTCTTCTGGGCATAGCCGCGCAGATGGATGCCCTGGCGCAGGTAGTCGAGCGCCGCCAGATGCTCGCGCCAGTGCGAGTCGATCGACTGCAGCAGGATCATCCGCATGAACGGCGTGAACTGCTCGAGCCCGACCCGCTCGACCTTGGCATTGAAACTCTCGTCGGCCGCCTTGACGACCTTCTCGACGATCTCTTCGTCGGTGATCGACTGGCTCTTCTCGACTTCGGCGGCCAGCGGCGCATCGAGCTGCCACTCGTCTCGCAGCGTCTTTTCGAGCCCCGGCAGGTCCCACTGCTCCTCGACGCTGTCGGCAGGGACGTAGGTGCGGACCACGTCGTTCATCGTGCTCTGGCGCAGGTTCGCGATCTGCGCATCCAGGCTCTGTGCCTCGAGGATGTCGTTGCGCTGCTGGTAGATCACCTTGCGCTGGTCGTTCGAGACGTCGTCGTACTCGAGCAGTTGCTTGCGGATGTCGAAATTGCGCGCCTCGACCTTGCGCTGCGCGCTTTCGATGCTGCGCGTGACGATGCCGGCCTCGATCGCCTCGCCGTCGGGCATCTTCAGCCGCTCCATGATCGAGCGCACGCGGTCGCCGGCGAAGATCCGCATCAACGGGTCGTCGAGCGAGAGATAGAAACGCGACGAGCCCGGGTCGCCCTGGCGGCCTGAACGGCCACGCAACTGGTTGTCGATGCGGCGCGACTCGTGGCGTTCGGTTGCGATGATGCGCAGCCCGCCCTCGGCCTTGACCTTCTCGTGCAGGCTCTGCCACTCGTCCTGCAGTTGCTTCGCGCGGGACGCCTTGTCGGCGTCACTGATCTCGGGGTCGGCGTCGATGAACTTGATCTGGTTTTCGACATTGCCGCCGAGCACGATGTCGGTCCCGCGGCCGGCCATGTTGGTCGCGATCGTGATCACGCCCGGGCGACCGGCTTGCGCAACGATCTGCGCCTCCTTCTCGTGCTGCTTCGCGTTGAGCACCTGGTGCGTCAGCTTTGCTTTCGTCAGCAAGCCGGAGATCAGCTCGGAGTTCTCGATCGAGGTCGTGCCGACGAGCACCGGCTGGCCGCGCTCGTGGCAGTCACGAATGTCATTGATGACCGCGTCGTATTTTTCGCGCGCCGTCTTGTAGACCAGGTCCAGCTCGTCCTTGCGGATCGTCGGCTTGTTCGGCGGGATCACGACGGTCTCGAGGCCGTAGATTTCCTGGAACTCGTAGGCCTCGGTGTCGGCCGTGCCGGTCATGCCCGAGAGCTTGCCGTACATGCGGAAGTAGTTCTGGAAAGTGATCGAGGCGAGTGTCTGGTTCTCGCTCTGGATCTCGACACCTTCCTTGGCCTCGACCGCCTGGTGCAGGCCGTCGCTCCAGCGCCGCCCGGTCATCAGGCGGCCGGTGAACTCGTCGACGATCACGACCTCGCCGTTCTGCACAACGTAGTGCTGGTCCCGGTTGTACAGGTGCCTTGCGCGCAGAGCGGCATACACGTGGTGCATCAGCGTGATGTTTGCCGGGTCGTAGAGCGACGCGCCTTCGGCCAGCAAACCTGCTTCACCGAGGATGCGCTCGGCATTCTCATGACCTTCTTCAGTCAGGAACACCTGGTGGCTCTTCTCGTCGACCGTGAAGTCGCCCGGATCAATCACGCCTTCGCCGGTGCGCAGGTCGAGCTCGCCGATCTGCTTCTTCAGCTTCGGAACGACCGCGTTGATCCGCACGTACAGCTCGGTGTGGTCTTCGGCCTGGCCGCTGATGATCAGCGGCGTGCGCGCTTCGTCGATCAGGATCGAGTCGACCTCGTCGACGATCGCGTAGGCCAGGCCGCGCGCGACGCGGTCGGCGGTGTCCTGCACCATGTTGTCGCGCAGATAGTCGAAGCCGAACTCGTTGTTTGTGCCGTACGTGACGTCGGCTGCGTAGGCGGCCTGCTTCTCTTCGCGCTGCATCTGCGGCAGATTGACGCCGACCGACAGCCCGAGGAATGTGTAGAGCCGCCCCATCCACTCGGCGTCGCGGCGCGCGAGGTAGTCGTTGACGGTCACGACGTGCACGCCTGTGCGCGGCAGCGCATTCAGGTAGACCGGCAGGGTCGCCATCAGCGTCTTGCCTTCGCCGGTTCGCATTTCGGCGATCTTGCCGTTGTGCAAGGCCATGCCGCCGATCAGCTGCACGTCGAAATGGCGCATCTTCAGCACCCGCTTGCTGCCTTCGCGCACGACTGCAAAGGCCTCCGGCAACAGACTGTCGAGCGACTCGCCGCCCGCAACGCGATTGCGGAATTCCTCCGTTTTCGCCCTCAGGGCTGCATCGTCGAGAGCCTCGAACTGGGGCTCCAGCGCGTTGATCTGCGCAACGACCTGCCGATACTGTTTCAGCAGACGATCGTTGCGACTACCGAAAATGGAGGTGAGAAGCTTGGGCAACATGCGGCGTCGGGGTTAGGCCGGACTTCGGCGAGAACGCAGAGCGGGAAGTGCGGGCGCCGTCGTCGCGCTGTCTTGGAACAACACTGTCTTGGAACAACAAGACGCTCAACGCACGTCATCGGGGCCCGTCATGGCTTGCAAGGCCCGAAGGCGAGCGCCCAAAGCCGGAAAGTTTAGCATTCGCCCGATGGGGCCGCTCTCAACGCCGCGCCCGCGCCCCTCGGCCCGCACCGGCTGCGAGGGCCCTGTCCCCGCCGGCGAGAAACTTGGCCGGGTCCTGCGGGACGCCATCGACCAGCACCTCGAAGTGCAGATGCGGGCCGGTCGAGCGGCCCGTGGTACCGACCTCGCTGATCAACTGGCCGCGCCGGATCAGGTCACCGGCTTTCACGAGGATTTTCGAGTTGTGCGCGTAACGCGTGACAAGCCCGTTGCCGTGATCGAGCTCGATCATGTTGCCGTACTCCGGGTGGAACTCGCTCGTGAGTACGACTCCGCCAGCCGCGGCGTGCACGGGCGTGCCGAATGCCGTCGGGAAGTCGAGTCCGGTATGCAGCGCGGCGCGGCCGCTGAACGGGTCGGAGCGGAAGCCGAATCCGGAACCGACCGGTCCATCGACCGGCGCGCTGTTCGGGATCATCAGTGACTCGAGTCGCTTTTCAAGCAGACGCGATTCGATCAGCGTGAACAGGTCGGTGTGCTGGTCGGTCTGGATATCGAGCTCGCTGACGATGCTGTTGAGCTGCTCGAGGGTGACCGCTGACGGCGATGCCGGCACGAACGGCCCACCCTGTCCGCCTGCGGCGATCGCTGGCGCGGCTTTGGGCAACGGCTTCAGCTCGTCGGCCTTCACGCCGACCAGGCCCGACACCCTCTCGCTCATGACCTCGAGCTTGATCAGCTTGGCCTGCACCTCGCCGACCTTCTGAGCCATCGCGTCCAGGTTCTCGCGCATGAACCGGTCCCGCTGCGCAAGCTCATCGCGTCCGACCAGATTCACGAGCTGGCTGACGATCGGCCAGCCTTCGCGGGCCGCTTTCAGGAACACGAAGTTGTAGACCGTGCCCGACAACAAGGTGAGCACGACCACGAGCCCCGCCAGTGCCGCGCCGAGCTGCCAGCGGTTGAACCGCAGGACACGCGTGCGGGCGAGCGAGCCGTGGGTAATCAGAATCTGCATCGATACACTCCCTCGCGTGAACCCCAAGCCAGCACCGATCACACCGAATGCGATGCCGATCGAGAGGGCGCTTGAAAAAAGCGCGCCGCTCGCCCGGCTGCAATTGCTTCTGCGCGACTCGAACGAGCGCTTCGAAGCGGTGCGGTCGTGCCTGCCCTCGGCGTTGCTGGCGCATGTGCGCCCCGGCCCCGTCGACGACCTAGGCTGGTCGCTTCTTGCCGGCAACGCCTCCGTGGCAGCCAAACTGCGTCAGTTGCAGCCGCGGATCGAGGCCACGCTGCGGGAACGGGGATGGGAGGTTAGCGCAGTCCGGATCAAGGTTCAATCGCGCTGAGTCCGCCGCACGCGGAGAAACGAGCATTCTTGGCGATTGGTGCCGGCTGTCCGAATCGAACGGACGACCTTCCGCTTACAAGGCGGGTGCTCTACCAACTGAGCTAAGCCGGCGAGGACTGCGGCCGAGGGGCCAAAGTATAGAGGTCGGCGCGACCCGGGCTACTTGATGCGCTTCAAGGATGGCCGGGGCCCGGTTGGCGGCTCCGGCGACGGCGGCTCGGTGTCGTCGTCCGGCGGCTCGTTCTGGCTCCTGCTCCCGCCGGCGCCCGATTCGGTCAAGGTCAGGCGCGGTGGCTTGGGCGCTGGCTGGCCTTGCTGCGCGGCGTCGCTCGGGCCGACCTCGGCCCCCGGCGCGGCCGGCATCGGAAACGCCATCCCCTGGCCGTTCTCGCGTGCGTAGATGGCGATCACGTGATCGACCGGCACGATGATCTCGCGCGAGGTGCCGCCGAAGCGCGCCTTGAACTCGATCGTCTCATTGCCGAGCTTCAGCGAGCTGGTCGCTTCGAAGCCGACATTCAGCACGATCTCGTTGTTCTTCACGTACTCGGTCGGCACCTGCACGCGCGCGTCGACGAACACCGCGATGTATGGCGTGAAGCCGTTGTCGGTGCACCAGTCGTGCAGCGCACGGATCAGGTACGGCCGCGTCGAGGTGCCGGCGGTCGCGGGAGCGATCGGAGGACTGGTCATGGCGCGGGCCGGCAGCGACGCGGTGCGCTTACTTGCGCATCACCTTTTCGGACGGCGTCAGTGCCTCGATGTAGGCCGGGCGCGAAAAGATGCGCTCAGCGTACTTCAGGAGCGGCACTGCGTTCTTCGACATGTCGATGCCGTAGTAGTCGAGGCGCCAGAGCAGCGGAGCGATCGCGACGTCGAGCATCGAGAAGTCATCGCCCAGCATGTACTTGTTCTTCAAGAAAATCGGCGCGAGCTGGGTGAGCCGGTCGCGGATCTGCGAGCGCGCCTTCTCGAGCTGCTTGTCGGTGCCTTTGATGCCACGGCCTTCGAGCACGTTGACGTGCGCGAACAGTTCCTTCTCGAAGTTGAAGAGGAACAGGCGGACGCGTGCGCGCGCAACCGGATCGCCCGGCATCAGCTGCGGGTGCGGAAAGCGCTCGTCGATGTATTCGTTGATGATGTGCGACTCGTACAGGATCAGGTCGCGCTCGACCAGGATCGGCACCTCGTTGTACGGGTTCATCAGCGCGATGTCTTCGGGCTTCGCGAACAGGTCGACGTCGCGGATTTCGAAGTCCATGCCCTTTTCGAACAGGACGAAGCGGCAGCGGTGCGAGTAGGGGTCGGTGGTTCCGGAGTAAAGCACCATCATGGTGGTGGCTCCCTTCTAATGTTCGACTTGCACGGCGGCAGATCGGGGATGAAAGAACAACGAGGAGCAGCGGACGGCCGCAAGCCGGCCGCAGCCCTCGAATGGGCGGGCGCGTGGCTTACGCACCCGGCCCGGACAAAATCACTTCACGTCTTTCCAGTACGCGGCATTCAGGCGCCACGTGCACACGGTCAGGAGGCCAAGGAACAGCAGTACCCAGACGCCAATCTGCACGCGTTTGCCCTGCGCCGGCTCGGCCATGTACTGGAGGAAAGCAACCAGATCGCCGACCGCTTCGTCGTAGCCATGTTCGTCGAGCTTGCCCGGCGTCACCTGCTCGAAGGCCTGGAAACGGTGGATCGTCTTCTTCGGATCGTGGGCGTCCTTTTCTTCAGCGAACTTCGCGATGCGCTGGCCCTGCAGCTCCCACATCGCGTGCGGCATCGCGATGTCGGGGAACACGAGGTTGTTCCAGCCGGACGGCTTGGTCTCGTCGCGATAGAAGGTGCGCCACAGGGTGTACAGATAGTCGGCACCCGTGCCGCCGCCGGCGCCACCGGCAGCACGCGAACGCGCCACCACCGACAGGTCGGGCGGCGTGGTGCCGAACCATTCCTTGGCCTGTTTCGGATCAAGCGAGATCTTCATTGTTTCGCCAACCTTCTCGGTCGCGAACAGCATGTTCTTCTTGATCTCGTCGTCGGTCAGACCGAGGTCCTTCATGCGGTTGTAGCGCATGTAGTTGGCCGAATGGCAGTTCAGGCAGTAGTTGACGAACAACTTGGCGCCGTGCTGCAGCGACGCCATGTCGTTCATCTTTTCAGTCGGGAACCTGTCGAGCGGATAGCCGCCTTCGTTCGCCGCGGCACCCGCGACGCACCCAAGGCAGAGCAGCAGGGAGAGGAGGAGTTTTTTCATGTTCGTTGGGCTCCGCGCTCAATGTGCTGCGTACGTGACGCGGTCCGGCACCGGGCTGAATGTGCCCATCCGGCTCCACCACGGCATCAACAGGAAGAAGCCGAAGTACACGAGCGTGCCGATCTGCGACACGTAGTTGCCCAGGTTGGACGGCGGCTGCGCGCCGAGGTAGCCAAGCACCAGGAAGAAGAACACGAACACGCCGTAGACGTACTTGTGCCAGCCCGGGCGGTAGCGGATCGACTTGACCGGGCTGCGATCGAGCCAGGGCAGGAAGAACAGGATGATCACGGCGCCGCCCATCACGACAACGCCCCAGAACTTCGCGTCGAAGTACTTGAGCAAGGCGACCGCAACGATCACCGCAATCGCGAGCAGGATCTTGCCGAGGCTGCTGAAGCCGCCCTTCACGATCCCGAGCACGCCGCCGACGGCCAGAATGACGCACAGCACGTTGACCATCAGGTCGGTCGTTGCGCGCAGCATCGAATAGAAAGGCGTGAAGTACCAGACCGGCGCGATGTGCGGCGGTGTCTTCAGCGGATTGGCTTCGATGAAGTTGTTGTACTCGAGGAAGTAGCCACCGCCCTCGGGCGCGAAGAACAAGACAGCGCTGAAGATCATCAGGAACACGCTGACCGCGTAGATATCGTGCACCGTGTAGTAGGGATGGAACGGGATGCCGTCGAGCGGGATTCCCTTCGCGTCCTTCTTTTCCTTGATCTCGACGCCGTCCGGATTGTTCGAGCCGACCTCGTGCAGCGCGATGATGTGCGCAGCCACCAGGCCGAGCAGCACCAGCGGCACAGCGATCACGTGAAAGCTGAAGAAGCGGTTCAGCGTTGCGTCGCCGACCACGTAGTCACCGCGGATCAGGAGCGCGAGGTCCGGGCCGATGAACGGCACGGCGGCGAACAGGTTCACGATCACCTGTGCGCCCCAGTAGCTCATCTGGCCCCACGGCAGCAGATAACCCATGAACGCCTCGGCCATCAGGCACAGGAAGATGCCGCAGCCGAAGATCCACACCAGTTCGCGCGGCTTGCGGTAGCTGCCGTACAGCAGGCCGCGAAACATATGCAGATACACGACGATGAAGAACGCGCTCGCGCCCGTCGAGTGCATGTAGCGGATGATCCAGCCGCCCGGCACGTCGCGCATGATGTACTCGACCGACGCAAACGCCAGGCCCGCATCGGGCTTGTAGTGCATCACGAGGAAGATGCCGGTGACGATCTGGATCACCAGCACCAGCATCGCGAGCGAGCCGAAGATGTACCAGAAGTTGAAGTTCTTCGGCGCGTAGTACTCGCCCATGTGCTCGTTGTAGAGCTTCGTGAGCGGGAACCGGTTGTCGACCCAGTTCAAGAGCCTCTGGGCCGCCGTCGCATCGGCGGGCGCTTCCTTGTATGCAGCCATTTTTGTCGTACTCCGGGAATGCCTGGTGTGCCTGGGGAGGTTGTTGCGCAGTGCGGCGCGTCAGCGCGCCGGCGGCGCCTCAGGCCTTCTTGTCTTCGCCGATCAGGATGCGCGAATCCGACAGGTACATGTGCGGGGGCACCTCGAGGTTGTCGGGAGCCGGCTTGTCTTTGTAGACACGCGCCGCCATGTCGAAGGTCGAGCCGTGGCACGGGCACAGGAACCCGCCGGGCCAGCTGTCGGGCAGCGACGGTTGAGGACCGGCGTTGAACTTGTCGATCGGCGAGCAGCCGAGGTGGCTGCAGATGCCGACAACGACAAGAATCTCGGGCTTGATCGACCGCGCTTCGTTGCGCGCGTAGGGCGGCGTCAGTTGGTCGGCATTGCGCAGCGACTTCGGGTCGGCCAGCAGCGCATCGTTCTTGGGCAGCTCGGCAACCTGCTCGGGCGTGCGCTTGACGATCCAGACCGGCTTGCCGCGCCATTCGACAGTCATCATTTGGCCCGGCTTCAAACCGCTGATGTCTGCCTCGACCGCCGCACCGGCAGCACGGGCGCGCTCGGAGGGCGTGAAGCTTCCGACAAAAGGGACGGCGGCGCCGACGGCACCGACAGCACCGACACAACTGGAGGCGATCAACCAGGTGCGCTTGCCACTGTCGATCTGCTGGTCACTCATTGTTTTTCCTCGAACAAGACATCAGGTCAGGGTCAACCCGCGATTCTAGCGGACGTGTCAAGGGCCACCGCACGTGGCGAAGCGGCTTGACTTCCAAGCCGCGTCCGGAATACTGCGGCGGCATTTCACGCGTGCATCAACAAGGAGCAGCCCATGAGTTTTGCGACCGAGTTCAAGGAATTCGCGATGAAGGGCAACGTCGTCGACCTGGCGGTCGGCGTCATCATCGGCGCCGCGTTCGGCAAGATCGTCGACTCGATCGTCAAGGATCTGATCATGCCCATCATCGGCAGACTCATCGGCGGGCTCGACTTCTCGAACTACTTCGTGATGCTGGCCGACCCGCCCGCCGGGTATACCGGTCCTCGCACTTACGAGGCGCTGACGAAAGCTGGGGTTCCGCTGTTCGCGTATGGCAACTTCATCACGGTTGCGATCAACTTCGTGATCCTTGCCTTCATCATTTTCATGATGGTCAAGCAGATCAACCGGCTCAAGAGCACGCCCGCGCCGGCGCCAGCCACGCCCGAAGACGTGCTGCTGCTGCGCGAGATTCGCGACGCCCTGAAAAAGTAGCGCGGGCCGGAGTCGCCGGTAACGCTGCGCGGGCGCGACACTCCGCGCAGACAGCGTGCTTTTGGCCCGCTTTTTTGGGCCCATACTTCCCGCCCAGGCGCTACCCTGAGCGCCTGGATGCGCCTGTCCGCGGCGCATTCGCGCCCCCAGCCGTCAGCGATGACCCCGATCGACCCACGCCAGCAAGCTGCGCTCGACGCGGCGATGAACCAGATCAATGCCACCGCGGCATCGGTGGCTGACCGCGTTTCCGAAACGCTGGGCTTGATGTCTCGTTCGGCAACCCGGATCGCCGACCGCGATGTGATGAACTCGGCGCAGTTCGATCTGCGCCGCAACATGGGCCCCTTCCAGCTGGCGTTTCGCGACAAGCTGCGCGAGCGCATCGACCATGACTTGGTCCCTCGTGCCGAGACGGCGCGCAAGCTCGCCGCAACAGACTGGCAGAGCCTGAGCCTGGTCGACGACAACGAGATGGAAGAGCTGATGTATGCCGATCGGATCGGACAGCTGATCGCTCACGAGTGCGAAGCCGACCTGCGCGAGCTTGCCGCATACATTGGCTCGCTGCTGCGACGCGGCAGCGCCGACGCCGAGCACAACCCGCTGCGTGCCGAGATCGTTGGCGCGGCGACGTACCACGCGATCGAAGCCGCTTCCGACCAGTCCGACGTACGCAAGCTGCTCGCGCGCGAGCTCGGCACAACCTTGTCGAAGGCGATGCCCGGCTGCTACAAGGCCATCATTCGCGACCTGCAGGCGCGCGGCGTGAAGCCGGAGGCGTTGACGGTCCGGGGCGTCGACGGTCCGGGCAACCGCTTGCCAGGCGTGCATTCCGGCTACGCGGGGCTGGGTTCCACCCGCAGCCAGACCGGTGACGTCGACAGCCCGAACGAGCGCGATTTCGGTGGCGGGCACTTCGGACAACGAAGCACGAGCGGCAGCAACATGGGCGCGACCAACTTCGGACGCGGCGGCACCACCGGCTACGGAACGGGTGGCGGCCCCAGCATGCCGGCCCCGTTTGGCGGCAGCGGCGGGCCCACAGACCCGAGCTCGCGCTCAGGACTGAACTCCCGCTCCGGCGTAGCGTCGAGGCACGCGACCTCGCAAGCCGACGTCCAGTTGATGGCGCTGCTTCGGCGGCTGACGGCGATTGCAAGTCGCCCGGGCGAGTTGGATGCGGGCCTGCGCGGCGGGCTCAATACCGCACCGGGAACCCTTCCGATGAGCGGCCCTCGCTCGCTGTTCGGCGGCACCGGCGGGGGCGATGCCGGCGTATTTTCTGGCACTGGCGGCGTGGACCCGAACGCCGCTGCCGGCGGCGGCACGTATGACCCGGCATTGACCGGCCTGATGGCCGTCAACCTGATCCGGGCCCACCGCGAAGAACTGCTGCAGGCCTCGACCGGCAAGCTCGATCACATGGTGATCGACGTGGTCGGCAGCCTGTTCGACCAGATACTCTCCGACAGCCGGGTGCCGCCGCAGATGGCGCGCCAGATCGCGCGGCTGCAGCTGCCGGTGCTGCGCGTTGCGCTCAACGACCCGACTTTCTTCTCCTCACGGCGCCACCCGGTTCGCCGCTTCGTCAATCGGATCGCCTCGCTCGCCTGCGCGTTCGACGAATTCGACGAAGGGCCCGGCAAGCAGTTCCTGGCCCGCGTGCGCGAGCTCGTGCAGGAAATCGTCGAGGGCGACTTCGACCAGATCGATCTGTACGCATCCAAGCTCGCGGCGCTCGAGCACTTCATCGCCGAGCAGACCCACAACGAGGCCGAACGCAACGGCGCGCTCGGGACGATCGAGGGCAAGGAGTCCGAACTGCGGCTGCAACAGCGTTTCATGCTGCAGTTGCAGGCAGCGCTGAAGCCGGTGTCGTTGCCGCCGTACCTGCGCGAGTTCCTGCCACAGGTCTGGAGCCAGGCGCTGGTGCTGGCGGTCACGCGCGACGGCGCGCAATCGGAGCGTGCGAAGCGCTACCGGCGCGCCGGCGTCGATCTCGTGATGAGCATCCAGCCGAAGGGCTCGCCGGCGATGCGTCAGAAGTTCCTGATGCAGCTGCCGCCGCTGATGAAGAGCCTCAACGAAGGGCTCGCACTGATCGGTTGGCCCGAGCCCGCCCAGCGTGCGTTCTTCGCACAGTTGCTGCCGGCGCACGCCGAGTCACTGAAACAGCCGGCGCTGAGCGAGCTCGACCACAACCTCCTCGTCAAGCAGCTCGAAGCCATCTTCAACACCGCGGTGCCTGGCACCGAAACCCTGTCTGCGGCCGACGCGGTGCCGGAGCTCGACGAAGCGACGATCACGAAGCGCTTCACACCGGAAGAAGCCAGACAGGTCGGCCTGGTCGACGAAAGCGCGGTCGACTGGTCGGGAACAGTCGACATCGACCTCGGCGGCGAGGACAACCCGACAACGACGGCGGGCGGCGCCGAGAGCACGACCGGCGATCCCGCGGACAGCACCGACGCTGCCGTGCTCGAACGTGTGCTCGACCTGAAGCTCGCGCCAGGGCTCGACCTCAACCTCGACCAGCCGAATGCCGAGCCGGCCGAGCCGACCCGTGGCCCGCAGCTGATGGACCACATCAAGCTCGGCTTTGCCTACCAGATGCACCTGAAGGACGAATGGCAGAAGGTTCGCCTGACCCACGTCAGCGCCGGCCGCAGCTTCTTCGTCTTCACGCGCGGCCGCAAGCACCAGGAAACGATCTCGATGACTTCGCGCATGCTTGCCCGCATGTGCGAGACCGGGCGCATGCGCGCGTTCGAGAGCTCGTACCTGATGGAGCGCGCCACCCAGCGCGCGCGCAAGCAGTTGGCGGCGCTCAAGGTGCCGACGCGGGTCTAGCAGCCTAGGCGCTCAACTGCCTCGCCATCCGGATGGCTGCCGCCAAACTTGCCGGATCGGCGCGTCCGCTGCCCGCGATGTCGAACGCCGTGCCGTGGTCGGGACTGGTACGCACGAATGGCAGGCCGAGTGTGACGTTCACGCCCTGCTCTACGCCGAGGTACTTCACGGGGATCAGCCCGTGGTCATGCAGCATGGCGACGACGATGTCGAACTCGCCCGGATGATCGGGCGCGTGGCGCGCGCGCATGAACACCGTGTCGGGCGCGAACGGACCGCTCACGATGATGCCTTCGGCGTGCGCAGCCGCGACGGCCGGGGCGATGAACTCGATCTCTTCACGCCCGAACAGGCCGCCCTCGCCGGCGTGCGGATTGAGACCGGCAACGGCGATGCGCGGGTTCGGCAGGCCCCAGCGCGCGGCGCTCGCATGCGCGATGCGGATCGTCGACAGCACGGCATCGAAGTCCAGCGCGTCGAGCGCCGCGCGCAGCGACATGTGGATCGTCACGAGCACGGTGCGCAGCTCGTCGTTGGCAAGCATCATGCGCACCGGCGGCGCAACCCCGCCGTCCGCGGCAAGCGCCTGCAGCATCTCGGTATGACCGGGAAACCGGATGCCGGCCGCGGCCAGCGCTTCCTTGTGGATGGGCGCCGTGACGATCGCCGCGACATCGCCCGCGCGCGCAAGCCGTACCGCTTGCTCGATGCAGGCAGCGGCCGCCGCGCCCGAGCGTGCGTCGATGCGTCCGGACGGCAGCTCGGCGAGGCCGGCCGGCAGCGACCCGGGGTCCAGCACCGGGATGCAGCGCGGCGGCAGCTCGCGAACGTCACCGGCGTGATCGATCCGAGCAACCACGAGCGAACCCCCGACGATCGACGCGGCACGTCGCATCGCCCCCACATCGCCGATCACGACGCAAGCGCCCGCCCGCTCGTCGCGAAACAGCTTGGCGATGATCTCCGGGCCGATCCCGCAAACATCGCCGATGGTGATGGCGATCGGTTTCGTCAAGACATCGTTCGGGTTCATGCCGTGCATTGTCGCCAACGCTGCCGGCGCGCGTCAGGTATCGGCATACGGTGCGAGCCCGCGTCCGAACGACCAGTTCTCCTTGCGCGTTTCGACGAGGTTGATGATGACGTCATCGGCCGCGAAGACGCTGCGCTTGGGCAGTTCGCTCGCGATGCGTTCGTAGAGCGCCTTCTTCGTCGCGACCGAGCGCCCCTCGCTGCAGGTGATCTGCACGAACACGACCCGCTCCGAGTGAGCAACGCCCAGGTACTCGGGTGTGCAGATCAGTTCTGCATCGCGGTGCTCAGTGATGATCTGGAACCGGTCGGCAAGCGGCACGTTGAACGTGACGACGAGCGCTTCGTGCACGACATCAGCGGCAGCGCGGCGGTCGGCGGCAGAGGTGGCGTATGGGACGTCGATGCGAACCAGAGGCATGTGAATCTCCTTGAGGTCGCCGGGTCAATGGCGTGAAGCCAATGTAGGCACCTTCTCTAGGTTAGACAAGCGATACTATCTCGTCGTATTGTTGAGCTTTCCTAACCTATGCAATCGCTGGATCTGAACAGCCTGCGAAGCTTCGTGCTCGCCGTAGATCTCGGCGGGTTCGCTCGCGCTGCAGCGGCGATGCACCGCACGCCCGGCGCAGTCAGCCTGCAGATGAAGGCGCTCGAGCACCGGATCGGACGGCCTCTGTTCGTGAAGGCCGGTCGCAGCCAGGTACTGAGCGAGGCGGGCGCACTGCTGCTCGAACATGCGCGCCGAATGCTGCAGCTCAACGATGAAACGCTGGCCGCGCTCGACGGGCTGGGGGTCGACGGCGCCGTTCGCTTCGGCATGCCGCAAGATTTCGCCGACACCTGGCTGCCGCTTGCGCTCGCGCGGTTTGCGCGTGCCCACCCCGCGGCCAGGGTCGAGCTGAAGGTCGATCGCAATGATTCGCTCGCGAGCGCCGTCGAGCGCGGCCTGCTCGACCTGGCGCTTGCGTTCGATCTCGGCGGCGCGCGCGCCGCGCCCGCACCGCTGATGCGCCTGCCGATGCGCTGGATCGCGCACCCGGGCTGGCGGCCCCGCGCGAACGAGCCCGTCCCGCTGCTGCTGCTGGAACGCCCCTGCATGTTCCACGAAGCGGCGACCGACTCACTCGATCGGGCCGGCCGGCCCTGGCGCGTGATGCTGACGAGCGCAAGCGTCTCGGGGCTGTGGGCCGCCGCCGAAGCGGGGCTGGGCGTGACCGTGCGTGCCGAGATCGCGCCGCGCCGCGCGCTGCAGGTCGTCGCTGCGGCAGCAAGAATGCCGCGCCTGCCGCACGCGGAACTGCGCATCCATGTTCATCAAGCGCAGCCCAATCCAGCCGTCGCCAAGCTGCACAGCGTGCTTGCCGCTTTCCAGCACATTGGGATCCTAAGCTTAGAATTCCACGTGGACAAGTTGTCGCG
>JADMIO011419511.1_pt1 | contig 49645 bp, 56 predicted proteins | sample 8958161 | NCBI WGS metagenome assembly JADMIO01 (sample SAMN16585339, study PRJNA669376) | soil metagenome | isolation source: Crop rotation soil | place: USA: Cullars Rotation, Alabama | collected 2011
GAGAGATCGCGCGCTGAAGAAGGCTTTCTACCTCGCTCGGGACATCGGGTCGCAGGCTCCTAAGAGAAGCTACCTGTCCGCTCTTGACCGCCTGTTTCACCTCTTCGGGTCCGCCAGAAAATGCTGGTCGCATCGCTAACATCTCGTAAAGCACCAAGGAGAGCGCATAGAGATCGGTGCGACCGTCGACCGCATCGCCGCGCAGCTGCTCCGGCGCCATATAGTGTAACTTGCCCGCGATGCGAGCGGCTCGCCTCTGCCGATCGGTGACCAGCTGGGCCACACCAAAATCGACGATCTTTACTTCACCTGCGCGCGACAAAAGTAGATTCGACGGACTCACATCGCAGTGCACGATCGCGCGCGCCTCGGCATTCGCACGCTCATGGGCATAGCCAAGACCCTTCAAAGCCTCGGCTCCGATGTGGAGCGCGATCTCGAGTGGCGTCTGGATGTTGCGTGCGCGCATCGCCGAAAGCAACCGCCCCAGATCCGCTCCGTCGACGTACTCCATCACCAGATACAACTCTTCGTCGGTGCGACCGAGATCGAGCACCTGGACGATGTTGGCGTGACTGAGCGAAACCGTGAGCTTGGCCTCCGCCACGAACCGGACCACAAACTCCGGATCATGCGCGAACTCCGGCAAAATTCGTTTCACCGCCACGGTTTTTTGAAAACCGTGCGCGCCACTCACCTGCGCGCGAAACACTTCGCCCATGCCCCCAGCGGCGATTGGTTCCAGCAGGGTGTAACGCTTGAGGTTGTCGCGCTCCACGCCACCTGCGATCTTACTACAAAGACACCTCCGCCGACGCGCCGCCTACATGTGGTGAAAGCTCAGCGGGTGCAAGCCCAACGTTTGCTGCATCGGTGCAGCAATGTGCAAAGCGACGGCTGGCTGCCAATCTGCGGAAACCACTGAATATTTTACTTGGTGCGGGTCTTGCGAAAGGGTCGTTGCATGCGCAAACCAACCATCGTCGTTGTAGCAGCTATGACCATCTTCCAACTGTCGCGCACCGCATGGGGGGCCACCTACGTGGTCACCACCACCGGTAGCGACGCAGCCGCCGGATCCGCAAGCGCGCCTTGGCGCACGCTGCAGCACGCTGCTGATCGCGTCCAAGCGGGCGACACTGTGCAAGTGCACGCGGGCGACTACGCGGGCTTCGAGCTGCGCGCCAAAGGCACCGCGTCCGCGCCCATCACGTTTGCCGCCGACAGCGGGGCCACCATCAGCTCGGGGTCGAGCGTGTCCAGCGACATCGGCATCGATCTCAATCACGTCAACTACGCGGTCATCGATGGATTCACCATTCGCGCCAGCGCGTTTGCCGCTTCCATCGGCATCCGTTCCTATGGTGGAGATGGCGCGCCAGCGGTCGGTAACATTTTTCGCAATAACACCGTCGACGGCGCCGACTACTGCGGCATCATTGCCTCCTGGCAAGACGGCGGCCAGGCGATTGGAAATCATCTACTCAACGGCCATCGCAATGGCATTTACTTTGGCAATAGCTGCGCCAACTCGAGCATCATCCGAAATGAAATTCGCAACTCGGGCAAGCAGGGCATCATGCTCAACGGAGACGCGAACGCCGGTGGCAATGGCCTCATGCTCAACCTGCGCATTGAAGGCAACATCATCGTCAACACCGGCACCAACTATCCGGCCAGCGGAGACGGCGCGGGCGTCTGCGCACAGGGGTTGCAGCACTCGACCCTTGTTAATAACCTGATCGTTCACACAGCTCTCGACGGTATTCGACTCGATCTGGGTCCCGACGCCGGCGGCTCGTCCGACAATAACATTGTCGCTAACAACACCATCAACGGCTCAGGCGGCGCCAACATTAATGTACGACAAGGCGATAACAATGTGATCTTCAACAACGCTCTCTATAACGACACGACGTACGGAAGCACGCGCGGCCTGAGCATCTACTTCAACATCGCATACAACGGTGTGAGCGGAAACGTGTCCGATTACAACGCAATGTCACAAGGCTACGACGGCTACAACTCGAGCAACATGACGCTCGCGGGTTGGCAGAATGCGAGCGACCAAGATCGGCATTCGGTGTCGACCGGCGGCGGTGGAGATACCAATAGTGGCAAGGCGCCGGCAGCGGACTTACGCAGCCAGCTTTTCGTCGATTGGACCAATGGCAACTATCTGCCACTCGCCATGGGCATGCTGGTCGACCACGGTGTCGCTCAATTTAGTGGCGCGGCGGCACCAACAAATGACCAAGCCGAGAATGGCCGTCCGGTGGGGAATGGCATCGACCTTGGCGCACTCGAGTTTTGCAGCGGCCCTGCGTGCATGCCCGCGCCCAACGCGACCGACCTCCCAGTCGGCAGCGGTAGCGGGACGGGTACCGGTAGCGGGACGGGTACCGGTAGCGGCACGGGTAGCGGTAGCGGCACGGGTAGCGGTAGCGGTACTGGTACGGGTAGCGGTACAGGCACAGGTACGGGCAGCGGAGGTGGCAGTGGCAGTGGCACCATGACGACCGGCTGCAGCGTCGTTGCAGGCAGCGACCCGCACGATCTTTCTTGGGCCCTCGTCGCGCTTGCGTTGATAACACTTCATCGCAAACTCAGGCAAAAACAGGGAGCGCGCGCCTCGAGCTTGTTATAGGACTTCGACGGCAGCTTCTGGCGGGATTTGTGGCCACCTCGAGTCCCGTTCGGTAACTAGGCAGCGACGGTAGCGGCAGCACTAAAGACACGCTCTGTGTTAATTACTACCCATGGGCCTCCTCGCCATTACCCGAGCCGTTTCACCGCGAATCGTCGATTGTGAATTGACGCATTTGCAGCGCGCGCCGATCGATGTTGTACGCGCATCCGCCGAGCATGCCGCATACGTGACCGCACTCACCGAGATGGGCCTCACCGTCGAAAGCCTTCCGCATGGCGATTTTCCTGACGGCGTCTTCGTCGAAGATCCCGCGATCGTCGTCGACGAAGTGGGCGTACTGACGCGCATGGGTGTTGAGTCGCGACGTGCGGAGAGTCCGTCACTGGCGGTGGCGCTCGCCCGTCATCGTAAGCTGGTGCAGATCGAAGCCCCGGCGACTATCGAAGGTGGCGATGTTTTGCGCATCGACAAGACGCTGTTTGTCGGGATTTCGGGGCGCACGAACCGCGCCGGAGCCGAAGCGCTCGCGCGAATCCTCGCTCCGTATGGTTATCGCATCGTCACGACCACGCTTGGCGATTGTTTACATCTGAAGAGCGCCTGTTCCTATCTTGGCGAGGACAAGGTGCTCGTCCATCCGGACTGGATCGATGCCAAGTTGTTCGACGGATTCGACTTGATCGGCATCGATGCACGTGAGCCGTTCGCGGCCAACTGTGTGTTCGCCAATGGAACGGTGCTCTTTCCGGCGCAGTTTCCGCGGACGCACGAACGCCTGCTCGCGCGCGGCTGCACGGTTCACACAGTCGAGAACTCGGAGCTCATGAAGGCGGAGTCGGCGCTTACCTGTATGAGTCAGATTTTTCGCGTGACCTAAGCGCTCGGCCCGATGGGTGGCCAACAGATCCCGCGGTTACTCTGGGGCTGATTCCAATAGTCAACGATCTAGGAGTCTGTCCCCACTGTGCAGTTGAGCAAAGTGGCGGTGTTGCGTGGCTGGCCGCCGGCAACTTGCTGTGAAAGAATCTTCACGCCCTTGGATTTAGTGGCTCGATCGGTCGGATCTTCAAACAAGAAAAAGGACCAGTTGTATTGGACGTTGTTTTCGTCCTTGTAAGAAGCGTCCAACTTGAATGCCAGCTCATTGAGTACACTAAGAGGACTAGCCGTGATGCTTGCGTCCTTCGGCATACCATTTTCAATAATCTGTTTAGGGCCGATAAACTCTTCCAGCACATTCGCATCCTGGTAGGTCACACGGAAGGTTGCTACCCCTCGCTGAGGAATGTAACTGCGTAACTAGCAATTAAAATGCCGCCCCCCAGAAGGACTAACTTCGCAAAATGTATGATCTACACCAAGACGAGGGCGACTTCGCTAGACAGGAGTTGCCAGCGAACTGCGACCGTGCAGCACAGGCGAATCGCCACACTCAATTCGTTGCCTGCGACAAGGAAACTAATTGCAAGAGACTGTAGCTTCAGCAGCGAGAAATTATCGACAGCCGACCCAAGTGCTCCAGTCGGTCGCGGTGCAGCCGCCGGTACCGCTACCGCTACCGCTACACATCGTCGCGTTGCGCACCGCACATTCAGAATACCCATCGTAGGTAATACGGTGGCAGTAGCATGCTCCGATGTCGCCACTGCCGGTCGTCAACATGCAGGCGCCGGTCTGAGAGCTGGAGCAGTGCGTCCAAGGTCCATTTGGTTTGGTCGACGTGCAATCTGCGCTTGAGTTACACGTCTTACCTCCGACAGTGTCGACGCTTTGGTTGAGCGTTCCCAGCTGCTCGGCCTCTTCGCTGCCGCTGCACGCGACGACGAAACCAATTCCAGCGCAAACAATAAAATTCAAGATGGTCTTCATTACGGCCTCTTCTTTCGGTTACTTCTGGCCGTAATAGTAGATGCGTTTTGGTTTCACAAACAGATTCGGACATGCGAACAACGAACAGTCTGACCACTGCAGGTTGTCACTCAGATTTAATGGCGGATTCTCGAGGATTTGTCTGCCACTGCGAAAACGGCGTTGCGGGCGCCTATGATATAGTGACTTCGTGGAGCGTGAGCGACGGCTCGACCAAGACGAGGTTCCGCCTACCACAGCATGGGAAGCGGGAGGGCTCACCGACGGCGCGGCGGCGAAGCTCAGCTCGGACCTGCAGATTGAGCGCGAGTTCGGGCAAGGAAACGCAGGTGCGCCAAAATCGGATGAGGTGGCGCGCAAAGAGACGCGAGAGGTGCTCGCCTATATTAAAAGTGAGGCCGCCAAGCGCGCAGCGGAGCCGCCGTCGAAAAAATCGATCGACAAAAACGGCGCATTCTATCAGCGGCTCGAAAACTACTACCTAAAAGACTATCTCAAGCAACCAAGTCCGGAAACCGGCAAGGCCGCGGTCAGCAAGATCTCGGCGCCGCTCAAAAAGGATGGCCCCAAAGGCGACTGGTGGGAAGAACAGGGAAAAGGCTGGGGCGAAGTGACGCTGCCGGGCGGGGTCAGAACGCTTCGTTCCGATTTGCCGAAGACGGTGAACGCCGCCACCGATATTTTGAGCACAGCGAACCGCAAGAAGCTGCCCGTCATCGATGTTCCGCAAATGGTCGGCGAACCGAACCTGGCGAGCGGCGAGGACGCTGATGTCATGCAGGGCGGCAAGAATGTCTCACAGCTAATGCACTGGGGCACGGGCGTGGGTTACTCGGACGTCGATCCGATGGCGCTCCGCGAACTCTTTCTCGCCTATGAGGAGTTCCATCTCGAAGCATGGGATGTTTTTGGCGAAGATCCAATCAACGATCTCATCGCCGAAGACGCCGGTCGAATCATGGGCCGCGCGCTTCAGGCTGGCCAGCTCAACCGCGACAACTTGCATGCAAAGCTCGATGAGGGATGGAACGAAGCGCGCGCGTGGGTGGGCACCCTGCTCCGCGCGCGCCAGACTGAGTTCGACCAGTGGATTCTGCTGGAAAAGGCAAAACCGGCCAACTACTGGTGGCAGAAAGACAAGGAAAAGGACGTCTGGGGAAAGGACACCATCTTTACGATGCTCAAGGCCGGCCACTCGGTCGACGACTTGAAGCAGTGGAAGATGACTGAGCGAATCATCGATATGTATTCGCTCATCCCGTACTCGACCAAATGGGAAGAGGACCACGGCGAGATCAAGAACTCGCGCTTCATCGAGGCGATGCTCGCTGGGAAGTTCGATGAGATCATGGCCAAGTCAGTGAAAGGCGAGGAGCTGACGCCGAGCGACAAAGCTCGTGCGCTCTACTACATGGGTGTGCGCTAAGCCGAATTCGTTTTCGTCACCAGCTGGGGTTGGCACCGGTTGGGGCATTCATCCGAATGGAAATTTATGTGGGGAATCGAACCGTCGCCGTACGGGGTCGAACTCGATGCCTATCGCAGGCGCATCACGATGCCATCGTCGCTGTCGTTGCCGCCAATGTAGAGTCCGTTCGAGGTGACAAGTACCGATCGAAGCGACATGAGCGCTCCCGTCGGGAGCGAGGACCACGATCCATTGGCGTTGCGGCGCAAAAATGTGCCCGAGTCGCCGACCGCATAGATCCCGGTCGGTCCGGCCCATACGCCGTGAAGATCCTTCAGTACTCCACTGGTTTCGGCTGTCCATGTGCCATTTTGGAAGTGAACAATGGCGCCTGACGCGCCGACGGCGTAAAAATCCGAACCGCTACCCGCGATGCCGTTGAACGCACTGGTTGGAGCCGTCGACTTGCTCCAGGTGCTTCCGCTGTTGGTCGTCGATTGGATATTGACCATGTGCGCAGAATCGTATTCACCGACGGCGTACGCAGTGGTTGTGTTCGGCAGTCCAACGACGTCATTCACCCAATGGCCAATCGACAGGCTCGTCTGTTGGGTCCACGAGGTCCCGTTCGTCGAGTGGAGGATGAAGCCGCCACCGACCGCATAGAGATCAGTCGGCGCAGTCGGCGAATTGCCCCAAACGTTGCGGACATACCAGGTGCCGGCCGGAATGGTTTCGGTCCAGCTGGTCCCGCTGTTTGTCGACCGGAGAATGGTCCCGAGGTCTTTGGTCGAACTCCGACCCGCCACATAGATCGTATCGACGCCGCCTGCACGCGCGCCCCAGATTCCGGTAAATTGGTAGCCAGTGTACGTGACCTGGGCGGTCCAGGTTCCCGAGCCGTCCGAATGAAGAATGACGGCCCCGGCTGCCGCCCACATATCGTTCGCTGCCGACGCCCACATGCGATAGACAAACTCTCCACCGATGCTCGGGACCGTTTCGGCGACGAAGTGTCGGCAGGTGCCGGCGTCGCAGATCCCGCTCGCGCAGTCGCTGTTTGCCGAACACTGTTTGCCAAGACCGCAGCCGCCACAAGTTCCGCCGCAGTCGATGTCGGTTTCGCTGCCGTCTTTCTTGCTGTCAGCGCACTCGCTGGCAACGCACAGGTTGCTGCTCGCGCTACAGAAGTGGCCCGTCAGACAGTTGGCGTCGCTACCCGCACACGGCTGGCCATCGGGGCAAGCGCCGCAGCCTGAGCCGCAGTCGATTCCAATCTCGCCGTTATCCTTGATGCCGTCGACACAATAGGCCACGCACGAGTTGTTTTGCAGGTGATAGCCCGATTGGCAGCTCTGTACCGTGCAGGCGCCGTACGTATATCCGGTTCCGCTCGCGTTGCAGGTTTGTGTTTGCGTGGCCGAACTGGCATTGGCGCTGGCGCAGGCGATGGTTATCATCGTCCCCGGCGTACACGATTGCACGACGCAAGAATTGGATTGCAGCGCGTATCCGGATTTGCAGGTCTGAACCGTGCAGGTGCCGTAGGTGTAGTCGCTGCCCGTCGAATTACAAACTCGCGGCTGCGACGCGGTCTGCGAGTTTGGCTTTTGGCTGGAGCAATCGATCGCGCTCGTGCTGCCGGGCGTGCAGGCCTGGGGCACACAGGAGTTCGATTGAAGTTGATATCCAGTGACGCAGCTCTGCACGTTGCAGCTGCCGTAAGTGTAATCGGTGCCGCTCGCGTTACAGGTCTGGGTCTGCGCCGCCACCGCCGAGTTTGGTTTTTGGCTGGCGCAATCGACGGAGCTCACCGCGCCCGGAGTGCAGGATTGAGGCACGCAACTGTTCGCTTGCAGCACATAACCGTTGCGGCAGCTTTCGATGGTGCACGCGCCATAAGTAAAGTCCGTCCCACTGTCGTTACAGGTCTGCGTCGCTGACGCGATGACCGAATTCGCCTTCTGGCTCGAACAATCGATCGTGCTCGTCGCGCCGGGCGGGCAAGGTTCGGGCAGACATTCGTTTGACTGCAGCGCGTAGCCGCTTTGGCAGCTCTGCACCATGCACGGACCGTAGACATACCCGGTCTTGTCGACATTGCAGGAGCGGGTCATCGTCGCGACCACCGCATTGGCGATCTGGCTGACGCAGGTCACCACCGCCGGTGCGGAGCAATCGCTGGGCACGCAGACGTTACCGGCCGGCCCTTCGCAATGCTCGACACATTGGCCGAGAGTGAGATCGCATGCGCTGGTGGCGCAATCACTGGTGGAGTTACAGCTCTTGCCGAGCGCGCACGGCGCGCAAGCGGAGCCGCCGCAGTCGACATCCGTCTCGCCCAGGTCGAGGACGCCGTTCGAGCACATTCTGGCGGCACCCAGGTCGGCAAGTGAAGTGACCTGGGTGCGCCAACAAAATCCATCGGTTCCGCATGCGTATCCGCCCGGACAGGCGTGCTCGCCGGCGCTGCATCGAAGCGAACCATCCGCTTTCTTGAAGTCGACGCAACCCGAGAGTGCAAGGATCACGATCAAGTAGAGGCGCTTCATACTCGTTCCCCCCAAAGTGCCTACCGCCTCCTATACGCAGGGCACGTGCCAACGATTTGCGGTGGGTTTTCGTCCAGCGCTGCGCCAAAGAGTTTCGTCAGACAGGCCGGCAACAATCACGCAAGTACTTGACCTATAAGGACAATTTACTCTTCGAAAGGCACCTACTGCCTCGTTACACTGGGGTATCGAATGTGGAGTCGAGGGCGCCAGTAGGCTACTGGCTGTTGTCACACGCAGGTGGGATCGGGACCGTTCTGGCGGGCTTCAGTGGGCGCGCTTGGCGAGAAAGACCAGCGCCATAGCCCGATCACGCCGGGTTCCGTTGCCGATCGGGGTGGCCAGCGCATCGCGATCTTTTCGGCAGGTACAGACGGCAGACATTCTCAGTTTGTCGAAGTGGTTGGTGACCATTACGCCGCGACCGGAAAGACTATCTTCAGAGTCGCCGATCAAGCCGGCCTTCATGGCTCCAAACCATGATGACGTTGGCGCAGCGATCAGCTGTCGAAAAACTTCTCGCGTGTTTTTCTCGCGACTGCGCGTGAACGAACACGTCTATCGCGTCGCGTCACTCCGAACAGCAACGCTGCGAGCGCGGCGAAAACCGCCGCCGAAATGAGTAAATTGCTCTGCACACTCGAGCCGATTCGCTTCGCTGATGCGTGGAGATCGGTTTTCGCAAGCAGCGAATGAAGTGCGCTCACGTGTGCGGCAAAGTAAAGGTTCGCGCCTTCGCTCCCGACGAGCGAGTGATTGATGCCAACGACTCTCCCCTGTTTGTCGACGAGTGGAGAACCGCTCGAGCCAGGAGCTAACGTGGCAGTGTGCTGGACGAGTGGTCCAGCTTTGACTTTGTGGCCGTTTTTCCATTCGCTTGGATAGTCAGCGCGGACTGCAGAAACGACGCCAGCGGACACGCTTTGATCAAAACCTAGCGGACTGCCGAGCGCGAGCACCTGATCGCCAACGTGGACATCGCCTGCGGAGGCGAGAGGCAGGGGCGGAAATGGCTGTCCTTCGATCCTCACAATCGCCAATCGTCGGCCACCAGGCCAAGCACACGCGCTTTGTTTCCGTCGCGAAAAACTGCAATGAGATCGCCCTCGATCGAGGCGACCACGGGGTGATTGGTCACGATGAGATGGCCGTCGCCAATGACGAAGCCGGTTCCATTTCCCCGCTCGCCGGCACCGAGAACCTCCGAAAGACGAACGACCGAAGGCGCAACCCGCTCAGCAATCGCTCCGCTCTCGAGCTCCGCCGCAGCGCCACTTCGAAGCAGCCCAACGAACGCAAGCGGTGTGACGACCCAAGTCAACGCGCGCTTCATTCGCGGTCTATAACATATTCCGTCGCCCCCGAGGAACAACCTCGCCAGCCTCAATTATCGTCAAAGATTACAAAAGGTTCGTAGGGTAATGTGTCAATGTCAATTCCGCGGGTCGCTTCCGCTACGACGGCGTCCGTCGCCGGACTGCTCGCCCAAATGACTTCGCGATCGACTGGACAAAAATAACCGACCGACCACCACTTGAGATTTGGCGTGTAGAGCAGCTGTCCGTTCGAGCTGATCTCGTCGCCACAAATCGGACACATCTTTTTGAGGCCGAGAACGCGATCGCTCACGGCAATTCGGCGGCGACTCATACCAACGCTCTCATCACCCTAGATTAACCATAGACTACGGGGAGAAATTTGACTACTCAACTGCGTGGTTTTATAGTTGTTGGTTACTCGACAAGTTGACAGCGATCGTCAATGTTCGATACCGTCTGACACCATGGGTGGGATAAAGCATCGAGCGTTTTTGGTTGGAATTTGTCTACTGGCGTTTTCGTGCAGTACCCATAATAAAGGAACCGGCAAGCCATCGCCGGCGCCCGATGTGATACCAGACGCGGCGATGGCGCCGAGCGACAGTGGTTCGGCCGACATGGCCCAGTTCGTGACCGCCGACCACATGCCGCTGCCGCAGATTCCGCTCAATCCCGGTGACCCGCTCAGCGCCATGCAGATCGTTTCGATCGTGGCCTCGGACGATCCCAACGCCACGGCGATCTCCGCCTATGTCGATGCGCTCATCGCCAGCCATTGGTGGGATAAAGTCGGGGCCGAATATGGAGCGCTCCGACCCACAAGACATCTGCAGATCACCGGCGCGACGCTATCAGGTATCGATTTTTCGCAAGGACTTGGCAGTTGGCTACAGCCCTATATTAATGACGCGATTTCGCGCGCGCCCGCCGATGCGATGCCGAACGGGCATACCCTCTACCTGACGTTTCTGCCTCACGGAACGATGTGCGCCAACATCCCAAACATCCAGCTCCATGGCGCTCTCAATGGCTACGAGGGCGATATGTGGGCGGTCGCACTCCAGTGCGGTACCGGCGCGAACACGCTCATCGCCTCGCAACAGGTGATCGATGTTGCGACCAATCCGCGGTTGCCCATGAGCCTCGGCTATCAGATCAAGCCGACGCCCGGAATGAAGGTGTGGATGGGCCCAGTCTGGGTAGCGCTCGGCGGACAAGTTGGCGATCTTTGCGCCGAAGAAAATCCGATTACCGAGGGCATGTACAGTTACGTGCGCGTCTGGTCCAACCAAGAGGCGAGCGCCAACCACACGCCCTGCGTGCCCGCCGACCCAGCGCCCTACTTCAACGTCAGCCCGGCGCAAAGTTGGACCGCGGTTGCGGCGGACAGTACGGTTACCGTCGAGCTCACCGGATGGTCGCTTGGACCGGTGTCAAATTGGGCGCTGGCAAAAGGCAAAGTACTAAAGGCCGGCGGCTATACCGATAGCTTTACGTCCAGTCTGAGCGGGCCGAATACCGTGATGCTGAGCGGCGGAACTTTTCCTTCGGTGAACAACGGAACTACCGCCAGCATTAGCGTGACCGCGCCAGCGACTGCGCAGTCGGGCTATTGGGAAGTCATCATGGTGTCGAGCTTCGACGATAGCGGGCAGGAGCAGCATGGTTGGCCGGTCGGATTCTACGTGCCCTAACCTGCTGCGGGCCTCGTCTGCGGCGTCGCGCCTGCGGTCCGCTCCTCGAGTACAAGAGCGTACACTGCGGTGCGGTCCTCGGCGCTCCTGGCATCCGAGGCTCCTCGCGACGGTTAGGAATTGAGCAACAATGTGGCCTAATTTACTTCGACGACACTCCATTCATGCGCTTCATCTTTGATCACCACTTCGAACGTGTCGCCGACGCGGCGACCGAGCAGAGCTTTCCCGACGGGTGACGCAGGTGTGATCACCGACAAAAATCCGTCGCCGCCAGGCCCGACCAGTTCAGTGCCCGCACCGACGGGCAAGAGAAAGTAGGTTCGCTCCTGTCTGCCGCTGTCGGTTTCGATGGCGATGTCGACGATCGCGCCAATCCCAACTGGCGTGCGCGCATTGTATGACGGCACGCGACTGTTGGTGAATTCGGCGAGTGTTTTGAGATCTTCTTGCGCTTTGCGAATGCGCGCCTTTTGCGCGGTCGCCATGCTGCCAAACTCGATCGCCGCGCGGCCGTCTTCCTTCTTCTCCGATTCGGTCTGCATTGTGCGCGCGGTTTCACGCGCCTCCGCTTCGGCGCGCTCGGCAATTGCAGAGATCTCTTTTAGCTCGCGTGCGAGTTCGGAAATGAAATGGAATTTGTCGAGCCCCATTGGCTGTAGGGTAACGAGTCCCTGACGCAGGCGCCAATTTTCCGCGCGGCTCAGCTACCGACGACCGAACATCCGCCAATTGGCGAGGAGCGCGCGCGTTCGTTCAAAGGCGTTTTGCGAAGTGCGTGACGAACCAACAGCTGACTGACGGGAGGCGCGGCCGGCGAAGATGGTCTTGCGATACGCTTCCGAGTAGACGGTCGTCGTCGCTTGAACAGCAACGTCGATGTTGGTGCCGCTGCGTGCGCTGCCGCGATTGATGCGTGCAAAATCGCGGGCGCCTACGGCCACCAATCCATCGCTGCGCGCTTCGTCCTTCAAGAACTCGTCGACATATTGCGCACGGCTGAGCTTGTTCGCGTCCGGCCAGATGCCGCTACCGCGCGTCAGCGAATGGTTGATCTCATGCAGCAGCGTGTTGACTGCTTGGCGATCGGGAATCAGGGCGCCGATGGCGATCAAATTTCTCGCCGAGTCGAAGTAGCCAGCTTGGCTGTCCTGGATGAACTGGACGTCTACGTTGTAGCGCTCAACGATCGACAGCGCCTCTCGCCCCGTTTTGGTTTTGGCGAGCACGTCGGAGAGTCGGTCGAGGCGTGCCGCATCTTGAAACACCGGTTTGGCGACCTCGTTCCTCGTCGGCGCCGGTCGCGCATTCGGCACCTGATGGATGGTGTCCCAAAATCGCCCGTAAAAATCGGCGTACTTTTCATGAGTCGTCGAGGTGATGTACGTGCTCCAGACATCGAAGATCGCCTTTAGCCCGGCGGCGTGCGCCTGACTCTTGAGATCGACGAAGGAGACCCACCCTGGTGGCTTCGCGGCTTTCGCCCCCGCGCTGCCGACGCTAATAGTTGAGAACACGACCAGCCACAAGCGCATGCGACGTGGAGAGTTAGCAATCGGTATGCCCTCGCCAGAGGGAGCGATTTCAAGTAGTTACGTCCAAACGGTCACTGGTTTTGCCTGGCGGGATGAGCCGCCATTGTCGCATCCTAGGTCGCTACCTGGTTCAGTTTTGGGCTTCAGTTTGCGTCGCGCGTGGTGCGGCTGGCGACCACCAACGAACAGAGCACGAGCAGCGCGGAGAGAAGAAAACCGATGCCGGGCAAGTGCGTCGTGGTCCGCGTGTCGATGGCGAACGCAAAAAGCTCAGCAAAGGCAAACGGTGCAAAGATGCCCGCGAAGCTTTCTACGCCGGCAAGCGCACCTTGCAGTCGCCCCTGCTCGCTCGGGCCGACTTGACGACTCATCATCGACTGGGCCGCGGGGCTTGCCAGATCCCAGAGCGCGAGAAAGGGAATGATCAGAGCAAACCAGGCTCCGGTCGGCGCCAGGCCACAGACGAGGAATCCGATCACACCGAAAAATGATCCGACCAGCAATGTGCGCCGCTCTCCGATCGCCGCGATCACGCGTCCCGAAAGGCCCGCTTGCACCACCGCACCGCAAATCCCCACTCCAGCGAGCACCCATCCGACGCGCTTGGCATCCCAACCAAAGCGATAGTCGGCATAGAGTACAAACGTGGCGGGAAAGACGTAATGCGCCACGTTGTACAAAAGGGCGACCCAGATGAGGCCGGTGACTTGCCGGAACCTCTTTAGGTTGGCAATGGCACCAATCGCCGTCGCAGCATGCCAATCGAAGCGCGGGCTGCGGCGGCTGGGCGGGAGAGACTCCGGAAGCACGACTAGGCCATAGACGAAGTTACACAGCGCGAGACAGGCCGCGCCCCAAAAAGGTGCGCGCAGATCGATGCCCGACAAGAGACCGCCGAGCGCAGGTCCAACCACAAATCCGATTCCAAATGCGGCGCCCATTTTTCCGTACGCATCGCCGCGTTTCTCGGGCGGCGTCACGTCGGCCACGTAGGCGTTGGAAGTCGAAAAGCTGGCCGCCGTCATTCCCGAGATCAACCGCCCGACGAGCAACCAGGTGAGCGTCTTCGCGGCTCCGATGAGCAAAAAGTCGAGTCCCAAGCCGAGGCACGACAAAAGGATCACGACGCGCCGGCCAAAACGATCGGACAGCGCGCCTTGAATCGGTGTGAAGACGAACTGAGCGGTGGCGAACACCACGCTGAAGGTTCCGGTCCAGCGCGAAGCGGTGGCAACATCGCCGCCGACAAACTGTTCGATGAGGTGCGGCAAGACCGGGATGATGATGCCGAAGGCCAGCATGTCGATGGTGATGGTGACGAAGATGAATGCCAGCGCAGCGGTGCGTCGGTGTGGCGCGTCGTGCGGGGGTTGAGCCGGTTCAATCACAACGACAGCTTACTTTGGCAATTGCAGGCCGGCAAAAAGGAGTGGCGTGTGGCGACAGTGGTCAGAGGCTCGGTTCGTCTACCAATTGTTACACGCAGATGAAACTGGCCTATCGTTTGCTTGATGCCTCCGGCATGCGCAAACTTGTTTGCCTTTTGCCACTGTTATGGTCGACATCAGCGTGGGCGATCTCGCGTCACGAGAAAAACATCAAAGTAGAGTCCGTTAAAGAGAGCGGTAAAGTGGTCGGCTTCAAAATAAAGGTCATTTTACAGTCTTCGAACTTTGACGTCGCCACGGTCGGCATCGGTCGCACATCCGTTCGTGAGGACATCAAGAAAACCGGCTGGAATCCCACCGCGATGCGCGCGCTGGTCGAAAAAGAGGATCCGAAGTATGTGCGCTTGAAATTTCCCGCACAAAAGGGCCTCGGCGATCAGATTCCACGCGAAGTGCAGTATGAAGTACGCTACGGCGTCAACAATGACCTGACTCCAGGCGAAGAGGTCGATGTCTACAGCGCATGGCGTGGCGCAAACGACACAAAGAATCAGCACTTCTACGGCGTGTTTACCGGCGGGGGACACGAGTCGACGTCGATCAAGTTGCCGACCGAGTAGCAAACCTTGACGCGCGAAATGTGAACTGTCTACTCTCCTCCAATCATGAACTCGAAAATCAAGCGACTGGTCCTGAGCGGCATCGCGGCCGGCACCTTAGGATGTGGCTCAGACGCGCCCCCTCCGTCGATCGCGACGACATCGCAATCGCTCAACAACGCCATTGCTCATTGTAGCAATGACGCTGTTCACACCAACGACACCGACGCGACCCCCAGCGGGCAATACTTCCACTGGGGTTCCGGTGGCAACAACGTATCGGTGACTGATTGCAAAACCTACACGAGCCCGCAAAAATGGTGCTATGACAACACGACCAAGGGTGGAGGCGTAGGCTGCTTCGTGCTCCAATAGCGCTTGTCCATCGTTCCATCGCAGCCGTCGCGCTGCTGCTCGCGATCGGCTGCGCGCATGGTCCGCCGTCGTGTTCGTGCATGCGCTGTTCGATGACCGCCACTTTCGCGCCATCCGCGCGGGACAGCCGTGCGCCGAAGCCTTTCCGTTCATGGCCGCCGCGGGCGCCGAAAATCCACGCAATGCAGACCGCGATCTGTTCGTCTATCTGACTGAGGTCGGCTACGCGTACTGGTTCCACCACTCTGACGACGAGTCGCGGTTCGAGGAGGCGACTCTGCTCCCCGACGGCCGCGTGCGCGCCACGCGAACGATTGAGAAGCTCACCCTGATCGGCAGCGAGTCTTCTAAGGAGCTGCCGATCACGCAAGCGACCGAGCCGGCGCTCTATCTCACGTTCCTGCGCACCAAATCGCTGACTCCACCGGGCGATCCAAAGCCGCGCGAAGAGGAAACGGCGCACGCGATGTTGCGCGTCGACTTTCATTAGCCAGCTGTGACGATGCGGCGATAATGAGGGCTTTTGTCCCTAGCGAATCTAGCCCTAACTCCTCAGAAATCAAGGTCGCGGCTCGGCACATGGGCTGCTTTAGAGCGGGAACATGACCATTAAGAGCTATTTTCTGATCACCCTGCTCTCGCTCTCATCCGCATGGGCGACCGCGCCGAAAACGAGCCGCGGCATCCTGGCCTACCGAGCAGCCAAGCACTTCGGCGAGGAGCCAAGGACCACGGTGTCCTTCGTCAAGCGGGATGGAAATGCGATCAACGTTCGTCGAATGCACGACGGTAAGATCCTTGGCCCGAGCATGGAGCTAGGAAGCAACGGCATCCTCGAAACGACGCTCGCCCACGGGGTCATCGGACACCACGGGCCCAGTCAGGTCGGGCACCCGGTCGGTACTCGGGTGCGTTTCGAAAAGAGCGGGGGCATGGGCTACAATGTTGTTCGCGAAAACGACGGTTCACTGGTCTCCGGCATCATGCACATCGGTGCCGACAGCCTTGAGGAAGTTCAACCGTAATGTTGTGATTACGCGAGCCTAAGGAAGACCGCCTGTAACGTGATGCACGAAGCCGACGGCAGTCACGGTGGTGTCCTCGCGGGTATTGGCCGAAAAAGATTATCGAAGATGTACAGTTCTCTAAATAAACAGTCGTAGATCCTCCTAGACGAAGCGCGCCAAACGGGTTTAGCCTTCTCGTCGTGCAAGGACCAATACTGAAAGTTGTCGCCACTACTGCGTTTCTCGCCGGCTGTAGCCAGGCAGCTTCGTCTGTCGACAAGCCTGATGCGCAGCCGGCCTCCGTAACGCTGCCCGACGCCGGACCGAGCTATGACCCGTTCGCGCCCATGCCCGACACCAGCGAAGGGCTGACCAACCTCTCGAGCGACTTAAAAGCCGTGCTCGAGGGAGACGCACTCAAAGACGCGTGCACCAAATATTGGAAGGGCGCGACCGATCGCAAGAGCATGCTGTTGTGTGGCAAGTCGATGTTCTTCGACCAGCCGTTCGGTACCGCCGGCCTGTCGGAAAAAATCGCCAAGTTTTATTCCGGGAACTTTCCCGACCAGCTCGGGTACGGATTCTCCAAGATCGGCGGGATTGAAGATCCGCGCCGGACCGACCACATGCCCATCGGCTTGGCCCCGACCAATCCGAGCGGCAACGTCGCCTTTACCTGCGCCAGCTGCCACTTTGCGCAACTACCCGACGGCCGCTACTCCGTCGGCGCGCCCAATCACAATTGGCAATACGGCAAGGAGATCCTCACCATCGGCATCTCAGCTGGCTTGGCGCTCGGGTCGAGTACTCCCGCCGATCACGACCCGGCGGCGGTGGCGATGATCCAGCCGGTGCTCGACAAGATCAACAGCGACATCGGCGTTAAACTGGCGCTGGTGAGCACGGTCGCCGGACTCGCCGGATCCAACGCGCCCGCCATCTCGGTGCAGAACGAGCACTACTACGCCACCTGGAACCCAGGCACGATGGACTTCATCATCCAGCCGCTACCGTTTGACGACGACGTGCTCACCATCTCGAAGATCATCGGCATCTGGAGCCAGCCCACCAAGGACGAAATCAGCGCCACGGGAATGGAGAGCGCCATGCTTGCCTGGACTGGCGACGCAAGTTCGCTTACCGCATTCGTCAAAGGATTTGTCGTCATCGGCCAAGGCGATGTCGCCGCCTGGCCGGAGGACAAGCTCATGCCGCTCGTCGAATATGTCTACTCGCTGCGCGCGCCGAGCAATCCTAATCCGCCCGATGCAGTCCAGGTGGCGCGCGGCAAGCAGCTCTTCAGCGACAAAGGATGCATCAGTTGTCACGACGGACCGCGCGGCTCGGGCAAACGTCTCTACAGCTACTCTGAGATTGGCACCGACAGTCAGATGCAGTACTGGCTCGATGCCAGCGGCGACGGCAAAGCGTGCTGCGGATTCGACCTCGCCGGTGACGTGACTCTCAATCGCGCAATCAAATCGCCGCGCCTGGCCGGCATGTGGGCGCTGAAACGATTTTTGCACAACGGGTCGGTGTCATCGCTGCAAGAACTATTTTGTGTGAACGGGCCGCGCATGCCGATCACCACGCCGGCCTATGGCAATCAAGGTCACGACTACACCTGTAACGGTTTGTCCGCCGACGACAAGACGGCGCTTATCGCGTTTTTGTTGGCCCACTAACCTTATCGCCGGGAATCTTCATGTGTTTGCCGTCGGGGAATAGCTCGTCGAACGTAAACCAACGCACGTTGGTAAATTTCCCGCGGCGCCACTCTCTCGTCTTAGGCATCGGCCTTTCCAAATCGACCAGACCAATGCGTCGCAAGAACGTCCGATCGTCAGGCACTTGACGCGTCGATAGGCGTGTCACTGAAAAGTCATTGCGAGAGATCGTTCGACGGTTGGCATCCGCCACCAGGTGATATGGCAACTGCATCTCGAGCAAGACCCCGTGGTAGCGATGATCTGGCGGATTTCGCCAATTTCGACGGATCTTCACTGCTTCGTCGGTGGCATAGATAAACGGCTCGGTCGGATCCATCGCCGCAAACTTGTCGCCGCGTTTAAGAAAGTTCGTGTTCTTTTTGTCGGGCCGATAGGCGTCAGCCTGCATTCGCAGTCCTCGGTAAAAGATGAGCGGTTCGAGCTTGCGACCGCCTAATGCTTTCTTGACCAGATCGGGCCGCTTCGCCATTCGCTGCGCCACCGACTCGTCGAATCCCGCCTCGCGATAGCGCTGAACCGCCTGCTCCCGCGGGCTTGGCGCAGCCATCGCGGTATGCAGTGAGGTGAGGATGAGGAGCGCGGCGAAGTGACGCATAGCTCACACTTGAGCAAGGCCCATGCCGGTGGTTTTACACAGGAAAACTACGCACTGGGGTTCATTGACCCGGTCACCGAACTAGCTTTGGAGACACCTTAGCTACAAAAGCGCGCCGCGACTTTCGTAAACTCGCCGAGCGTACAGCTGGCCGCGCCGCCGAGCTCCGCACAAGCTGCCAACTTGGCCTCGTCGCAATTGTTGGTGCACGCCTCCACCGCCTGCTCTCGCGCGCCGCAGCCACTCGGGCGACTGTCGCCCAACGCCAGCGCAATGCAGCCGCCAACATTGAGCGACACGCTGCCTGGCTGCGAAATCAACGGTCCACCGGGAGCGCTCAGGCAACTCGCGCACGCGCCGTGATTGGCGACAAATTGCTGGCATTGAATAGGCAACCCATCGCCCAGACAAGCACGCTCGTACGTGGCCAGTTCGTCGGCGCTGCACACCTTTTTTTGCGCGTTCGGTGGCGTCCATTTTTGCGTCGACGGCATGGACGCATGCGAACAGGCGACCAACCAGACGAGAAGCCATCTCATTTGACCTCCAACTTGTAGATGGTGCTGCCGATAGCGTAACCGACGCCGCCGACGAAGCGAAAGCGATTGATGAACGCGCCGAGCGAGCGATCGGGCTGCCACGTCTTGCCGCCGTCACTCGTGCGATAGACCGGTTTGGCGCTACTCTCGCCGCCAATCCAGCCGATCTCGTCGGTGATGAAGCCGACGCCGAGCGCGTTGTAGGTGTCATCGATGAGCGGCAGCTGCTGCCAGCTCTGGCCGCCGTCGGTCGTTTTGAGAAAACTCGACGGTCCGCCGCCAAGCGAGAGTACCGAGGCGTAGCCGATGTTTTTCGACGGAAATGAAAACTTCCAACAAATCTCACCCGCGTTTTCTGAGGTAAACGCGGTTTGCCAACTGGTCCCGCCGTTTGTGGTATGCAAGATGACGCAGTTCGCGTCCGCGTCGGTCGATGTACCACCGGTGATAAATCCTTCGTCGGCGGAACTGAACGACGAGTCGATGAGCATCGCGATCTGCGCCGAGAGATCGGACGAGCTCCAGGTGGCACCACCATCCGATGTCTTCAAGAAAAAGCTCGGGCCGCCCACGCGGCCGGTGGCGACGATGTGCTGCGCGTCGATGCGGCTAAAATTGCAGATGCCCTTCGGGGCCGGCCCGGTGATGCTCGTGACCGGGGTCCAGGTCGCGCCACCGTCGCTCGTCTTGTAGAGCGGCGTCGTGTCGGTGACGCCCGGGTAGTAGTCGGTGCCGATATTGGAGGCGAAACCGTGCATCGCGTCGGTGAAAACGATGGCGCGAAAGTAGGTTCCCGGTTGATCGAGCTGCTTGGTCCAGGTCGCGCCGCCGTCGCTGGTGTGGTAGATGCGCCCGAGGCCATTGATGCTCCAGCCGGTCATCGCGTCGACAAAGTAGACATCGTCCTGCTTACCTGGGATCGACGGCGCGCTCGGGAGTTTTTGCCAGCTGGCGCTCAAGATCGCGTTTTCGGCCAAGTCGGGAGCAGCCGCCAGATCCTCGCTAGGCGCAGCGTCGCCGCGTCGCAAACTGCTGCCGCTCGAGCAGGCCACGAGAAAGAGCATCGCTAGTTGGGTTCGCATGCGGCACTGCTAGCGCGGGCCGCCGCGCGCGAATACGTGAAAATTGCTTTCTATCGTGCACGAAATTGCGCCGGCGTTTGCCCGTACGCTTTGCGGATCGCGCCACCGAGCCCACTCGCCGAGTTGAATCCGACTTCGAACGCGATCGCGGTGGCGCTCATCTCCGTCGAGCGCAAGAGGCGCGCCGCCTCTTTCACGCGCAAATTCAAGAGATGCGCGTGTGGTGTGCGACCGAACAGGCGGCGAAAGCGGCGCAAAAAATGAAATGTCGACAGTCCCGCCGCCGCGGCCAACTCGTCGAGCTGATGCGCGGCAGACAGATCGTCGCGCATCAGCGCTTCGACTTCGCGCAGCCGCGCTTCAATGCGCCGATCGGCATCGACCGGCCGCAACCTACCGCCCAAATGCTGCTTCATCAGCCACAAGCTCAGATGTGCGAGCAGCGACGAGACCAAAAGCTCGCTTTCGTCTTGTTTGCCATACTGCTTCAGCGCTGAAACGAGCGCCGACAATTCGAGCGGCGTGGCCATCGATTGGAGCGGCAACTGCTCGAGCTCGAGCGGTGCGCCCAGCTCGTCGACCGCGGACTTCAGCAAACGCACCGGCAAGTGCACAATCGTCTGCGTCGACGGCTGCTTCTCGGTCCAGCTCGAGTGCACAAAGTTGGGCGGAATCAGCCCATAGCGACCAGCCGTCAGACATGAAATCTCGCCTTCGACCTCAGCGATCTCACTACCCTCTTCAGCCACACAAAGTTCGAGCGTATCGGCGTGGCAGGCGCCGCGCGGCCCGGACGACTGACGGGCGCGCCACTCGCGACGAACCACCCCGCCAATTGCTGAGCACCTTCACGCCGCGAACCTAGCACGTTTTGCGGCGGCCACCGACGAAGGGGCCAACTGTCTACAGCTCAACCTACTAACACAGCTGTTACGCAGGGTTACGCTCTGCCAGACAATGGAACGAGACTTGCTGAATAGAGGATCAAGGGGGGAATCATGCAGCGTACAATCGTAGTAACGGCGGCATTGTGCCTGGTGGCATGCGGCGGAGCGACCATGGGCGGCGTGGGCGTGCCGGGTGAGGGCGGAGCCGGCAAAGCCGACAACGTGAGCTCGAATGCGCCGGCAAATACGCCGATGAATGTCGAGTGCTGGGAAAACTGGGGAAGTAACAACGACAAGCGAACGCATGCGCGTTTCACGCTGTCGGCTGACGGCAAGAGCGCATCGGCGACCGTCGATTGGGACGGAGAGTCGAACCAATATTCGGGTCTGACGGTTCGTACCAAGAACGAAACCCTGCCGGCCATGCCCGAGGAGCTCGGCGCGTCGGACTTCCCGATGATCGGGCTCGATTTCGTCGATGAGACGAACGGTTTCGATTTCTTGGTGATCGAAGATCCAATGCAAGCAATTTTTGCCAAGACGAAGGTCTTCATGGCCCTGCATGGCTACGTTAATTTCAAAGCCAAAGATCCGAGCGACCAAAACAAGGTGCACGAGATCAATGACTTCAACTACTTCATTCGCGACTTCGCCTGCGTGATGCGCTAGCTACGACAGATTCAAAAACGGCTTGAGCGCGTGGCGGAATTCGCGTGCATTCGCGTAGCGCTGCGCCGGATCGACCGCGAAGGCTTTGGCGAGCACGTCGCGCAGATGAATGGTGCTTCCGTCGCTCGTCACTGTGACGTCGGGAAGATCGCTCGCGTTTTCTGGACCGGTGCGCTGCGCAAATTTGCCTAAGTGAACGGCGTAAACATCGTACGCGGCGGTCTACACGTCCGCGTTCGCGCCGCCTCCTGGCGCAGACGAGTCACTCCGCGACTCAGGCGCGAGATAAAGGTGTTTCGCGGTACTCTTGAATCGCTGATCGACGATCGTTACCGTCGATCATGTTGTTTTCGGGATGCGCATCGTGATGAGCGTATCGCTGTTGTATAATTCAGGGACATGCGACCCAGGAGCCTGTCCCCCATGAAAATGATCGCGGGTCTGGTGGTTTGTGCGGCGATTGCATATGCGGCCGACGAGAAAGATAACGGGGCCGCGCGACGCGCGAAGGCAACCGATGAGCTGACTGTCGTCGAGGACAACCATCGGCTGCGCGACCTTGCTGACAAGTTGCGCGACACGAAAAAGGCCATGCGCGTTGTCTATTCTGCGCGACTCTGCCAGCTCGCGGACCAACGCAGAGAGGTCATCAAGTCTCGTCGCGATACCAAGCAGCGCCCCAGCGAACTGCGTGGTGAACTTGAGCAACTGGACAACTCGAAGGCAGTCGTTCTCGAAAAAATGGCAAACGAAGAGCTCGGCAAGCCGCTTCCCTGTGGCGACAAAGCTGTAAAGGGCATCTTGTTTTGTGTTGACGGCGGAGATTCCGCAAGCTGTCAGAGTGACGAACTGATGGCGATGAAATACATCCTCACGAATATGTAGAATGCCGCAGGGTCGGCGATCGCGCTCATTTTTGCGCGCGGTTCCATGGCGTCATGATCTTGCATCGCGCGGTCGTGGGCCGTACTTCATACACGGAGACTGCGCCAATGTTTCGGCTCTACAGCGCCTCCCGCAGCGCAGGTCTGACGCGAGCGCGACGTCTGGGCATGATCTTGCTCGGATCGTTTGCGATCACGGTGTCGAGGACTTGCAACCGGCCGCGCAGGAGAAGGAGATCGATCTTTCGATCGAGGACGATGAACCAGTCGAGGTGGCGTGAAGTCCTGGGGTGCTCGTCAGCCTGCTCTTTAACCTGGTGAGCAACGCCATCAGGTATATGGGGGACGCACTCATCCGCCGGGTCACGCTGCACACGTGCCGGACAAACGGACGAGTTCGCGTCGAGATCCGGGACACCGGACCGGGTATCGCAAAAGAGTTGCAACGCCGGACCTTCGATCCTCACGTACGCGGCTCTGAGACGTCCGCGCCAGGATTCGGTCTTGGCCTTGCGACCGTTCGCCGGCTGGCGGAGTCGCATCATGGAGCTGTCGGAGTGGAGTCTCTTTGTGATGGCAGCTTGTTCTGGTTTGAGCTTCCTGAAGCCGACTTGCGGGGTTCAACCTGACCCGGTGTTCACCGGATTCCGCCGAACCACATTGCGCCGCAGCGGCAGGGCGACAGCTTCTAGTCAGGAGCTTCCAACATGAGACAAATCATCTGGCTGTCGGCAGCGCTGCTCATCCCACTCGGAGCGGTCGCTGCACCGAATCCGCAAATCGATCCAATGGCCGACGCCCAGATGCGTCGGATGAGCGATTACCTTACCTCTCGCAAGAGCTTCCGCTTTCGTGCCGAGTCGGCGACCGACTTGGTGACACCCGAGGGGCAAAAGATTCAGTTCTTGGCGACGCAGCGACTGGCGCTCAAGCGGCCTCACTACCTGCGTACCGATCGCCAGGGGCCCGTCGCCGACGTCGTCGCGCGTTATGACGGGCAAACGTTCAGCGTCTACGGCAAGCGCACCGGCTATTATGCAACCATCGCTGCGCCTGCAGACTTAAGCCAAACAATTGATCTGGTACGCGATCGGCTCGGCATCGACGCGCCGGCCGCCGATCTGTTGGTCGATGATCCATACGCCGAGCTGATGCCAGATGTGCGGGTTGGCCGTTATATCGGCGTCGAACCCGTCAATGGGATCCAGTGCCACCACCTCGCATTTCAAGGTGAGAACGTCGATTGGCAGATCTGGATTGAAGACGGACCGCGCCCCGTCCCGCATCGCTACACAATCGTGTCGAAAAAGGAGAACGCGGCGCCCGAGTTCAGCATCGAGTTGACCGATTGGCAGGTGAACGTGCCAATCCCGACGAATGATTTCGTGTTCCGCCCGCCACCTGGCGACACCCGCATTGAATTCCAGCCACCTGGTCGACAGACAGCACATGCCGGCCAGCCGCTCGGAGGTACACCATGAAGCGTCTGCTGATCGTATTTTGTCTGACATTGACCTCTGGTCCAGCGCATGCCGTGATTGGTAGGCCGCTCACTCCGTTGAGCTACGCTGGCGTTGCGCGTCGAACCGCTCGGCGCACCGCATATGTCGGTGCAGCGAGCTACGGTGCTGCGACCTACGGTGCCGCTGCCGTCGGAACTGCCGCAGCGGTGGGCGCCTTACCGGCTGGTTGTGCCGTCGGCGCCCCATGCGGCGGCGTCGTCTATCAGCCGATGTATCAAGGAACGACGTTGGTGTATGTGCCGCAATAACACCGGCATCTACAGCTGAACCCGTCGCAAAGGCGCGTCCCACTGTTGCGCAAGCAGCTGTACGTGGCGATTGAGCTCCTGCGCCGCATGTCGATATCCGATTTCATAGAGCTCACGATGCGCGCGCCATTCGAGCGCTTTGAAAGCATCGACGGGCGGCGCCATATAGACGACTTCCTCGGCGCAATCGAGTGCGATCTGCTGACGAAATTTTGAACCGACTTGCGTCGAGCGCATGAGGATCTCGAAAAGCGGCGGGCCTGCCGCCTCCCCCCGGATTTTCGAACGCAAGGCGCGTACCCATCGCATAAACTTTGTCTTGGGCTGCGCAAAGTTTGGCGCGCCGTAGGCCGACACGTCGACGGCGATGATCGCCCCCGGGCAGCGATCGGCGAGAAGATCGTATGGCAAGTTGTTCATCAGACCACCGTCCACCAACGTCGCGTCGGCAGTCTGCACGGGCGGAAAAATTCCCGGTATCGAGCACGACGCACGAACGCTTCGCCACAACTTGCCCCGTTCGTGCACGATCATGCGCGAACGAGACAGATCGGTCGACACGCAAAAAAACGGAATCCACAAATCTTCGATGTCGCCGTCGCCAAGCTGCTTGCGCAGCACACGGTTGAGCTTTTTGCCGCCGAGCACGGCAGAAATCGGCAGAGTAAAATCGTAAAGCGCGCCTGGACTGGCAAACAACTCCTTCACTTCGGTCCGCATGCGTTCGACGTCGAAACCAAGTGCGACACCGGCGGCAAAGATGGCGCCCATACTGGTACCGCAAACGTAGTCGATGGGAATACCGGCATCTTTAATCGCCGCCACGACGCCGACGTGCGCAATGCCGCGCGCCCCGCCGCCTGAGAGAACCAATCCAATCGGTCGGGCGAGGATGAGCCGAACGACACGCTCCATATCGTCGCGCCGACCGGCGCGAACGTGATGTACGCGATCGACGTCGGCCAAGCTTGTCCAACCGGCTGTTCCTGACGGCACGGAGGTGGTCGCCGGGTGGACCAGCACGAGATCGATCTGGCGTCGAAGCCCGGTCTGTATCGCCGGCGCGATCGTTCGGTTGAACAGATCAAGATCCGGTGCGCGGAATTGTGCGATTAGCACGAGGCGATCCGACTGCCGCACACAGCGAGCGGTCCAGCCCGGCGATGACACATCGCCATCGTACAAAACTACATTGTCACCACTGTCGAGCGTGCTCAGCCAGCGGGTGACGCGCTCGCTGTCTTTGCTGGCTTCAGAACCGAGCGCGTGATCCAATAGTTGAGTGGTCACGTGCAGCGCTCGTCGATGCTTCACGGCAATTTCGACGAACATGTCCTTCGCCGCACGCTCGGCGGTCTCGTTGGCGAGCGCGATCAGTGCAAGATTTCCACCGCTCGCGACACGCGGTGTCCAAGCCGACTCGAGAAATGCATCGAGCACGTTTGACGCGCGTTCACTCATGCGGCGCGTGAGCGCAAGCAAAATGGCCGGGTGATTCTCAACCAAGCCGAGCAGTCTCTCCCGCGGCAAACGCAGCAAGTGACTGTCGCGAATTGTGTACAGTGACACTGGAAATGTGCGATCGCTCAGCAGTCCCAGTGTTCCAATGATCGTGCCGCGGCGAAATTCATGGAGTCCGTGTTCTAGGCCGCTATCTCCGTGACGAACGACGCGCAGGGCACCGTGCACAACTCCAATTAGCGCGTCGAATCGCTCGCCTACGTGCAATACACAGGTCCCGCCCTTCACCGCGACGAGATCGCAAGCGTCTACTAAATCAGTGAGTGCGTCGACGCCAATTGAGGAAAAGAGCGAATCACGCTGAAAGAGCGCGAGCGCTTCTGCGGCGAAGCTCGACGCGTCAATGAAAGTGCCTTCTGTGCGCATGTCTGACAAGCAAACGCTCTATAGGCATGGCCGCCCGCCGGACAATCCGATTGCCTCATAATCAGTAATAGACTCCGTAGTAGCGCTCCTGGTAGGCACGCATGTGCGCCTTGTTGAACTGCTTCTGCGCAGCCGCTCGTTCCCTTGCGGCGCCATAGTGGTCTCCTTGGCTTTCGAGCGCCTGGGCTTTCGCGAGATGCTCATGCGCGCCGTGCTCAATGGAGGTCGAACTTGCGCATCCGGTTGCTGCCAATAAGACGATGATCGCTGCCCGCTTCACGTCGACCGTCCTTTCTTCCCTGTAGGGGATGCATCGGAAGTGCCAGCGCAGAGTGTTGCACTCAACCGATCACCTGATGTCGATTTGGCCGCGCCGACCTAGAACGCCAATGCCATCTGCTCGGCAAGGAGGAGGCCATGCGCATCAAGCTGCTTGTCCCGGCGTTGATGTTGGTGCTCAGTGTTCTTGGATTCGCCTATGCGGCGGGCCGCACCGAAAAGAAACCGAGAGCTTCACAAGAAGTAGACCCGCAAGGCAAGCCGCGTGTGTGCATATTGGCGACCGGAGGTACCATCGCGGGAGCACAAGCGAGTCAAACCGAGTACGGATATCAGTCGGGAAGTTTCAAACACGAAGATCTGATCTCTGCCGTACCGACGATGAAGCAGCTCGCGGTTCTTACCGGAGAGCAGGTCGCGAACATCGGTAGCCAAGACATGAATGACCAAGTTTGGCTTAAGCTCGCCAAACGAGTGAACGAAGTCTTGAAGTCGGGCGACAACCTCCGGTCGCCTGTCTGAGCACCTTATGGGGCCGCCACCATCCGCTTGCCCCCTGAATTGAGCTTGCGATCGCTCACCGGAGACCGATTGTCTGACGCGATGGCTGCAAACATCTATGCGACGTTGGCCCTATTCGCCGGCTGCGCAGTTCTCCCTAAGCATATCGACCGCCCCTCAACACAAGCGATTGTCGCCGCGATCGATACGCCGCTTGGCCGACTCGCCTCTCCGCCGAAACCGCTGGAGAGCGGATTTGTCCTTTTCAACACTGGCGATGAAGCCTTACAGGCGCGCGTCGCCTTGGCCGAAGCCGCGCATGCGAGCATCGATGCCCAATATTTCGAATGGGCGGGTGACACCATCGGCCGTGCGGGACTCGCGCCAGTTATCGCGGCGGCAGACCGCGGCGTACGCGTTCGCCTGCTCATCGATGACCACAATGCCATGGTGAACGCGGCATACTCGAAGTCGCGACTTGCGCTCACCGATGTTCAGGTTGGGTTGTACGAAATGAAGCCGTTCGCCGCGTCGCGGGCACTGTACGTCGCCCGAGCGCAATCGTCTGGCGCGCATCTGGCGCTTCACGGCAAAGCGGCGGTCTTTGATCGTAAGACCGTGTTCCTTGGCTCGTTCAATCTCGACCCGCGTTCCGCCTTTCTCGACACAGAAGAGGTGTTCGTCATCGAAAGTCCGGAACTGGCCGCGCAGCTGCTGACTGCATTTGCCGTCGATTTCTTGCCGGCAAACGCCTGGCAAATCGGAAGCGTGGTTGGCAGAAGCGAGAGCTCATGGATCACTGCATCCGGATCTCACGTGGAGGTCGAGCCGCACGAGCCGGCCGGAGCATGGCGCCGCTTCCTCCGAACCCTCGCCAAGTTGCTCCCCATTCGCCGGTATCTATAACCCCCGGTTGCACGCGTGAACGTGGTGCGCAGAGACCTTACGATCAATGGCTGAAGACTTTCGACTTGGCATCGGCGGGCCGTTTTACCGCTTAGAACGCTCAACGCACGTCGATACGTCGCGTCGGCTCATTTCAGCCCTTGTCGCCATCACATGGGTACCACTGTTTGGTTTCGCGCTCGGCCGATGGGTCTTGCACGAGCCGATCGAACCGCTGTTCCACGACCGCTCCTTGCACGCGCGACTCTTGCTGGCGCTTCCACTATTTGTCCTCGCGCAAGATCTATTGGACCGCGTTGGGCGAAGCGCGATGCGCCGTATCTTCGTCGAGGACTATCTGTCTAGCGAGTCGTCGCGCGAACTGAAAAAGGTGATGGCGCGCGTCGAACATTGGCGTGACGCGATGTTGCCCGAGACGATTCTACTAGCGTGCGCGCTGTCCGTCGGTATCGGAGTATTGACAAATTGGGTGCCGGCAGCGGGCCCGATTCACGCCATCGCAACATCAGGCCTGGGCCCGATTCGGGTCTGGTATGCGCTCGTCTCGCTGCCGATCTTTCAGTTTATGCTGTGGCGAACCGTCTTTCGTTGGCTCCTGTGGCTGCGCGTCTTGGCCGCACTGGCTCGCACGCCGCTGCGGCTTCTGCCGATGCACGCCGATCGCCGCGGTGGGATCGGCTTTCTCAAAGTTCCGAGCGTCTATTTCTGTTCGCTCATGCTCTTGGCGACGAATTCGGTGATTTGTGCCGGCTGGGCAACGCGAATGGTCGAACATGGCGAGCGTCTCCAGACATTTCGCGCCCCCTTTTTTGCCATTGTTCTGATTGGCATGTTGGTTGCCTTCGCACCCCATGTTGTGTTCACGCCACAGCTCTACACAGCGCGTGTCCGTGGAATCCGCGAGTATGGGGGGCTGGTCAGTCATTATGTGCGCGCTTTCCATCAACGCTGGATTGCGGCAGAAGATCGGTCCAACCTGCTCGGCTCCCCGGACATGCAGTCTTTGGCGGATCTGGGCGACAGTTATCGAAACAATGTCGCTGGCCTCGGAGTGATCTTGTTTTCAGCTCCCGACTGGGAGACGCTGCTCTGCGCAGCCCTGCTGCCAGCGATCCCGCTCTTGTTCATGGAGCAAACAACGCACGAGGTGATCAAGCGAGTGTTGAAGATGTTTGTTGGCGCGGTTCCGTAACCAATCACGTGTATGCTCGCGCGATGTTGAAGAATCGCTCTGCGCCCCATTCGTCAATTGTGCCGGTACTCACTGTGTCCGACGTCCGCGCCGCGGTCGCGTGGTACAAAAATGTATTCGGCTTTGTCGAACACGTGCAGATCGGCGAAGGCCATCGTGCGCAGTTGGGGCTGCCCGATGGAGGCGAGCTGGTCGTGGCCGAAGTTCGTCCCGGGCGCCGCCTTCCTAACAATGAGAGATCGCACCAGATCCTGCTGAAGGTTAGCGACGCTGCTGCCGTACTCGCACGGGCCACCGAAGAAGGTGCGAAGGTGGCAAACGAACTTCGCGATTGGGAGTATGGCGAACGTCAAGCAACCATCGATGATGTTTTTGGACATGAGTGGGTGCTCACGCAGACGCTCGTCGATACCGCGCCCGAGGAGTGGGGTGGCACGACTGTTACCCCGCGCAATCGCTAGACCTGCACAGTGTTTTCTCCAGTCTTTTCAACCTGATCGGGTTAGTTTTTAAATATTGTCCGGACTGTGGCCATTCAAACGTCAAGTGATCAGAACAGCGCAATCGAAGCGCTGAAGAAAAAGGAGACGCAGCCATGAACACCTATCTTTACATTTTTCGCGGTGGAACTGAGGCAATGGCCAAGTATTCGCCGGCGGAACTGCAGGCCAACATGCAGAAATGGGCCGATTGGATGAAGAGCCTGACCCAATCCGGGAACTTCAAATCGGGCGAGCCGCTCGAAGCGACCGGCAAGACGGTACGAGGCCCTAAAAAGACGGTGACCGACGGTCCGTACGCTGAAGCCAAGGACCTGGTCGGCGGCTACCTGCTCATTACAGCCAAAGACCTCAATCACGCCACCGAGCTGGCGCACGGTTGCCCGATCTTTCAGCACGAACAGGGCAGTGTTGAAGTGCGACAAGTTCGCCAGATGTGAGCGATGAGCGAACGGCGCGGCAATGCAGTCTTGGTCGAGAACCTCTTCCGTCAGGCATCGGGCAAGCTGCTTGCCGCGCTCACGCGTATTCTCGGCATACACAATTTGGCGATGGCGGAAGACCTCGTCCAAGAAACGTTGGTCACCGCGCTCGAAGTGTGGAAATACGATCGCATCCCGGACAATCCCACCGGATGGCTGATGCGCTGTGCGCGCAACCGCGCGATCGATGCCATTCGCCGCGAACGTGTGCGCCGGCGCTTCGCTGGTGACGTGGCGCAGCTGCTCGACTCAGAATGGACGCTGGTACCCACTTTCGATCGGCTCTTTTCTGAGCGGGAGATCGCCGACGACCAGTTGCGAATGATGTTCGCCTGCTGTTCGCAAAAGATCGGGAGAGAAGTGCAAGTCGCTCTCGTCCTCAAAGTCCTTTGCGGCTTTTCGGTCGACGAAATTGCCGCCGCATTCGTGACCAGCTCTTCGGCGGTGGAAAAACAAATTTCGCGCGGCAAACACATCCTACAAGAGGAAGGCGAACTGGCTGAGATCGACGCCACCACGATTGCTCAGCGACTCTCCGCCGTGCAGCAGGCGCTCTATCTACTGTTTAACGAAGGCTATCACACGACGGACGAACGCCGTTTGCTACCGACGCAGCAGGAACTCGCTTTCGAAGCAATGCGCTTGTCCGTTTTGTTGGCTGAACACGAGGTGGCTGGCACGCCGCAGAGTCGCGCCCTGCTCGCGCTCATGTGCCTTCATGCCGGACGGCTCGCCGGGCGAGTCAACGCTGATGGACATCTTGTCTTGCTCGAGGACCAAGACCGAACACGATGGGACCGCGCCCTGATTGAGCGCGGCCTCGAGTGGCTCGACGGCGCCAGTACCGGCGAGCAGATCAGCGAATATCATCTCGAAGCGGCGATCGCCGCCGAGCATTGCATCGCCGCTCGTTTCAGCGACACCAATTGGACACACATCGTCACGCTATACGATGCGCTGCTCTCGCTGCGTGGCACGCCAGTTGTGGCGCTGAATCGCGCGATTGCCGTCGGACAGGCCAAGGGCCCAGCGGAGGGACTGCGAGCGATTGCCGCCATCGACGATCTCGAACGCTTGGCGGAGTATCCCTTTTTGTACGCCGCCCGCGCCGACTTGCTCGCGCGTTTGGGCCAGCGTGAAGCGGCGTGTTCCGAGCTGCAGCGAGCGATCGCGCTGGCGCGACATTCGGCAGACGCGGTGCTCTTGCAACGCAAGCTCAACGCGATCTCTATTGCACACGAGTGAAAACCTCGACAGGATCCCCGCTGTCGAAGTTGAGTGGGATGAAGAGCTTGGGCGGTTTACCGGCCTTCGGTACTGAAAATCGAACCGCGATCTGTGGGGCCACTCCCGGTATTGCTTCTCGCGTCAGAAACCGGCGCCGGCCCCGATAGATCAGCGCCAACCGCAACGTCCGAAACTCGATCCTCAGCTGCCCACTTTCGGCCTCGACCGCAAGCTCCCCGTAGCCCGGATGTTCATATTTCCCCACCACCTCTTCGATGGGAAAGTCGACTGCAACACTTCGTACCTTCTTCGTGGGTATCGGGGTTTCCTGCAGTCTGCTCGCCCAGTCGAGCGGCGCGAGGCCAAGCATTCGATCGTACGCGCTGTAGGCGAGCGCCATGAGCGCCTCGGTTGCGCTGTCGCGATTTATGAGGACAATCAGCCCCTGCTCCGTTTCCCGAACAAACCCCAAGTGAACCGTGAATCCATCGATGATCCCGTTGTGGACCAAAAGTGGATGGCCGCGATAGCGTTCGTGAATCCACGCCAGCGCGTAACTGCGCTGCTGCACTTCGGGCGGGTCAGATGCCGGCATTTGCGCGTACGGGCGATGGAGCTCACGAAACAAGCTCTCGCGCCTGATCGGCCGCTTGGTCGAGCTTGTCCGGCGCAGCTGCCGTCGCATAGATGTTCTTATCTGAGTTGTAAACGCTGAACTGTCTGCCGTTGTCTCGGAACACGACATGGCCGTTCGGACTGACCCGATCGATTCGTATCTCGCCCGGGGTGCGCCATCGGTAATCCACCCGGTCTTGCTTGTTCTCGTCGATCTACTCTCGCCGCGACGACGCATGCTCCTATCTTTCGTTGCAAGGAAGCGGACAAACATGCGGGAGCACATCGTCGAAATGTTAAATGGTCCAGGGACGACGCGATTCATCGTGCAGCCGGCCTTGGCGCTCTTGGTAGGAGCGCTTCATGGACTGCGGGATGTTCGCAAAAGTCATCCGGCGGTGATGACGAGGATCACGCGCGCGCACGGTCATCGGCTCGGCAGTTTTGTGAAGGAACTGCGACTCATCGTCATTCCGCTGACCATCGCGGTCGGCGCGTCGCTCATTTTTCAGTACATCATTCGCTCGCGAGTCAGGATTGGTTACGCTTTCTTGTACGCGTTGTTGTTCGTGGTGGTGCCTTACTTCCTGGCGAGAGACTTGGTGGCTCGCTCGCGATTCGACGCAAGGCGCGGTCTGCGGTCCATTTAAGTTTGATCATTGCAGCTTGATCATTGCCGCGACGAGGAGCAAGCAGCCAAGCAGAACCAGAACGAAGCCAGCGGCGCCCCAGCGAAAGGGTGCAAGAACGCGCGTCCGCGCGCGCGCTTCAATTTGCTCGTGCAGACGCGTTGGAAACAGCCACAACATCGACGGAATAGGACCGGCGGCGCGCAAGTGACGATAGAGACGCACGTGATAGACGATGCCCGCCGGCACACCAAGTCCCAAGCCGACGCCCAAACAAATGATGCTGACCGAAAAAAGAGCGACGGCGGGCAAGAGCAACAGCGCAACCGAACCGCCGAGAAGCAGCAAGATCGAGATGATCAGTAAGAACTCGCCCACCGTCCGACGATTGTAAGACGATCAGGCGCAACCGACCAACGACCAAAGGCTTCAGAACTGTCCCGAAGGATAGGCTCGCGGCACCGCCGGCGCTTCGTACTCATCGAGTTTGCGGATGTCCCACACGAGCCCGAGCCGCTCGAGGCCACGCATCATGAGATAGTGACCATCAAAGGCTTCCCACCATCGTTTGCGCACCGCAAAGTAGGTGGGGTGCGCGTGTTGGTTGTTGTGGCACGAAAGGACCCCGCAACCCGCGTGTCCAGCTACTCAGACGTCTGACGCGCTCAGTACATCGAAGTAAGAAAGGATGGCGTCGGCACCTTCGATGAGCGTCGTGCCGTCCCAGAGCGCGGGCGTTTGCTCGCCGCCGTGCGCCTTCAAATCAGCGATGACTTCGGGATAGTACACGTTGCGAAAACGCACCCGCTCGAGCCACGCACTCGCCGCAACGAAGCTGCGCACCTTTGCCGACGCACCACCGTCATTGGCCGCGTGAAAGAGCTCGAGCAGGTTGGACGACATCGCGTAGTTGTATCGTACACACGAAGCAAACGGACCCGCGCTAGAATTCTTCGCGACTACAAATGGGCGGGGGAGGAGGCACTCACCAGGACGTGGTTGATGCCCCCTGAGTCGATGGACTCGTTGACCGCCCGCACCGCCATTTGAATCAGCGACTCCGCGGTCACGACATCGATCGAGTCGGGCGTGAGCAGGACCGAACCGATGCCGCGCACCCCGGTAGAATGCGATAACCTGGCGGCTGCCTCATTAATTTGTCGCGAAGCCGATTTCACGTCGAGCGCGCGTTTGAATAGCGCAATGCGTCGCTTGTCGAACATGCTGAGCGCTGTCCGATATCTCGTCCCGGCGAGCCGGATCGCATCAGCGGCACGCTCATCAAAATCGTGCTCTAGCTCAAAAATTGCGAGCTCAATCGCGTTTTGCCGACGCGAGGCGACGCGCAGCTCCATTTCAACGAGCACTTCGAAGCCCTCGCGCGTAAGCGCCCAGGGAAGCCCGGCCCAAGGAGGACTCTCACCTGCCGGCGCTTCCACGGGGCCCCAAAGACGGGCGCTGCGGCGGCCTGCTTCTTCGAGGAGCAGCACGTCTTCGGCGGGAAAGCGAGCGAGCGAACGCATGGCCAGGCACAGCGCTCCGATCGCCACCAGCGGGTTGCTAAAGATCGGCACACCTGCGAATGACCGGATGCCACCGAACACGCGCCAATCGCCGGCGATCAGATGCCCGTTGCTCGCATCGGGCACGACGAGTGTGGAACCCGTTTCGATAATCGACAGGATTGGCGAATCTGCTCCCAAGGTCTGTTTGAGCGCAGTCGGCGCGTCGGTGATCGAAATGGCGACGAGCGACTTCTCCCGCATGAGCGCAAACAGCGCGAGGTCGACATCAAAATACTCTTTCAGCCAAACGAGAACGGACTCGATGCGCGCCGTCAACAGGTCCATTGGCACCGAGCTGACAGCCAAAGATGACGCTTGTGAAGCGCGCATACGTGCGATAGCCGCGAGCTCGGTTTCTTGGTTGAGCACAGCCGGACTGGGCGTGCGCCCAGCGAGAGCTTCTTCCACCAGCATGATCAGTTGGGGAAGGGCCACCGGTTTGCGCAAGAATGCGTAGGTTCCTCGGCGTTTTGCTTCGCTTACCGTGATGTCAAATCCGGAGCACAAGATCACCGGCGGCAGTGAACCGGCGAAATCACTTCGAGCGTGGTACAAAAACTCAAAGCCGTCCATCACCGGCATAACTGCGTCGAGGATGATCACGTCGGGACGCGCCAGCTTCATCGACTTGAGCGCGTGCACGCCGTCGATCGCCGTCTCGACACGGTATCCCGCGCTCTCGAGCGCAACTTGAAAGCACTCGCGAATGTCGATGCTGTCATCGACGATGAGTACGAATTTTGCCGGCATGACCACCTCCTGCCGCCGAAATGCCGGCACCGTGAGCAGCGAACCCGCTATTGATTGCTTGGTGTTATGTCTAGCGAACGGACCGGTTCGTTCAAGTCAGGCGTCCGCCTGGTGATGCCAGCGATCGATCTATATACGGCTATATACAGCTAAATGCGGCTAGCGTGCTCAGGCAGATGAGTTCGAGTCCGTAGGTGGGGATCCGCACTGAATGGGTGCTCCGGTACCAAGTTCTTTAATAGAATCGGCGCTCGTTCCGCGGTTGATGATCCCATCCCATGGACACCCAAACTTTGCGAGCGTCATCTTGTGCCCGACGACCGTGGAGACACCTTGTATTGTCGACAATCGCCAGATCGCCCGCGGCCCAGGCAAGGTCGACAGCAACGCGATCAGCGGTTTCACATACTTCGGTGACGATCTCTTTCGGTATTGGTTCGCCGTTCGCCATCATCGGCATGTAATCACCGTATTGCGTTGGCATAATACTGCTGGCGAGGCAGAGCTCTTGACTGTGTTTAGGACGAAACACCGGGCAGACGACCCATCGTGCCTGTGCGGCTCCGTCCACAATTTTGAAAGTCAAATCGGGAACCAACGCCTGGAGTTCAGCGGTCAAACTTTCCAGCGTGACCTGTGGGCCCTGCTCGATACCGAAAACTTCGAGAACGCCCATTCTCCCGAGGTAGTACTGTAGCTCTTTCAGTTTCATCGATGCGCCCAGATTGAACCCGGGCCGGTGCGCAATCTTGTTGTTCAGCAAAAAAGTTTTACAGTCCGCCGACAGTTCGCGAAAAAGTTGAATGCCATCGCAGACTCTGGTTTCACCGCCGACTCTGGCAGGCGACTCACACCAAAACGAGATGATGTCGCCGCGAAATGGCTGTTCGCCACCTTCGACATGAAAAAAGATCGGGAAATCGCCGAGCGCGACTGTGGTCACGCCTTTGATCTCGTGATCGTTTCGCGCGTTCTGTTTGATGTTTTCCGCAAACCTGGCGATAAAGTGTCCCATGAGGGCCCGAAACTCTTCCGCAGAGGCGTTCGCCCCTTTAATCCACAGGGTACCCGTACGATTGAATTGTTCTTTCAACCAAGGGATGGGTAACTCACTCAGCTTCATCTTCCCGCCGCAGTCGATCTTGGTCCCATAATCCTGCCGAATCGTTTCTACTCTGGGTGAGTTTGGCATTTGCTGCTCTCCTGTGTATCAGGTCCTACAAACCTGGGCGAAACTTCTCCTGCAGAATACAAAGTGACAGTAGAAAGCACACGGCCATCTCGAAGCCCCAATCCAAGGGAGGCGGAAGAGTTTCGTAAGCCTCGTACTTTTCGAAGAAGGCATACACTGCTTTCTCTTCGAAGAACGGCACCGCCTTGGCCATCGAACGGATCTTTTCCTTCGCTTGGTTATAAAGTGGATCGCTGCCGTCTCGTTTAATGGGAGCAAACAGGGCGCCTGACCGAGGCATCGTTCGGATACTTTCAGGAATCAAAGAAACGGCTGCGTCGCGTGCAATCTTTTTGTCGATCAGGAGCGATTGCGGGAGTTGGCGAATAACTCCAAACACTCTTGTATCGAGAAATGGCGATGTCCAATCGGTTGAAGTAGACGCGTGTAGGCCGCCAAAAGACTGGTGGTTACTCGCGATGACCCGCCGATGCAGGTACATCTGCTGCTGATACTGCGGCCATTGGTAGTACGCGGGAGGCAGCGCGATCGCCGCAAGATGCATGGCGATTGGATCGAGCTCTTTCTTTTCTGCGACAAAGTTTCCAAAAATTGGCCGTAGCCCGTTGCCCAGTAAAAACCGCTTTCGCGCCGCCATCGCAGCCGGCAAGAAGCCGTAGCGATCAATCGCAGCGGACAGGCGATTCGGCCCTTGGACCAAGGGGGATTTCTCTCGATCCGACGGCACACTGTCCAACTGCTTCTGCGTAAACATCAAAAAATCATGATAGTCCCCACACATGATTCGATAGTAATTGCGCTCATGTGCGGTCTTGCCGACGAACCACAGTACGGCGAACACAATCTCATCTTTGGCGCACTCATAGCCAAGGATGGTGCGTTCATAGGCTTCAAACATGTCCTTACGTGGCGTGGCAGTAACGACAAGGTCCGCTTTGTTGAACCGCGCCGCTTCCACCGCGTATGGGTGGAGAGGGTCTTCAGAATCTGAAAACTCCGCATGATCCAATGCCTGAGTAAAGGCGGTATAGCTGGATCCACTCAACTTCGTCGCAATACCGAGTGCCAGGGACGAATCGAAACCACCGCTGAGGGCAAATCCGGTACGCCCACCATAAAGTGCGATCCGTGACTTTACCGCTTGAACGAGAGCATCGCGGTAGCTCTCGACAAATTCTTCGTTCGACTTTGTGGGTTCACCGATCGGATAGTCATCGTCCCAATAACGAAAAATGCGCTGGTGATGCCGGCTCGCCACAAGGCAACAGCCAGTCGGTATGCGATGGACATCGCGAAAAAGAGTTCGATCTTCCGGGCAGCCAAAGAACAGATCCTGAAAGACTGTTTCTTCGTCCCAACGCGCAGGAACGCCGGAGGCCCAAAGCGCCTTTGCTTCTGACGCAACATACAAAGTCCGGCCGACAGTGGTGTAGCAGATTGACTTGGTACCGAATCGGTCACGAGCCACGAACAATTGCTCGTTGCGGGAATCCCACAGCACGATGGCACATTCGCCCTGAATAAACTGCAGGAACCGCGGCCCATAGTGCCGGTAAAGTCGGGCGACCAGTTGCGGCGCGCTAATCGCGTCAGACGGGTCGCGCAAATAGCGGTTAGTCTCATTCACATCCAAAACATCGCCAAAGATTGAAACGTAGACTCCGTCCTCATTCTGTGACGAAATATTCTTGCTCTGCGGGCTGTGGCCGACACCGACGGCGATCAGGTCGCGTTCTGACCACACAGTTTCGACGTCATCGCCTGTGCGATTGAATGCGCGGAGACCGCCGCGCAGTCCCTCCACCGATACCCGCCCCTCAGTCGCCAGGATTGCCAACAGGCCGCTCATTCTAGCCCCCGGTCCGCGCGGCGCATCTGTCGCCGGCGTTCACCAATCTTATGTTTCCCGCACGGCCAGTAGCAGCCGGGCGGGTGCCACCTTTACCCGGCTTTATTGTCTATGATGCGTGAAGATTTTGCAAGCCGCCCGTTACTAACTTACCTACCGTCCGACATGCCTTGAGTAGCTCGTCCGACAAAGGCGTGCCTCGTACCGCGCGCGAAAGTGCCAGCCCGCCGTACATCAATGCCAAGAGCCCGAGCGCCAACTGTCGACGCGGCATGGCTGGAGAGTCCGCAAGGTGGCGAGTCAGCTCAGCCGTGATCGATTCGAACTCGTCGCCTAAGACCGCAGCGTGCTCCGGCGCTGTGGTTCCAACTTCTCCGACGATCGCTGGCAGCGGGCAACCTTCGGTCTCCAGATCGCGATGCGTCGGCGAGAGGTATCGTTTGAGAATGACAAGCGCGCGATCGCTTGTTGGTTTTTCGCCGAGGCGCGTGAACAGTCGCTCTCGTAGCCGGGCGCCCGTCTGACGGATCGCCTCATTGACAAGCTCGGCCTTGGAGTCGAAGTGCGCATAAAACCCACCGACGGTGAGCTTCGCACCCTTCATTACATCGGCGACACTTGCCCCGGCAATGCCGCGCTCGCGAATCAGCCGCGCTGCCGATTGGAGAATGGTTTGGCGCGTGGCCTCTTTTTGCTCCGATTTCGACACCTGCGCCAATCCGCGGTCGCGCATGTTCAGATCCTCTCGATGATGGTCGCGATGCCCTGACCGCCGCCGATACACATGGTCAGAAGCGCAGTTTGCTTTTTTGTGCGCTCGAGCTCGTCGAGTGCGGTGCCGAGCATCATCGCGCCGGTTGCGCCGAGCGGATGGCCGAGCGCGATCGCTCCGCCGTTGACGTTCACGCGCGCCGGATCGATGTTCAACTTTCGCATTGTCTGCAGAACGACCGATGCAAACGCTTCGTTGATCTCCCAAAGGTCGATATCGCTCGCCTTCATTCCCGCCATGCGCAGCGCCTTTTCACTCGCTGGAGCGGGCGCGGTCAGCATGATGACTGGCTCCGAGCCAATCGTGGCGATCGCGCGAATGCGCGCACGCGGTTTTGCGCCGTGCTCACGAACGTAGCGCTGGGACGCCAAGACAACCGCTGCCGCACCGTCGGCGATGCCGCTCGAGTTTCCGGCGGTGTGAACGTGGCGGATCGCGCCCGCTTGCGGATAGCCGCGCAGCGCGATTTGATCGAGCGTCTCGCCATTTTCACCGGCGATCATTTCGCCCATTGCGACGAACGATGGATTGAGCGCCGCCAGTCCTTCCGCCGTCGTATCCGGTCGCGGAAACTCGTCGCGCTCGAGTGCGACGGTTCCCGTCTCGGGGCTCTTCACCGCGATGAGCGAACGGCCAAATCGCTTCTCATCGAGGGCGCGGGCGGCATTTTTCTGTGAGCGCAGCGCCACGCCATCGATCTCTTCACGCGAAAATTCTTCGAGCGTCGCGATGAGGTCGGCGCTGATTCCTTGCGGAACTTGGAACAGACGTTTCCGCAGATGAAGATTGTTTCCATCTTGGCCGCCGCCGTCCGAGCCCATGGGAACGCGCGACATGCTTTCGACTCCGCCAGCGATCACGAGATCGCTCGCGCCCGAGGCGACGCCCATTGCGGCAAAATGAACCGCCTGCAATCCCGAACCGCAGAAGCGATTCAGTGACACCGCAGAAACTTCGTCGGGAAAGCCGGCCGCGAGCACCGCATTGCGCGCAATGTTCGCGCCCTGCTCGCCCACCTGCGAAACGGATCCGGCGATGACGTCATCGACCAAACGTCTGTCGAAACCCGATCGTTCGGGCAGCGCGGCGAGCACCTGGGCCAAGAGCTCCTGCGGATGGATGGCCGAGAGCGCGCCTTTGCCCGCCTTGCCGCGTCCCCGCGGAGTTCGCGCCGCATCGAGTATGAAAGCATTCATGCGTGTCACCTCATATTATAGCTATAATATTACAACCATCATACAACCTGTCAAGCGCCACTCTTGTGCCGCCAAGGCACAGGAACCGGTGTCTAAAGACATCTTTTTGCGCGGAGACTCAATGAGTTACCGACGGCGGCCGCGGCGAAGCAATTGCATATCTGAAGACTCACGATGGCATTTAGACAGTCGAGGTGGGTTCTATTTGCGTTGGCCGTTTCGGCGACGGCGTTTGCCGATGTCCACGTCACCGTGCACGAAAAGACGTTCGTCATCGGCCCCAAGGTGGCGAGCGGCTATTTCGGCGTCGTTCACCAGGGTAAGGACCTTCATACTGGCGAGCGCGTGGCCATCAAGCTTTTGCACAACCATCAAAACTCGCACCATAACCGAGAGAGCTTGAGGACCGAGTTTCGGGTCGCGCACGAACTCGAAGAAAAAGCGCCCGAAGCTCCGCTGGCGAAAGGCATCGGGGTCGGCACCACCGACGAGAGCAGTCCACGAACGGCGCTGGTCATGCGTTGGCTGGACGGCAAGTCGATTGGCAGTCTCAGTCAACCGGCGGAGAAGCACGCGCCGAAACAGGCGATCAAAATGGTGCTCGAAGTTCTTCGCGCACTCGCCGCGCTGCACGCCAGCGGCTGGGCCCATCGCGACCTGCATTTTGGCAATATCATGATGGATGGCGACCGGCCGGAATCGGTCAAGGTGGTGGACACTGGTGGCGCTCGTAAGGTCGACGATAAATGGGGCGGCAACGTGCACGCGATCAATGCGCCCACCGGGGGGACCAATCGACAGTCTGACCTTTTTTCGGCGGGTGCGATTCTCCAAGGCCTGCTCACCGGCCGCGCTCCGTCGCCTGGCGCATCGGTGGGCGAGTTGACGGTTGTGCATGAAGGCCACCAAGTGACTCTGCAATCGGTCATCGATCGGGCGATGGATAAAGATCCGCAGCGCCGATATCAAACGGCCGAAGAGTTTGCAACAGCGCTTGCGCCATTTGCCGCGATTCCATAATGAGCGGGGGAATTCGACCAAAAATTCAAATGCGTCACCTGGAAGAAAAACTTCAATTGCCAGGCGATCGGCTACACGTTCTGCCAAAACTGGCCCGGTGGGCCCAAAAACTGCTTTCAGTATGGTCTCATTGGAAATGCAACCACTGCAAACGGTAAGCATTGGTCACACCGCCTGGTGGCAACGCGCGAATCGACTCCTGGCTGCAAACACAAATATCGCTTCTGCTTCCACGAGCCTGAGGACCAAACCATTACCGCCTGCTGGGCCCAAGACGACGCGCAACCGGAGGTGCCCCTGGCAATCCGAGACAAAACTACAATGGGGCCGACTGGCACATGGGCGGACTACGACATCTCGGGGACTTTTTACCGAACGTTGAAGAGAAGTGTTGGTGGGCCTGCGACAACAAAGAATGCATTGCAAAGACCTGTGGCGAGTTGAATGGCGCCGGCCTGACCTGTCAGACGGCGCCCGATTGTAAATCCCTCGTCGCGCAAACGTGCAAGGCCACCGATGTACGCGCGTGCACCGGCGGTAAACCGCCAAAGCTTTACACTGCGATTTGTGGGAAAGATGGCCACTTCGCGGTCTACACGCCTCCTCCCCAGAACTCGGGAGGTGGATCTGGAACCGGCGCAGGCCCTGCCACCACGACGGGCACGAACACAGCGACTGGAACTGGCAGCGGGACCTTGCTTTGCATCGACTAAGTCGCAGCGAGCGCCGCAATATCCGGCACCTCGAGCACCTGTTTGGGCGCACCACTCTTCACGCAGCGAATCATCGCGCGGCCCACCTGCTCGAGCGTGAGCGCGGGAAAGAACAGCTTCATCACCGGCGCGAACACCAGCGCCGCGCGAAAGAGTGGCTTCACGTGTTTCTGCCCCGGTTTCGGCGTCATCAGGCCGGGTCGAAAGTTGTAGACGCCCTTCAAAGGCAATCGTGTGAGCGCGTTCTCGGCGCGGCCCTTTACGCGCGCCCACATCACTCGGCCCTTTTCGCTGCCGTCGGTACCCGCTCCGGTGACATAGGTGAACACCAGGTTTGGATTGAGGCGAGCGAGCGTGGTCGCGAACGCAAGCGGAGTGTCGTAAGCGACCACGGTATAGTCGGCCTCACTCATCCCGACTGAGCTGACGCCGGCGCAGTAGAAGCACGCATCGTAGCCGGTCAGCTTCGCCTGAACGTCGCTCAGATTGCGAAAATCGGGCACCAGCAGCTGTTCGAGTTTTGGATGGGTATGATCCGTCGGCTTGCGCGAGACGCTGAGAACTTTTTCAACCGCCTCGTTCTCGAGACACTCAAGCATCACTCCTTCGCCGACCATACCGGTGACACCGGTCAAGATGACGCGCATGCAGTGGGATATACTACGGCCATAGCCGGCGAAGCTTTAATGAAAAGAAACGGGACGTGCTTCAGTAGCCTGCGTGGCATTTCCGTGAAACGTCAGTTTGCCTTCGTGGGCGCCAATGGTGACGTGGGTATCGCGAAACCCGCGCTGCCGGCGCTCGATGAGGAACTCGTTCATTCCGGTCTTCAGGTGCCCTTCGGCAAACATTCGTGCGGTTGTGGCGCCACCGCCGATCCGCTGTAAGAGTGCTTTCGCATGCGCAACCACCTCGGGCGAGACCTTGGCCTCGACGCCTTGAAAACTGGCGACCGCGACATCGATCGACTTGGTCAGCACCTTGGTGATCGAGTCAGCACCGTGTGGAGCCAATTGGGCTCCGACGTCGACCAGTCGAAGAACACTCGCTAAGGGCCCGAGCACAACGTTTTTGGACGCAGCAGCGGCCCGCTCGCGAAACGCCCGCGTGCCTTGGACCAAGCCAAACGGTGCCGGAACGTGCGCCGACGGTATTTGCCGCGCTTCGATGAAGACCACTGTACCGCTCAGCTTGGTGAGCGAGCCCTCGTCGGAAGTGAATTGACCGGTTTTCAGCACGCCTTCGATGATGCCGAGCGCTTCGGGCGTGGCCTGATGCGCATTTGCAAACACCAGCGCGGTCCTCGTGTTTTTCATATTGCCGAGCTGCGCGCGCACTTCGTTGACCGGCCGCGACACATCGATGATGTAAGGGTCGTTTCCGTAGCCGACACGCGCCACTGTGCGCGCAAGCTCGGTCTTGCCTGAGTCGGCGGGACCGGCAAGGAAAAAGCTGGCGAGTGGACGACCATCGCTCTGAATGATCTCACCCCGATTGGCGACGTCGGCGCGGAGGATCGCGCGCGCGGCTTCTTCGATCAGCTTCTCGTTTCCGACAAAGCGCCGGTCGATCGCTCGCACCGCCTTGCGCAAGGGCGACTCGACTTCGGACCCCGCGATCGCAATTTGCGAGAGATCGTTGGCGTGAGCATTGGCGGCGGAAATGAGCAGGACGAACAGGGCAAGGCGATGCATGGTGACACTCCTATGCATGCAGAAATGCACGGTTCATGCCGCCTCGACGCAACAAATTAACCAGCAGAATCAACGCCATACAACCACGACAGGGACAAAAGACCCCGCTTTCGTCGAGGTGGACTGGCGTCTGCTTCGGCCACCGGAACATTGCAAATAATTCGGCCGACGCCGCGCGATCCGCGTAGGAGTTCTCATAAATGTGCTACACGGCAGCCTCGACCAGGGCGCCAATAACAACGGAGAGCTCGATGACGCGATTGTTTCACTGCCTGCCTTTGCTACTGGTTGTGTCCTGCGGCGGCGACGACACCGGAAAGGCCGGCATTTCCGATACTGCCGCCGATCCGCGTTGCAAGTCACTCTGTGCGAGCGGCGATCCGGGCGATGGCCTGACCTGCTCGACTGCCAGCGTCGCCGACTGCATTTCCAAGTGTGACACCAAGATTTACGGACTCTCAAACGCCTGCGGCAGCTGTCTGCTCGAGAACGCGCAGTTTGGCGCGCGCGAGGCGGCCTCGACGTCGTGCGATGCGAACAACGTATGCAGATGGCAAAGCGGCTCCATTTCATGCATGACCCAGAACGGAACTGGTAGCTGTACCGGCACCATCAACGGAAGCAGCTGCACGATTGCCGTCACCAATAATATGCAAGACGCAGCCCAGGCAGCGAAGTGCAACCAACTTTGGTTCCCGAACGGGTTTGCGTGCACCGTGGGCTTTCAAAAATCGCTCGCCGATTGCTCTTCGTTCTGCAGCGGATCGGGCACCGGCACGGGCACGTCGACAGCGACGGAAACTTCGACCGGAACGGGCTCCGGTACTGGCACCGGATCGACCGAGCACATCGGCACGCAAAAGTGTCTCCCCACCGACTCGAGCATGGGAAATCCCCTCGAGGTCCGCTTGCAAGAGCGCGACACCAAGGCGAGCGGCGGCGGCTCGATCACGCACAACTCGAGCGGTCAGATCACCGAATGGCAATCGAGCGGCGTCACGGAATATTTTACCTACAACTCGAGCGGCAACCTGACCGAGTGGCAGCAACAACAATCGGGCCACAACATCACCGAATACTTCACCTACAACTCGTCGCAAGCGCTCACCGAGTGGCAACACCAAGAATCGGGGCACAACGTCACCGAGTATTTCACCTACAACTCGAGCGGCGCGATCACCGAATGGCAGCACCAAGAGTCGGGCGACAACATCACCGAATACTTCACCTACAACTCAAGCGGTGCGGTCACCGAATGGCAGCACCAAGAATCGGGCAACGACAGCACCGAATATTTCAGCTACGACTCGAGCGGGCAGCTCACCAACGCGCAACACAGCGGCGCCGGCGGCGGGTCCGACACTCTATCCTGCAAGTAGTGTTTCCCCACCGCGACACTTTACTTTCATCTAATCGCCGATCTTTACTCACCTACTGGTTGAGCTAGACTGAATTCGCGAACTGCTACACGTGAATCGCGCCCGGCGTTTGATATTTTTTTGAACGCGGGCGCGTCGGACAGCAACGTCCTAGCAGGAGAGTTCTATGAAGATGGTGCACGCATTCGCCATGGTGGCAGGCATTCAATCGATTGCGATGGCCAGTTCATCCCTCGCGATCTAATCTACAGCAGCCATCGGGCAGCACTCTTCCAATCAGCTCGACACAACGCGCTACCCTGTCTACGGCAGCTGCTTAAAAAACGGCGACGGCGGTTCAAGTTCACGCGACCAATGCTGCAACGGGACCGGGGCAGAAGACCGGAGGGCCCTGTCGCGCGGCGTCGTCAACCACACGCCCAATTGGTTGGAAGCCGACCTAGATCTCAGTAACGTGTTGCCGCCGAGTGGAATGATTCGGGTCACACTCGTAGAAGGCAGCTCGGGCATCCAGAGCGCGCCGATTCCCATCTCGACGCCAACTCCAGTGCTCGCGATCGATGCGCTGCCGCTCACGAGCTTACGGCGCCTTCGCTATCACCGGCAGCTATCCGGATTCGACCTGTCCAACGGGGGTCAGCAATCCGGGGAACCTGAAGTTGTCCGTGACCTGCAGTGCAAATCACTTTCACGCGTTCTTCAATCCTGGTGGCGTTTCGATCCCCGATGGACCGCTGAGCATCACCGCACTCGACGGGACGGCGCAAGTTCATCAACCGACCAATTTCGTCAACATGCGCGTCGGGTGTGTTGTTGTGAAGCCGCCCACCGACGGCAGCAACCAGTAACCATCACCGGCGCCAGTACTTCAACGCCCCCGACAATCACCGGCGAGCCAGCCGACAACCTCGTCTTCGTCGCGCCCACCTTCCAACGCGTCGGCCTTCCCGCGGTCGTGGCGGCGTTTCAGTTCAGCACGCACAATCCGGTCCCATGCGAGGCACGGTCGTTTCAGCTATTCGTGCGATGTTTCGAACTACCTGAGTGCCAATGGCGCGTCGGCGCTCGCGTACGCACTTCCGGTGTCGCTATTCGCCTATCTGGTCAATCCCTCGGTGGAGTGCGATCTGGCATTCGGCCCAGACCACTATCATCTCGATCCTTCGGTTCCGTAGCTTGCGACCGTCCGTCGCAGTCGCAGCCCCAGTCCCCATCACGAAAACAATCGCAAGCGAGAAAGATTGCACGTTTGTGCTCAGCCCTGTGCGGCACATCGCTTGCTTTGGGTGGGCACATGCGAATCTTGGGAGAACGTTGCATGAGCTTACTCGCGTTAACGACGGTCCTCAGCCTGATGGTGCCCACAATCGCCGCCGCGGCTTCAAGTCCGAGCCCGGGGAATTCGAGTTCACGCGCAGATGATGCGAAGCAACTCAGACGAAGCCGGAAGCTGATTGAATGGTGGGCATCGGCCGATCGCGCTGGGAACCGTTTTGTTCAGAAACAGCTCCGGCGAGTCGCAAAATCGGACAAAGTGGAACCGTTCGACGTCGACAGCTATACAGAAATAAATGGCATGAGTTCGAAAGCGTCCCGCTCGATCGCGCTCCACCGCGAAGGGGAGGGGAACTACCGGATTACTGCCATCTCGTCCACCCCAAGAAGCACGAGTAAGCGCAGCAAATCGGCGACCGGTGGGCCGCTGGTAACGGAAGACCGCTTCGTCGCCGGCAAGCGGTTGCCACGACTCCTCGATGGGGCGGTGGACCCCGCCCAGGTCCACCAGCATGATCTGATCACTTACACCAAAAGCAGTGACAAGCCCGACGAAATCTCTGTTCGCGTTGAGCGCGGGACGTCCCATGTGCTGAGCACGACGATCCACCGCTAAGACCACTCACCGCGTCACCTTTCCCAATTTTTCGCAAAAATGATAGGTTGAGCAATAACTCGGGAACCTTCGCGGTTCAGGCTCGTTTACCCTACCATGCTGGCGCTCAAGGAAACCTCATCGCGCACCGAGCTCGATGACCTGACACTGGCCCGGATCAAACGGGGCGACCGCGCGGCATTTGGCGATTTGGTTCGCTTTTATCAGCGTCCGGTATTTGCGCTGCTGTCACGGATGCTCCTCGGCACGACCCAACGAGACCTGGTCGAAGACTTGGCGCAAGAGACCTTCGTGCGCGCATTTTCGGCCATCGAAACGTTCGGCAGCGATGGTCGTACCCACCTCTCTGCTTGGCTGCTCACCATCGCCACTCGCCTGGCCATCGACGCTTTACGCAAACGCGCGCCGACCGTCCTTTATGATGACGATGAACTGGCGCGCCTGCCTAGCTGTTCGCGAGCAGATGAGACCCTCTTTCGCCGCAATCTGTCGCGCGCGATCGAAGCTGCGGTGGAGCGGCTTCCACCCGACTACCGCGCCGCGTTCTTGCTACGCGAAGTTCACGACTTCGACTACGAGGCGATCGCCGAAGCGCTCGCAGTCGATATTGGAACCGTCAAATCACGCTTGTCGCGGGCGCGTGCAGCGCTGCGAGCGGCACTCGCTGAGGTCTACCCATGAACACAAATCTGATCCTCCAAGGTTGGCGTTCACTCGAACCGTCGCCGCAGTTTGCCGAACGAGTGCTCGCCGCATGTGATGCCTCGACGGTGCGCGATCAGCAGCCAGTTGGACGAAGCTGGCTGATTGGTGCCGGTGCGCTCGCGGTGGCGGCACTGCTCCTTCCGCTTCTCTTGGGCGACGGTTCCAATCGACACGAGTCTCTGGCGGCGGTTCAGGCCAACGTCGACTTCGGCACGCAACCCGACTAACTCCCCCCAACAAAACAAAGAGGTTCAACTTGCTCGCGTCAACGACCGAGCGCCACCTCGGGCTGGCGCTGATGGCGCTGTGTGCGCTGATCTATCTGCCGTTCGCGGGAAACTACGGCATGTGGGATCCGTGGGAAACGCACTACAGCGAAGTCGCACGTCAGATGGTCGAGAAAGCCGACCACGTGAGCTTGCACTATCCCTGCTCACCACTGGAAGGGATCTGGTTTTGGTCCAAACCGATCTTGTCGTTTTGGCTGATCGCGCCCTGCTTGCGACTGTTTGGACTGCAGGGAGCACACCCCGCGCCGGCGGAGCTGGTCGATTCCTGGCGAGTAGAATGGGCGTGTCGCCTGCCCTCGTTGGTTCTCGGACTCGCCGGCGTTTGGGTGGTGTTTGTCTTTGTGCGCCGGATCGCGAGCGGTCGCGCCGCGGTCATGAGCGCGCTCATTCTCGCCACTTCACCCAGCTGGCTGTTGGTATCGCGGCAAGCGATGACCGACATGCCCTTCGTCGTGCCGATGACGCTGGCACTCGTGTTTGCGGCGTTGGCTCTCGAAGCAAAAAACGCACACGAGCCGCACCGCGGGCGCTTGTTCCTGCTTCTCTTTTCGTCCGTCGCGATCGGCCAGTTGGCGATGATCTCGTGCGAGCTGCGCGCAGTGTTGCCACTCGGCAGGCGGCAGATCGTCGTACCCGGCGTCGTGCCCATGCTTCCCTATGTGCTTGCCGCCTCGGCGGCCATCGTTTGGTGTGCACGCGCGCAAACGCGTCGCGAGGTCTATCTATTTTTTGCCTATGCATTCTGTTCGATGGCGACGCTGGCCAAGGGGCCGGCGGGCGTGGGACTTCCGGTGCTCGTGGTCGCCGCCTATCTCATTTGCACTGGGCGAGCGCGCGAGATCTGGCGGCTCGAAATTCTCCGTGGCACGCTGATTTTTATCGCCCTCGCGTTTCCTTGGTATCACGCGATGTTGATTCGCCATGGCGTGCCGTTTTGGAACGAATTCATCGGCGATAACTATATTCACCGTGCCCTTGGTCGGCATGGCGATCGCGGAACATTCGAGTATTACTTGCAGTGGATCGGCTATGGAACGTTTCCCTGGTCGGGCGTCGTTGCACTCGGCGTATTGCGCAGCCTGCGCCTCGACTCGTCAGCGCGAACCTGGCCGCGCACCTACGCACTCTTGTGGCTCGCGGTGCCGCTCGCCGTGCTCACGCTGGTCAACACCAAGTTTCATCACTACCTGCTCCCTGTGCTTCCCGCCGCGGCGATCCTGGCGGGTCTCTATCTCAACGACCTCTTATCGTCGCCGAAGAGCCAGTGGGTGCCGCTCCTCACGATTGCGCTTCCAGTGACCGCACTGTGCGGAATTGATCTCGCATCTCTGCCGCAGCGAGTGCTCTGGCTCTTCAACTACGACTACGTGAACATGCCCAATGTCGGCCGCGCGTGGCCGATCGATCCTCACCACTATCACTACGGCACGGCGCTGATCGCATTTTCGATCGCGGGCGCCGTGGGAACGATCGCGCTTGGCCTCGGCAGGCGCGAAGCGACCGATGCCCGCTCAGTCTCATGGAAGCAGATCGCTCTGGCCCTCGTCTGTGCGCTGCCGATCGCAATCGCGCTCGGGCCCGCCACTCACGGTGAAGCGCCGACGATTGTCGAATGGAAGTGGCTCGGACCACTCGCGCTCGCTCTCCCGTTTGTGCCGACACTCATACGCGCAGGAGGTATTCGCGCATGGCCGGTGCACTTCATGGTGCTGCTCTCGGCGACGTTCAGCATGTTCATCGCCGATAAGATGCTGGTGGAGCTCTCTCCACACTGGTCACAAAAGCATGTACTTGCGACCTACTACTTTCCAGCACATTGGGATCCTAAGCTTAGAATTCCACGTGGACAAGTTGTCGC
>JADMIO011020010.1_pt1 | contig 49641 bp, 64 predicted proteins | sample 8958161 | NCBI WGS metagenome assembly JADMIO01 (sample SAMN16585339, study PRJNA669376) | soil metagenome | isolation source: Crop rotation soil | place: USA: Cullars Rotation, Alabama | collected 2011
GCCGCGACTTCAAGTCACGTGAATTCCAAGCTTCGGATCCCACTGTGCTGGAAAGGTGCTACGGCATATCAAGCTCATCATGAAATACATTCTCGCTGTGGGCTTCGTCCTGGCGGGTCTGAACCATTTCATACATGACGAGTTCTACGTGAGCATAATGCCACCCTATTTACCCTGGCATGCGTTCCTCGTTTATCTCAGCGGATGCTTTGAAATAGCTTTGGGCGCATCGCTTCTAAATCCCAGGTACGAGCAGATGGCAGCGTGGGGGTTGATTGCGCTGCTGATCGCTATATTTCCTGCCAACGTTCACATGGCCGTCAATGCTGAGGCATATCCTCAGTTCAGCTCCAGTGCGTTGTGGATTAGGTTGCCGTTCCAAGGCGTCCTCGTCGCGTGGGCATATTGGTATACGAGGGCATCCGAACTTCGGCCGAGCGTCCGATGAAGTTTGCAAATACCTCGCCTACGAAGCTAGTCCTCCAATAGTCTCCCCGGCTCTCACGTTCCCCGAGCGATGCATTGACACGAATTTATCAATCGTGCTACTGCTGGCTCATCAGTAACACGATTGTACTATTCGTAATACTAAGAGAGGCGATATATGAAAAAGCTGGTCCGGTTTGGCGTCTCGCTGGATCATCACCTGCTGGACGACTTTGACAAGCTGATCGAACAAAAGCAGTACGCGACCCGCTCGGAAGCCATCCGGGACCTGCTCCGCGACAGCCTCGTTGGGCAGCAATGGAACGACAACCAGGAAACCGTCGGGACCATCACCATGGTCTACGATCATCACGTTCGGTCGCTGACGGACAAATTAATCGATGCCCAGCATCGCTTTACGCACCTCATTCTGTCGGGGATGCACGTACATTTGGATCACGATCACTGTCTCGAGGTCCTTGCCGTCCGCGGCAAGGGTCGTGAAGTCAAAAAACTCGCCGATCTCCTTATCGGAACCAAAGGCGTCAAGCACGGCAAGTTCACCATGACGACCACCGGGCACGGTCTGAGTTAGGCGCCGGTCGGTCGTGCGAAAGCCGATCACATGGCACGGTCTGCGTGCGGGGCTTGGCGTCTCCCTTCTTCTTTTGGCAGTCGACGTTTCGGCCCATGACCCTGATGATCCCATCAGCCTCGAGGAAGTGACGGTTGAGGCCGATCGCCCGGTCGCCGCGTCCTCCCAACAGTTCATCCCGGACAAAGAAATCATCCTGCAGCCGCAAGGCCGCCCGTCCTATTTGCTCCGTCTCATCCCAGGTTTTATTACCGTTGAGCATTCGGGCGGGGCCGGCAAGGCCGACCAGTACTTTCTCCGCGGTTTCGACGCTGATCACGGAACGGATGTCGCGTTCTTTTCCGACGGCATGCCCGTCAACTTCCGCTCTCATGCCCATGGGCAGGGGTACGCGGACTTGAACTTCATCATTCCCGAGACCGTGAAGGGTGTGGACGTCTACAAGGGGGCCTATCACGCCCAATTCGGAGACTTCGACACGGCCGGGGCGGTCAATTTTCAGACCAAGGAGGTCCTCAAGGAAGGCTTGGTTCAGCTGGGAGGCGGACAATTCGATCAGCAGCGCTACCTTCTCATGATGTCCCCGACCAAGGAGAAGATCCGGACATTGGTCGCTGCGGAGGGGTACTACACGAACGGTCCATTCGACAATCCCAACCGCTATTTCCGCTTCAACGCCCTCGCCAAGGCCACCATGAATCCGACGGGCCGGTCTGAACTCAGTGTGACCAGCACCTTTCACAAGGCTCAGTGGAACGCATCCGGGGAAATTCCGTTACGAGCGGTCACCGATGGCACGATCGATCGGTTCGGGTCGATCGATCCGTCGGAAGGCGGAAAAACGCTTCGGTCGACCACCCGTCTGAATTTTCACCATGACAATCCTACGAGCGGGCAGTTGTTTGCCAACGCATATTTCCAGTATTACAAATTCGACCTCTTTACGAATTTCACGTTCTTTCTGAACGACCCGGTCAACGGAGACGGCATTCAGCAATCCGACCATCGGATTATCTACGGCGGCGACGCGGGCTGGCGTCAAACGGCGGAGGTCTACGGTGTGCCCACGATCGGCACGGCCGGCGTGCAGGTGCGTGCGGATAAAATCCATACCCGGCTGGGCACTCAAGTTCGACGAGTGCCGTTAGAGGTGACGACTGACAGCAACATTTACGAGGTCTCGTATGCCCCTTTTGTGAAGCTCGAATTTCAGCCGACGCCGTGGATACGCCTCAGCGGCGGTGTGCGCAGCGAACTTTTCACCTTCGATGTCAGGAATCGCTGTCCGGATTGTGTGGAGAAGCCTGCGGGCAGGACCGATACCGCGGCCGTGCTTCCCAAGGTCAATCTCATTCTGGGTCCGTGGTTCAATACCGAATTGTTCCTCAATTACGGGCAGGGCTTTCACAGTAATGATGCGCGGGTGGCGGTTCAGCCCGGGTCGTCGCCGCTCGCCAGGGCGCAAAGCTACGAAGTCGGAATTCGATCGCGCCCGTGGGGCCCGGAACGGCTGGAGTTGACGGCGACGCTGTGGGCCTTGAATTTGAAGTCCGAGCTGGTCTTTGTCGGAGATGAGGGCACCACCGAACCACGCGGACCCACGAAACGGTATGGCATGGAAGTCGCGGCCCGCGGGCAGGTCGTTGGGCCGCTCTACTTCAACGGCAGCATCACATGGACGCATGCGGAGTTTCAGGACACCGGCCTGGCCGTTCCCCTGGCTCCTGAACTCACGGCTTACGGGGCCGTCCTTCTGCGGTGGCCGGAGGGGTTATCTTCCCAACTCCAAGCGACCTATCTTGGCGTGCGTCCTTTGACGGAAGACCGATCCGTCAAAGCCCCATCCTGGATCGACTTCGACCTCTCTGAACGGTATCAACTGCCGGTCAAGTTATCTCACGGCCGATTGGAGGCCTTCCTGTTCGTCCAGAACCTCTTCAACACCCATTGGGAACAAGCGACGTTTTTCTTCGAGTCCCGCTTAAAAAATGAACCGGTCGGAGTCAGCGATATCCATTTTGTACCGGGAAACCCTCGCAACGTCTTCGGCGGGCTCGCTTGGTATTTCTAGCGCGTTGGCGTTAGGTTAAAGGTGAGCGGCAAGCGGCGCGGGGCAAATGAGAGGAAAGGGAACGGAAGGGAAGTATGCCAGGAATTCTGTCTCAAGCCTTCTTTGAGCGAAAGACGCTGCAAGTCGCGCGCTCCCTGATCGGAACATACCTCGTGCGCGATGGGAAGGAAGGTCGCCGCGCCGGGCGGATCGTGGAGGTCGAAGCCTATGTGGGACCAGAAGACCGGGCGTGCCATGCCTCCAAGGGACGTACGGCCAGGACCGATGTCATGTTTGGGCGGGCCGGCCACGCCTATGTCTACCTCATTTATGGGATGCATCATTGCTTGAACGTTGTCACCGAGCAGGAGGGGTTCCCCGCGGCGGTCTTGATCCGAGCGGTGCAGGTGGGCACCCCTGCGGTCCTAATCGACGGCCCCGGCCGAGTGTGCCGCTTCTTTGGAATCGACCGGACTCTCAACCGCATGGACCTGACGACGGGGCAGGAACTATGGATTGAAGACCGACGTGAGCGCCTAAAAGCGTCCATGATCGGAACGTTTCCGCGCATCGGCGTCGACTATGCAGGCGAGTGGGCGGCCAAGCCCTATCGGTTCCGTCTGAACGGGATGCGCTGACGAGGTTCTCATGCGAGCCGCAGAACTGCTGATACGTTGTCTTGAAAATGAAGGCGTCGAATTTGTGTTTGGGTTGCCGGGCGAGGAGATCATGGGAATCCTCGACGCCTTGCGCGGCTCCCGGATCCGATTCATTGCAACGCGGCACGAGCAGTCGGCGGCCTTCATGGCCGACGTGTACGGGCGGCTGACGGGGCGTGCCGGCGTCTGTCTGTCCACCCTGGGTCCCGGTGCAACGAATCTTCTGACGGGAGTGGCGGATGCCCAACTCGACCATGCCCCGCTCGTCGCACTGACAGGCCAGACGTCGCTGGATCGTACGTTCCGGGAAGCACATCAATACATTGACGTGATTTCAATGTTCAAGCCGGTGACGAAATGGAACGCGCGTGTCAGTCTGGCCTCCGTCATTCCGGAAACCGTCCGAAAAGCCTTCAAGGTCGCCCAGACCGAAAAACCCGGGGCGACGCATCTGGAATTGCCCGAGGACGTTGCGGACGCGCACATTGAAGAGCCTCTGGTGGCGCTTCGAGTCCAGGCCCCCGCCCGTTCGGAACCGTTGAAGGCACAGGTGACGAAGGCTCTGGAAGTGCTGGCTGCCGCCAGGCAGCCGCTTATTCTGGCGGGGAACGGCGTGATCCGTGGTCGCGCGCACGAAGCTGTCCGCCAATTTGCGCGACGTCTGCATATCCCCGTGGCCCATACGTTCATGGCGAAAGGGATCATGCCGGACAGCGATCCCTTGTCCCTATTTACGCTGGGGCTACAGGCGCGGGACTATACCAATATGGCCTTTGAGCAGGCCGATGTCGTCATGGCCGTGGGATATGACTTTGTCGAATATGCCCCCTGCTTCTGGAACGGTAATCGAGACAAGCGGGTGGTGCATGTCGATGTGTCTCCGGCGGAAGTCGATGCGCACTATATTGTCGAGGTCGGGGTGCTCGGCGACATCGGGCTTTCGCTGGAAGCCATCGGCGAGAAGGCGTCGCCGTTCGACATACAGTGGGCGAAGATATGCCGGCAGACGGTTACAGATGGATTTGAGGCTGAAGCGACCGCCATGCCGGCCTGGCCCATGCCTCCGCACCACATTATTGACGTCCTGCACCGGGTCCTTTCGCCGGATGATCTGGTGATCTGCGACGTCGGCGCCCATAAATTGTGGATGGCACGCATGTTCCCGTGCGAGCTGCCGAACAGCTGCCTCATCTCCAACGGATTTGCCACAATGGGCATCGGGCTCCCGGGCGCCGTGGCCGCAAAGCTTCACAATCCACGGCAAAGGGTTGTGACGGTCACCGGAGACGGTGGGTTTCTGATGAACGCGCACGAGCTCGAGACCGCCGTCCGGCTTGATCTGCCTTTGGTCGCACTCGTTTGGAGGGATGATGGTTATGGGGTGATCCGCTCGAAGCAACAGTCGCGATTCGGAAGGAGTGCCTTTGTGGAGTTCGGTAATCCTGATCTGGTGGGCTTCGCCGCAAGTTTCGGAGCCGTCGGCTATCGGGTCACCGAGATGTCGGAGCTGGCGCCGATTCTGGAGGAGGCCTTGCGCTGCGGAAAGCCGGCGGTCATCGACTGTCCGGTGGCGTATACCGAACTCCCAGGCGCACGACGATTGTAAGGGTTGCAGGCCACAAAAAAAAGGGAGGCTGCCCCAGGCAACCTCCCTTTTCATTTCGAACGAACGGCCCGTTTACTGGATGACTCGATCAGCGCCGATCTTCGTGGCTGACTTCACCGGTGGATCGATATTGATTTGCGGGCCCTGGACTTTCGGGAGCCGTCCGGCGCCTTGTTTCTCGGAGATGCGCTGGTTGTTCTCATCCTTCAGGGTCTGCTCGGTGTGCTTGGAATTCCGACCCGATGCGTCCAGCCTTGATTTCTCCCCGTTCATGCTCGCCTGACCCGGATCATTGGCGGTTGGCTGCCCGTTGACGGGGCTGCCGTCGTTCTTCATCGGATACCCCTCGTGCTTCGGAAGCAACGCCGGGTTCGCCAGCGCGAGTGATGCGGATAATGCCACAACAAAAGTTCCCGCAACGATGACTATGAATGTCTTCATGATGCTGACTCCTTTGAGTAAGGTGAAGACCGAAAATGATCGATATACAGTGCCGATTAGCGGGGCTATCTTAGCCAGCCCGCAAAGTCATGTCAAGACAGCTGATCACCGTCCTCTCGGGCGGCGCCCCCTTCCCCGGTGACGGTAGGGAGTGCGTACCTGGGCCGGCAACTTGATAATCACCGTAGTGCCCTGGCCCGGGCCGCTGGCGATCGAGATCTGGCCGTGATGTTCCTCGACGATTTTTTTCACGGTGGCCAATCCCAGTCCCGTACCCGCGCGTTTGGTCGTGAAGAACGGCTCGAAGACCTTCCCTACATGCTCGGTCGGGATCGGCTCTCCGTCGTTCTTGATCAGGATCTGCACCTCCTGCTGCCGCCCCGCCCGGTGCGGCGTCAATTCAATGTGCAGGTTTCCGCCGGGCCGCATGGCCTCGAGGGCGTTCTTGAAGATACTCAGAAAGACCTGCTGCATCTTCGCATCGTCGCAGCGCACGGGATTGAGGTGCGCGGCGTAGTCCTTGGTCACCAGAATCCGGTTCATCTCCAATTCGGTGGCCACGACGGTCAACGTATTCTCGATGACCTCGGGGACTCGGCATAGGCGGCGGTGCAAATCCAGAGGTTTGGCGAAGTCCAGGATTTCATTCAGAATGGCTTCAATCCGGATCAAATCCCGCATGGCATTTTCAATGCGGGTCTGCGGATCGAAATCCAGGATGCCTTCGCCGGTCACCTCCTCGAGTTGCGCGCGAATGGAGGCCAATGGTTCCCGAATTTCCGTGGCCAAAAACGCGCTGAACTCACCCAGCGCCGCCTGGCGCTCCTGCTTGCGGATCAACGGCTCGGGCGGCGCGGCGGGGACCGGTGCCGCCATGGTGCCTTCCTGAGATTCGATCGCCGGCGTGCTCGCGGGCGAGGCAGGTCGATCCTGAGCGAGGTCGACCAGCTGGGCGACCATAGGCTCGAGTAGACGCCCATCTTGCAGTGAGTACCGCTCCTGGGTTCTGGACGCCAGCGTAATGGTGCCGCCCACCTGACCCCGCACAAAGAACGGCACGACCAGCGCCGACTTGAAACGGTCCCGGTACAGATGCTTGTGGTCGAGGAAGCGGCCCTGGGTGGACGCCAGGTCATGATCGAGCCGCGTCTTGCGGTGGCGGACGGCCCAGCCCGAGGCTGACGCATCGAGCGCGAGACGGGTCCCCAACCTGAGTTCTTTCCGATGTTCGCCCTTCTGCTCGGTCTTGAGCTCTCCGGCAATGCCGACGACTTCGATCGCGCCGACCAGCGGGTCGTAAAACGCCACCCATGCCCGATCGAACGACAGTGTCTGTGAAAAGTCCTGGAGCAGCGTCGCCAGGCGCTCCTGCGTTTCCGGTTTGGCGAGGGTCGGCTGGGCCAGCGCTTCGGCCATGGGAGAGACGGGCGGCGGGGCCGGCGGCTCATTCGCAACCCAAGGGCGCGACAAGAGCACGGAGTTATCAAAGAGCTTCGCCCGCTCGAGCGCGGTCGTAATGCTCTCGGCCGAGGTTTCGACGAGGGCCTTCTCCTTCTTGGTGAAGACCGCGCTTTCCTTGCGGCCGATGACCAGGATGCCGTAGGCGCGCTGTTTGTACCGCAGCGGGACCGCCAGGAGCGTCTTGGCCCCCGGTGTGATAATGCGCAATCGCACACCACGGCCGGTCTCGGCATCCTCCGTCCGTGGTGTCGGACCAAGCACGCCCACGTCTTGTAATGACAGCGTGCGGAGAATGGCTTGAATATCGCGTGAGCTGAACCCTCGGACGCCTTGGGCGACGAGGGCTCCCTCTTCCCGCTCGAGAATCGCGACCAGGGCGGGATCGAGGCCCAGTTCGTTCAGGGCGGTCGTCAAGGTGCGTTGCAGCGTGGTCTGTTTGGCGGCGCGCAGTGATTCAGCAGGTTGTCCCATGCGTCGTGTCTCCCGAATGGATCAGTGTTCGCGCATTCTATCCGGATACCTGCCAAAGGTCCATGGAAGCCGCAGACTCTTCGCTCAATCCGGGTTGATGATTTTCGGCGGGCGCCGATTGCGATGCACGACGACTTCCATGCGCCCCTGGTCGGAAACCCATATGTTCAGAATCGTACTGACTACGCTGATTAATAATGCTCCCCACACGGACGGCCAAAACCCCTCCACCACGAACCCCTTGACCAACCATGCGACGAGTTGGAGCAGAAGGGCGTTGATCACGACGATGAAGAGACCCAGCGTTACCACAATCAGGGGAAGGGAGAGCAGGTAGAGGATCGGGCGCACGACGGCGTTCAGGAGGGAAAAGACAATGACGGCTGCCACCCCGGCCGAAAAGCCATCCACCCGAATGCCGGGCACGATCTGCGCGGCAAGCAACACCGCCACACCCGTCACGACGAACCGTATCAGGAGACCTTTCATGATGGACCTTGGGCGGTCTTTTCACCCGCCTTGTTCGGGATCGGCAGGCGTCCGATCAGCCGGAGCATCAGCAGCACGGTGATAGGAATATACATGAAAACACCGATCGCGCCCATCAGCGGTTCGCCGATCCAGAAGGTGACGACCAGATTGAAGGCCAGGACGCTATAGTACAACGCGCAACCGAGCAGGACGTTGCCGGTTACCGCGCGCTCGCTGTGAGATGCCCCAGGCGAATCGGCCTGCCGCCGATCCAGGGCAAAATAGACGGCGAGAGAGACCACTCCGACGACGGCCCATCCCGCATAGTTAGTCAACGGCACGCCGAAGTGGAGGCCTCCGTGGTCGTAGTGATACACCGTTCCCAGGAACCAACGATCTCCGCGCAAGGCAAGGGGGTCGATGACCATATCCAAGTACGCGTAAAACGTTGTGGCCAGGACGAGGACAGGCCATGACGTTCGCACCGACCGCTCGAACGACAGACGGATAAGCGTACCTCCCGCGCCGGGCTCGGATGATGGACTCGTCCGGACGGGCAGCAGAAACGCGAGGGCGAGGCAGTAACTGCCATAGAGCAGGAAGGTGAACGACAGCGAATCCATGAAGGGTACGTCGAACACATAGGCTTCCTGTCCTTTGGTGGACATCGTGTAGTGATACAAGCCAAAAGGAAATCCGGTGCGCGTCGACGACAGCTCACACAGTAATGCCGTGAGCCACGTGATGAAAAAGAACTGGTCCGCCCGCCGCCAACCCATGAGGCGGTGTGCACACCATATCGCGATGGCAACAAAGGCAAACACATACGGCCTCATGGCCACTGTCTTCAGAAAAAGAATGGGAAGATCCATGTATGGCGGAGGCTGTCGATGGTGAGAAGCTGGGAGTCGTCGATCGTTCAGGCGTAGCCGTTATCCCGGAACCAGCGGACGGCTTTTTGGAGTGCGACGTCCACCGGTGTTTGCGGGATGGCCAGCTCGCGGAGCGCCTTGCCGCAGTCATAGTGCATCCGATACTTGGCCATCTTAACGCCGTCCAGTGGAATGCGGGGAGTTTGATGGGTCAGATAATCCGCGATCCACCGGTTGGCGTATGCCAGGGGAAGGATGGCGTTGCGGGGGAGTTTGAGCCGGGGAGCCGGACGGCCGGTCAGCCGGCTGAGGATGGCAAAGATCTCCTGGAGCGTTAGATTCTTGTTCCCAAGAATGTAGCGCTCGCCCACACGGCCGCGCTCCATCGCGCGCACATGGCCGATCGCCACGTCGTCCACATCGACGAGGTTCATTCCCGTTTCAATATAGGCCACATCCGGCCTTTCATAAAGTCCACGATCAATTGGCCGGTCGGCGTCGGTTTGATGTCGCGTTCTCCCACCGGCGCGCTGGGATTCACGATCACGACCGGCAGGCCTTCCCGGGCAAGCCGCAGAACCTCCTGTTCGGCCAGGTATTTCGATCGCTTATAGTCTCCGACCATCTGCTCGAGTGTGACCGGCGTCTCTTCGGTACCCGGGCCGCCGGCGGGCGGCAGCCCGATGGCGCCGATGGTGCTGGTGTAGACGATACGCTCGATGCCGGCGTCGCGGGCCGTTTCAAAGAGTGTCCGCGTACCGTCGACGTTCACTTTGTAGAAGATGGAAGGGTCTTTGGCCCAGAGCGCATAGTGGGCGGCCACGTGATACAGATGTCGGCAGCCGGCGAGGGCCCGCTTGAGCGAGTCCCGGTCGGTCAGGTCGCCAGGCGCGGATTCCACGTCGAGACCTTTGAGATTGCGAGCCTGCGTGCCCGGGCGCACCAGCACGCGAACATCGGTGCCCGTGGCGGCGACCGCTCGTGCGACCGCCGCGCCGATAAAGCCTGTGGCACCTGTCACCAAGGCTTTCATAAGGTAGGCAAGAGGCTGGGGGCGCGAGGCCAGAGGTGGAAGCTATCCGCGAGAGGTGAGGCGTGAGGCGTGAGGAGCGGCGAGAGGGGAAAACTCATCATTATGAGGTCACGTCTCATTGTTTCCTGCCTCTATCCCCGAGCCGCGTGCCTCTAGCCGGAGCGCCGCAGCTAGTTTTTTCGAGAGGTAATATACTGCGCCAGGTCGCGGAGTGCATCGGCCTTCGCGTCAAACTGGGAAAGGCGACTCAGCGCGCGTTCCGTACAGTCATCAGCCAGTTTGCGTGCGCCGTCCACGCCGTAGAACGTCGGGTAGGTTTTTTTTCCACGCTGCGCGTCGGTGTTGGCATTTTTGCCCAATTCTTCACGGGTTCCCGTCACATTGAGCACGTCGTCTGCGATCTGAAACGCCAGCCCCGCATCTTCGGCATACGCCGTCAGGGATGCCAGTTGCGACGGGGAAGCTCCCGCCAGAATCGCCCCCATCCGTACGGCGGCGCGAATGAGTTTGCCGGTCTTGTGAACGTGGATGTTTTGCAGGGTCGGTAGATCGATATCACGGTTTTCTGCCTGAATGTCGAGCACCTGTCCGCCCACCATACCGAGGTTTCCCGCCCCGATTGCCAGCTCATGAATAAGCTGCACCTGGCGGCCGGTCGGCAGCCCGTCAAGACCGTTCGGGTTGCTGCAGAGCTCGAAGGCGAGCGTCAGCAGCGCGTCTCCGGCAAGGATGGCCATGGCCTCGCCATACACCTTGTGGTTGGTCAGCTTTCCCCGGCGGTAATCATCGTTGTCCATCGCAGGAAGATCGTCGTGAATGAGTGAATAGGTATGGATCAATTCCAGGGCCGAGGCGACGGGCAGGATGCCCTTGGCCGATGGGGCGACCGCCTCGGCTGACGCAATGGCCAGGATCGGGCGGACACGTTTGCCCCCGGCAAACAGACTGTACCGCATGCTTTCATGAAGCATCGTGGGAGCGGTATGGACGTCGGGAATGATCGACTCGAGATACCGGTCGACTTCCTGGCGTTTTTCTTCGAGGTACTTGAGGATGTCCACGTAACGTGCGTTGGTGGGCCCGACAGGGCGGCTAAACGGTGCGAGAGAGTAACAAAAGGGCGCGCAAAGTGTCAAACGGCCTGCCTGCCGCCCTCGGCCTGGCGGCGCGTCCAACACCTCGATTTTCTGGCTGCTCTGCGCGATGATAGGCCGGGACATCGCAGGATTTTCACAGATCATGCGTGTAATCAAAAGAACATGTTCGATGAACCGCCTCGATCCGGACAGCCGGCGGATGTCCTATGCGCCTATTCCCAGAGATGGAACGGGATGACACTGCCTCCAGACGAGGAGCTGGTTGCAAGCATCGGCAGCGGAGATCAGGAGGCCTACCGGATTTTGGTGGACCGGTATCTGGCGCGCAGTCTTGCCCTGGCCGGGCGTATCCTGGGGAATCGAACCGATGCCGAGGATGTCGTGCAAGATGCGTTTCTTCGGCTCTGGACTCACGCAGCGCAATGGCGTCCCGGCCGGGCCAAGTTCGGTACATGGTTCTATCGAGTGGTGGTGAATCGATGTCTGGACCTGACCCGTCGCGCCGTCGCCCTGCCGTTGGATGCTGCGGAGGAGCTGGCGGATGCAGCGCCTGATGCCGCCACCGGCGTCTATCGCAAAGAGATCGCACGACGGGTGGCCGCGGCCATGGGCCAGTTGCCGGCGCGACAGCGCGCGGCCCTCGCGTTGTGTTACTACGACGAACTCAGTCAGGCCGACGCGGCCCAGGTGTTGGGAGTCAGCGAGGGGGCGGTGGAATCGTTGCTGGTCCGGGGCCGCCGCCAGCTCCGGGACCTGTTGGTAGCTCAAGCACCGGATTTTGGAGGCAAACCATGACCCTTGAACGATTGACCGCGTTGCTGGAAGCCTATGGGAGCGATCCGCGGCGCTGGCCGGAAGCCGAGCGCGCTGCGGCTGAAGCGCTGATTGTCAGGTCCGCTCACGCCCAGGAACTGCACGCCAAGGCCCAGGCCTTGGACAATTTTCTGGATGCCGCCCCGCCGCTCCCGGTCCGTGATGACTTGCGGCGTCGAATCCTCACTCAGGTTGATGCTCGTGGGATCGAGGATATCCGCACCAGCTCGCTGGCCGACTGGTTTTTCGGGCACTGGTGGCCGCAAGCCGCCGCGCTCGCCGTCGCCGCCATTCTTGGCATCTTCATCGGGGCACGGGTTCTCCCGCCGCAGGCCGATCGAACGGCGGAAAACGAAGTGGCGGAGTGGGTGTTCGCCAGCGATGTGACGGAAGGAGTGGACCGATGAAAACGGCGGGGCTTTCCACCAAGGTTCTTGGCGCGGCGCTGTTGCTGTCGGTGGCGATCAATCTGTTCCTCGGCGGCATGCTCGTCAGCCGGCTGCGTCCACACCAGGGAGGAGCCGAGCCTCGAATCGAACGAATAATCGAGAGGATGGCAGCCTCCCTGCCCGACGCTGATGCGCGAACCTTGCGACAGGTCTATGGCACCCACCAGGTCCAGTTCGATCAGGCCGTGGCGGATCTTCAGCGGTCCCGGGATGAGGTGCGCAACGCGATGGGGGCGAACCCCTTCGATCAGCAGGCGCTGCAATCGGCCTTTGCCCGGCAGCGGCAACGGCGCCAGGCCGTCCACGAAGCGATCCATGGGGTGCTGACAGAGGCGGCCTCACAGCTGTCGCCGGAAGGCCGGCACAAATTAGGGGAGTGGAGAAGGGAATCCCGGTGACACGGGGCACGATGGGCAGTTTTGATTTGTCCGATCGCCGGTGGGGGAGTATGATCTGAGCTGCCACAGCCCCCTATCGAGACGCTATTATGCGTAAGGTCATGGTCATTATAGGCATTGGAATCCTGGCCGCCATTGCGGTCGGGAACTATGTCTATGTCGGCGGGGAGTCGAAGCCGCCCGTCCAATACAGGACGGCTCCGATCGAACGCACCACCCTGGTCTCGGTCGTGACGGCGACCGGAACGATCAATCCGGTTGTGGCCGTTCAGGTCGGCAGCCAGGTCACCGGCCGGATCGACAGCCTGCATGCCGACTTTAATTCGGTGGTGAAGGCGGGCCAGGTCGTGGCCAGAATCGATCCGCAGGCCTATCAAGCCCGCCGCGATCAGGCAGCCGCCGTCCTTGCCAACGCGACCGCCGCCAAAACCAAAGCGAGCACCGATCTTGCCCAGCGAAAACGGGAGTTGGAACGGGTGAAGTCGTTGATCGACCAACATTTTGTGTCACAAAATGACGTCGATGTGGCGATCACGGGGTACGACGGGGCGAAGGCTCAGCTTGAAGTCGCCGAGGCGCAGGTCCAACAAGCGCGCGCAACCTTGGAGGCGGCGGACCTCGATCTGAAGTATACCGTCATCCGGTCACCTGTGAACGGGACGGTCATTGCGCGGAACGTAGAGGTCGGGCAGACCGTGACGGCCGGTTTCCAGACCCCGATGTTGTACCTGATCGGGTTGGATCTGACGCAGATGCAAGTAGATACCTATGTCAGTGAAGCCGATATCGGCGGAATCGCGCCCGGCAAACCGGCGGTCTTTACCGTGGATGCGTACCCCGGCGAACAATTTCAGGGTGTAGTCAAGCAGGTGCGGAACGCGCCTGTCAGCCTCCAGAATGTCGTCACTTACGATGTCGTGGTCGGGGTCGACAACCATGATCTTCGGTTAAAGCCCGGCATGACGGCGAATGTCACTGTCGTCATCGCTCAAAAGGAAGCCGTGTTGGCCATCCCCAACGGCGCGTTGCGCTTCACCCCACCCACGATGGGGCGTAAGGGCAGCGATCCAAAGTCTGCGTCGGGGCAGAAATTGGTGTGGAAGCCGACTGCCGGTATGCCGGAAGGGGTGCCGGTCCGCCTCGGTATTTCCGATGGAGTCAACACAGAGTTGCTGGAAGGCAATTTGAGCGAAGGGGAGAACGTGATCGTCGGAATTGAAACCCCGCGCGGCAAAGGCAAGCCCGCCTCTCTTCCTCCCGGCTTTGGTACAGGCAGCAGCCGGCCGTCCCGCGAACGTCTCTAACCTCTTGTCTTGCTTCCATTCCCTTCGTTATACTCCGCCGCATGAGTATTCGTCGGGGCGGTGGTGAGTGGGAGTCCATGTTGCTGGGGATCGAACCCCGGACGTGCAAAGTCTGCGGCAAGGGACTCTACCGGGACGTGACTCTTCTGACGGGCGGCTGGTCCCGTTGTTCCGTGTGCGACGAATTTGTGCATTACGGCTGTTTGGCGACCGGCAAGTCCGGCTTTTTGAAGGCCCGCCCTCGCGTCTGCCAGGTGTGCCGGGGTGACGTCGATCGGCAGCCCGCTGACGATGTTCCGCCTGAGGTCTCGGCGGTGGGATCATGATGACATTGACCGCGGGCACCGGACGTTTTGGGTCGATTGTGCGACTGTTCGTCGCTCCGCTTCTCACGGCATTCGGCGGCTTCATCACCGCGGATTTTCTCCTGCACGGCGTGTATACGTGGCCGCGGACCAGCCGGATTTTCGTACTGTCGTTGACGCTCGCGGTCCTCGCCTACGAGTTTATCTACAAAGAGCAGCGTCTTCTCTATCCTGAACCAACCGACGGCCGGCCGCTCAAAGCGGTCTTATCATCCTGCGTGGCTCCGTATGCGTTCGGCATGGCTCTCCTTTTTGCGCTCGTCCGCCTGACGCATTAGCAATGCCGCACCTCCAGTTCCGGTAGCCGCCTCATGTCCATTTACAAAAGCGGCGCATTCATTCAGCAATGTTTCTCGGTCCATCCCCGCTGCCTGAATCTCCAGAAGTTCACTCCCCCTGACCTCGTCTTTTTTGTCTGCACGTCCTGCCGGTTGATCCATCGCGTGACGATCCGGGGTATGACGACGCGGGTGCCGGTCCGCCTGGCCTCCGAGGACAAGAAGACGGATGATCGGGTGGGGGAGCATCTCACGGATTGCCTGTCCGCCCACGCGCTGGCCCTCATGGTTCGTGAAATGGACGTCGTGAGAGACTGGCTCGGACTGCGATGTGCGGAGTGTCGGCGTTTCTTCGACCTCGACGTGGACTCCTTCGAGACGCGCGAGCGGTCATAACTCGTGGCCTATACCCTGTTCTCTCCAGAAGAAATCGCCCTCATCAAGGACGCGGAATTCTTCCAGATCAAGGCCGGGATCATGACGAAGATCCGCGAACAGCTGGAAGCCACGCATGCCGAACTCAAACGCGAACTGGCCGGCCTGCCGTTGCTGGCGCCCGTGGAATTGGATCTTGGAAAACATCAATTCGTGAAAGGGGAACATCTGCACGACTTTCCCTATCAGTACCTCGATTTTCCCAAGCATTTCTCCGGGGATGAAAAATTCACGTTTCGCACCTTGTTCTGGTGGGGCCACCACTTCGTGTTCGCGATAATGCTGCAAGGCGAACGGCTGTTGCAGTACAAGCACAATCTCATCAATCGATACCGTGAGGTCGCAGACCGGGGGATTCAGCTCACCCTCGCACCCAGCCTTTGGGAATGGCGGGCGGGAACCGGCTACACGCTGCCGCTCACAGGCGATCGCAAGCCGGAAGTCGGCGCGGTCCTCGCGGGACGTGAATCGTTCAAACTTTCCCGCTTCCTTCCCCACAATGACCCGGCCGTCGCGTCGGGAGCCGTTCCCAGCGTGGCGTGCGACACGTTGCGCGCCATCCTCCCCGTGATCCGAGCATAGAATTTGGCGATCCTGTGGACGGCATTCGTCGCGTGATAGACTTGCGGGAATGGAAATCGGCGCCTCACTCTATATTCTGCTCGCACTGGCGGTGGGCATTTTGGCCTCGCGCGAGTTCGGCCGATCGGGCGTCGGGTGGTTTTTTCTGGCGCTGCTTCTTACTCCGTTGGCCGGTCTTCTCCTGTTTCTATTGGCTCCCGCTCGGAAGCGGTGCCCGTACTGTGCCGAATTCATCCAGGCCTCAGCGACAGTCTGCCGGTTCTGCGGACGGTCCGTTCCCCCGGCGGAAGGACAGCGGCTGCCGCTCCGAACCAGAATTGGTCTGGTCGTGCTCATTCTGATCGTCCTGGGAACCGCCTTATCCCAGTGTGAATACCGTGTCGAATGGTGGCGTAGCGGCAAGGGGATTCAGGTATGACGAAGGACGACGTGCGCCATGCGTGAGCGCCGCTGGGAATCGGTCGCCAAATTGGACTTTGGAGAAGTCTTGTCGGTTGGGGAACGCCTGGCTGCACGCGGTCTCACCCCTGCGAGGCCGGCGAAGGACATCATCTGCTATATCGAGGAATGGACGGTGGATGCGCTGGACGATTTTGATCGTCTGGATCCCTGGGCGACCGAGGACGTCACGCTCGTGCATATCCGTGAAGACTGGCAGGGGGACTTTTTTCTGCTGGCCGGCGGCTATCACACGGTCTACCAGCGCTATCAGACTGTAGGAACCTACTGTTCCGTCAGCCATCCGTGGAGGCTCGAGGATACACTCGACTATCACCTGCCGCGGGCGATGTTCTGGATCGGATTTCGCCATACGCACGGATTCGTACGCGTCCGGCTGCACACGACGGATGTGATCACGCCCGGGGAAACCAGAGCCGATCACCGGCGGCTCCAGTGGGTCGATGAGCGCCGACGCTGTTTTGTCCGCGCCATCGATCTTCTCGATCTGCCGATTGAAGCGGCCTCGCAGGACGGAAACCTGACGCTTCGCTCCTTGAATCAAAAAATACCTTTCTTTTGTTCATGGGCCGATGCCTTTGGTCCGTGCCAATTCGAATTCAACAGCAGCGATCCTTTCGAATTTCTCGTGCCTGCGAGCAGGCTGGCCGCGACGTACGGCGGAGAACCCGCCATGGTCCGGGCGTATCTCACGGGCTTCGGCGACACCGCTCTCGAGGAGTTCTCGAGCATCCCGGGGTCCGTTCGCCGTGCGTATCGCTGCTCGGCGCATTGCCCGCTGGATGACATTCCCGAGATGCTTCGGGCGATCGCACCGGCCGGCCGATTGTATGGAACCCTGTGTGAATTTCAGACCCAGCAACTCCTGCCGGATGACGAGGATGCGTCGGCCATTGTCGGGGTTGTCGGGCAGGAAGGCGGGTTCAAGTTGGAGGTGAGATTGAATCGCGCCCCTTTGGCCGAAGAGAACATGAGCGGCTGGCTGGAGGAACTGCTGGGCATGCCCGTTTCTTATTCTCCGCTCCCGCCCTTCCCTTGATGCCCTTAGCTGCGCGTGTTCAGGCTTTCCTCGACAAGCCCGTCATGGCGGCCGTGTTTTTTCTGGCGGGTGTGACCTGGGACACGGTGACGCTGACACGCATCGACCGGATTTTCGATAACCTGATTCTCCTGGCCTACCTCGTACTGCTCGCGGCCTTGGTCGTCGCAACCGCGCGGGCCGAACTGCATGCCATCGCCGGAGGAACGGCCGACCCCGCGGGCCCATCTCGCGGCTGGACGGACCGTGCGAGGCCGTACTATCGCAGAGCGATTCAGTTCCTCCTGGGGGGGTTGTTCAGCGCGTACGCGATTTTTTATTCGCAAAGCGCCTCCTTCACCAGCTCGGCCGCCTTTTTTGGCGTGCTGGTCGCCCTGCTGGTCGGCAATGAATTTCTTCATGACCGGCTCACGAACGTACGCCTGCTGATCGGTCTATATAGTCTGGTCAGCCTGAGCTTCTTCACTTTCTTTCTTCCCGTCGTGACCAAGGTCATGAACACGTGGATGTTTCTGTTGGGTGCCGGCCTGAGCGCCGGCCTGACGGTCCTGCTCGTGAAGCTCATCTACCGGGGCGTGTCGGGGATCGGCAGGCAGGAGCGCGTGGTATCCGGATTGCCGGGACTGGGACTGGTGCTGCTGCTCGTCGGATTTTACTTTCTGAATCTCATTCCTCCCGTCCCTCTCTCGCTGCGCTTCGGCGGGGCCTATCACGAGGTGATACGGGAGGGGGACACCTATCGGCTGGTCTATGAGCCGCGTGCCTGGTACCGATTTTGGCAGCGCTCCGACGATCCTTATCGCGGCGAGGGGCCGGTCTACTGCTTTACGGCGGTTTTTGCGCCGGTGGACCTGCACACGCAGATCTATCATCGGTGGCAGTTCAGGCCGGTACATGGCAGGGGAACCGGGAGCTTTGCGACGACGGATCGGATCGGGTTCCCGATCGCGGGTGGACGAGACGGCGGGTACCGGGGATACACGGTCAAACAAGCGGTCACGCCGGGGGATTGGCGGGTTGACGTCGAAACGTCGGAAGGCCGCATCCTTGGGCGGGTGACGTTTCGGGTCGAACCGGCCTCAGACGCTCCGAGTCTGAGGACAACTGAACAGTAGGTCGCCTTTTTCCAGCGCCAGAATCTCCGCTACAGCTCGTTGACCACTTTCGACGGCGCCGTTCATATAGCCCTGCCATCGTGCGCTCGTATGCTCGCCGGCGAACAAGCAGCGGCCATGCGGCCGCGCCAGCCATGGACGAAGGATCGGGTCGAACTTCGTATCAAAGAAGGCATAGCCGCCGCGCGCCCACCGATCGTCGGTCCACGAAATCACGCGAGAGGCCAGAATCGGAACATCGGTTGGTCCGAGCCACTTCAAAGATGACGCCAGTCCAGTGATTCCGCGTTCGGCCAACAAGGTATTTGTCTGTTCGCTGGCCGACGCGCCGGCCAGAAATGCCAGAATGCCCGCCGCTCCCGATTGTTCTTCATTGGCGTCCCACAGAGCTCCCACCGGGAGGTCGGTGCCGTAGGCCAGGGGCTTCCCAGCCTTGCGCCAGAATCGCCGCTTGAATTGCGCCAGCGTCTTCGTGGCCCGCCCATACCGCAAACGCTGGAAGGACGCCCGCTGCTGCGGAGGAAGCGCGGGCTGGAATTTGATCTTACGGAGGGTGGTGACGGGCAGGGTCACGATCAGATAATCGGCCGTAAGTTGCGTCGCACGATCGGTCCCGGACCGCATCGTCACATGCACCTTGGTGCGGGATTGTTTGACCGAGAGGAGGACCGTCCGGAGCTGGACGCGCTTGCCGAGCTTGTCCGCGAGGGCCGCCGGCAGCCGGCCATTCCCTCCTTTGATCCGATACAGGCGGCCCGGTTCGCCTGGATTGCCCGAGGCGACTTGTTCGACCAAAGGAAGCAGGGAAAGCTCGGTAGGGTCGGAGAGAAAAAACCCGCGCAAGCTGCAGGCCATGGCATGCGTGTCGGCATCGGTCTTGACGCCCTTGAGCCATTCACTCACGGAGGTCGCGGCCAGCCGTCGCACGATCGGACTGTCGCCTCGCCGTTCGCTCAATTCATAGACGTCGACCGTTGGACGGAGCAGGGCGGTGAGCTTTTTCCACGGCTCTCCGATGGAATGGAGCGGCCTCGTCGGGCGGCCATGCGGTCCCCGGCGGACGAAACCAAACCCCTTGCGAAGGATGGGCACGAGAGGGAGGCCAAAACTCCGGGCGAGCCGACAGACGGATTCCTGTTCCGATTCGATCAGATCGCCGCCGGCTTCGGCGTGTTGCCCGTGAAGAAAGCCCTCGCTGATCGTCCAGACGCGGCCCCCGACCCGATCACGTGCTTCGAGCACGGTGACTTCTGCGCCGCAGTCCTGTAATTCGACAGCTGCGGTAAGGCCTGCAAGGCCGGCGCCGGCCACAATCACGGATCGGCCTTTCAGGGGTGACTCTCTAGCCATTGGTCACATAATCAATCACTCGTCATGATAACGAATCCCCTCACCTTAGTCCTCTCCCCTCAGGGGAGAGGGAAGGAAGAGGGATATTCCTCGATCACTGATCTTATCCCTCGCCCCAGTGGGGAGAGGGAAGGGTGAGGGGTCTTCTTCTCCCTCAGGAGGGCCAGGATCTAGTCGGGTTTTTGCCGTTTCGAGGTGTGCTGGAAGATGCACTTCGGGCAGGTGTAGTGGACAAAGGCGCCGCCGCCGACGAGACGTTTGATCATCGGCACCTTGCACCAGGTGCACAGTCGGTCGGGAATAGCTTCCGTGGTGCCCAATGGCGGTTGAGGCTGTTTGGATTGTTCAGATGACATGGCGCGCTACTCTACCCCACCTGGCCTTTTCCTTACAAAGGGGAGACACAAAAATTCCATTTCTTTTGTCATTGATCTCGCCTGAGTCGTTCTGTAGACTCGCGCCCTATGTCGAAAACAATGAAAGATTATGTACAGGCGATGGGCACGCGGTTCGATCCGGCCGCTGCGGAAGGTGTGACGGCCGTCTATCAGTTCGAGCTCAGCGGGACAAACGGCGGGCAATACCATCTGGTGGTCGTAAATCGGACCTGCGAGCCCAAGGAAGGAAAGCATTCCGCACCGAATGTCACCTTTTTTCTCTCCGAGGCCGACTGTATTGGATTGTTCAATGGTACGTTGGACGGGCCGTCGCTGTATCTGTCGGGCCGATTGAGAATTGCCGGTGACTTGGACCTGGCGCTTCGACTCCCGGCCATGTTTCCCCAGCCGCGCTAGATTCGAACTTGTTCCAATTTTGGATGTCGGTCACCGTGTGGCCGGGACGAGCTGTCCCGTGCGGCCGCCCGCCTTGCTCTCTTCTTCGGCCTTTCGTGGGAATCGCTCCTCCAGCATCAGGTAGAGCGTCGGCACCAGATACAGGGTCAGCAGCGTAGAGACGCTCAGGCCGCCGACGACCGCACGTGCCAGGGGAGCATTGGTTTCACCGCCGACCCCCAAGCCGATTGCCATCGGCAGCAATCCGAATACAGTGGCCAGCGACGTCATGAGGATGGGGCGCAGCCGTGTCCGCCCTCCGAGGACGACGGCCTCACGCAATGCTACCCCGCGTCGCCGCAACACATTGGTGTAGTCCACGAGTAGCACGCCGTTGGAAACGACGATCCCGAGCATCATGATGATGCCCATGAAGGAGGTCGTCGAAAGCGTGGTGTTGGTGATAAACAGGGCGATGATCACTCCGGACAACCCCATGGGGACGGAGAACATGATGATAAAGGGGTCGATCAGCGATTTGAACTGTGCGGCCATCACCATATAGACGAGGACGATGGCCAGGATGGTCGCAAAGATCAATCCTTCGAAGGTTTCGCGTTGTTGTTGGATCTGGCCGGCCATTCGCACCGAGAAGCCGGGCGGCAAATGCAGTTCCGCGAAAGCGGCTTCCAGATCGGCGGCAATGGCCCCGAGGTCGCGATTGACCGGATTGGCGGTGATGTGGACTACCCGCTGGAAATACTTCCGATCGATCTTGACGGGGCCGGCGTTGAGTTTGAGAGCGGCGACATTTTTCAGGAGTAGAGGCTGCCCGCTGCGGGTCGTCAGCACGATGTTCTCCAACGTGCTCAGATCTTTCCGATGTTCCTCGGCCAGCCAGGCGCTGATGTAATATTCGTTACCGTTCTGTGGGTCGGTATAAATAATCGGGTCGGTCTGCCCGTTGCCGTTGAGTGAAAACAGTACGGCATTCGCGACGTCGGTTTCGCTGACCCCCAGCAAGGCGGCTTTTTCCCGGTCCACGATGACGTTGACCTCGGGGTAGTTCTCCTCACGGCTCGCCTCGATATCCGCGAGTCCCGCCGTTTGGTGCATGATGCCTTCCACCTGACGGATGACGGTGCGGGCCTTTTCCATATCGTAGCCGTATATTTCGACGTCCACCGACTTTTGCGAGCCGAAGCTGGTCACACGCTTCACGATGCCACCCGGATCGAAGTACATGGCGACCCCGGGGAATAGCTTCAAAATCTTCGGCCGCGCCTCGTTCATGATCTCCACCTGGTTCCGCTTCCGCTTATCCGGTGGCGTGAGATACACCTGCACGACTGAGGTGTGGGGGCCCGTATTCGGATTGAAGAGAGAAGACCTGCCCTGGGAGAGGACTCCGGTGCTGGATACAATCGTTTCGAGCTCCTCCGGACGCACACTTTCTTTCAGAACCCGTTCGATTTCAGCCACCTGCTGCTCGGTCTTCTCCACGCGCTGTCCCACCGGTGCGCGCACATTGATCCGGAACTGACTTTCATCCGACACGGGCAGGAACTCGGTCCCGATAAAGGGGAGCAGCAACAGCGAGGCGATGAAGATGCCGAAAATGCCGAAGATAAAGAGACGCCGGTTGCCGATCGCCCACTCCAGCGTCCGTTGGTAGCCTTCGTCGATCGCTTCGTATTTGGCGGCGCTCCACGTCATCAACCGTTGCCACCAGAGAGGCATCGAACGGTGGGTCTCCTTTTCCGGCTTGAGAAACTTGAAGCACAGCGCCGGTGTCACGGTGCGTGAAATGAAGAACGACGTGAAGAGAGACACGGCAATGGCGTAGGTCAACGGAATCAGCAGCAGTCTCGCGATTCCCGCCACGAAGAAGATGGGAAGAAAGACGACGACGGTCGTCACCGTCGATGCGAGGATCGGCATGGCCACTTCGCGGGCCGCCTCCAGCAGCGCCTCCCACTTGGACGGGACGGCCACGTTCAACTTCGCATCCGGAACGAGACCGCGCGCGTCCTCCTGAAGGGCCTGCCAGCGCTGATGACTGTCGTTCAGGTGGCGCTGGATGTTTTCCAGTTCCACGATGGAATCGTCGACCAGGCGTCCGATCCCGAGTGCAAGCCCTCCCAGGGTGAAGACGTTGAGCGTCTGCCCCGTGAAGTACAGCACGATGAAGGTCACCATCACCGAGAGAGGAATCGCCACGGAGATGATGGCGGTGCTGGTCAGATTGCGAAGGAAGATGAGGATGACGGCCGCCGCCAACAGGGAACCATGGAGCGCTTGCTCGATCAGGTTTCTGATGGACTGCCGGATATAGACCGATTGATCGAACGAGACGCCCAGTTTGACGCCGGGGGGAATCCCCACCATCTGCTGCATCTGCTTGCGAAGCGCGTCGACCACTTCGACCGTGTTCGCCGCCGGTTGCTTGTTGACGCGCAGATAGACCGATCGTTCCCCGTCGGTGCGGACGATGTTCGTCTGGATGTCCGAGGAGTCGGTCACGGTGCCCAGATCGCGGACCCGCACCGGGCTTCCCGATGGGTCCACCTTGACGATAACGTCCTGAATTGGCTCGATGGTCTTGAATTGATTGTTCGTGAACACGTTGTAGTCGAGGTTGCCGGCCTTGATGTCGCCGGATGGCAAAATCAGGTTGGAAGCCTTGACCGATTTGACCACGTCGAGGATCGACAGGCCGCGGGCGTTCAGCAGGCCCGGGTCCAGGTTGATGTTGATCTGCCGGACCCGTCCGCCTTCAACGGTGGCGGCCGCGACGTTGGCCACCTGCTCGACCTGCGGCGCAATGGTGTTATAGGCCAGATCGTACAGCGCGCGTTCGTCCATATTCCCGCCGGAAACCGTGACGAAGGCGACGGGAATATTGGACACGTCGAACTTGACGATGAAGGGCTGGAGAATCCCCGGGGGCAGACTGTTCAAAATCTGGGTGACGCGCTGCATCACCTCCATCTGGCCCACGTTGATATCGGCGCCCCAGTTGAACCATATCTGCACGGCACCGAGACCCTGCTTGGCAAAGGATTCCACGTGCTCCACGTTCGATGCGGAGCTCACCGCTTTTTCGATAGGGTAGACGACGCTCTGTTCGACATCGATGGGCGGAGCACCTTTGTAGATCACGCCGACAAAAGCGACCGGCACCTGGATGCTCGGAAAGAGGTCGACCGGCAGACGGTGGAGCGAGGTGACGCCCAGGACCACCATGGCCAGCGACAGCATCAGGATGCCGATGCGATTTTTTAAAGCGAGGAGCGTCAGCCACATAACGTCACGAGCCGGTCAGAGCCTCCAAAGGTTTCGCTTCGACAGGCGTGCCATCGCTGACCAGATCCTTGCCGGAGACGATGATCTGCTCGGTGCCCGTGAGCCCTTTCGTAATTTCCACCAGGTTGGCAGCCTCCGATCGGACGCCGAGCTGGACAGGAATCTTATGAGCCTTGCCGTCTTTCACGATGTAGACGTATTGCTCCTGCTCCAACCGGGTGACGGCATCGATCGGGACCTGCACGGCCTTTGGATGCATCCCGACCAGCACCTCCACACGGGCAAACATGCCGCCCTTCAGCGTATGGTCCGGATTGGCGTGATCCACCTCGATGGTCATCGTGCGAGTAGCCCGATTCAGGGCCTGCACGATCCGGGTGACCTCGCCTTCGAAGACTCGATCCGGATAAGCCTCCGCCCGAATTTCGGCCTTCTGGCCGATCTTCACCAATGGGACGTCTTTCTCCACGACGTCGATCAACACCCTGACGGTATCGATCTCGTGCAGGTTCAGGATGCCTCGTGACAGCGTAGACGTACTGGTCGACGATCCGTTCACGAACGCGCCCAGATCCAGGTTGCGCTCGGCGATATAGCCGGCAAAGGGCGCTCGAATGTAGGAATACGCCAGATTCGTCTGCGCCTGGGCGAGGGCCACTTCCATCTGCTTGGCCTGGGCCTGGAGGGAGTCCACCTGTCCGGCGGCGACGTCATACGTGGACTGGGCGTTGTCCACTTCCATTTGGGAGACATACCCTTCGGGAATCAAAGACTTGAATCGGTCGAGCTGAAGCTTGGCGATCCGTATGTTCGCAACGTGCTTCTGAATCTCCGCGCGTGCGGCGTCCAAATTGGCTTTTGCCCGGTTGACCGCATGGACATAGTCGGTGTGATCGACCTCAACCAGCAGTTGGTCCTTCTTCACGATGTCGCCTTTGTCTACATGGATCTTGGCGATATAGCCGTCCACCCGGGAGAAGATATTGACCTGTTGGAAGGGCTGGATGTCGGCCGTATAGACCAGGCGCACATGGACGTCCCGGATCACCGAACCCACGGTTCCCACGGTGATGACCCTGGCCTTGCGACCGGTATCTTTTGCCCCGCTGGCCAGGCGAAAGACGACCGTGCCGAGCACCACAAGGGTGAGGACGACGAAAATCGATATGATGGGATGCCGTCGGATGCGGTTCATCGCGCGCGCCGGACCGTTCTGCCTGGGGTCGAGACAAGCCGCAGGCCGTTCAGAAAGAGAGAGACATACGTCTCCACACAATCAGCGGGTGAGCGGTGGAGGGGTACTTTAAAGATTTCATGGAGCAACCGGTGGTGGGCCAACATGCCGGTGAAGGCACGGGCGGCGAGGAGGGGATCGACCCGCCGGAATTCCCCGTCCTTGATCCTCTTGGCGATATATCCGGATAAATAATCGTAAAACTTCCGGTGTTGATGCTCAAAGAACATGGCCGATAGCTCATGCCCTTCAAGGGCACTGAATAGGAGCAGGCGCAGGAGGGTCGGGTCCTTGTGCTGCTGGATGCGGTAGCCGGCGATCAGACTGAAGACGCGTACGTCGTCCCGCTTTTTCGCAGCCTCATCTACCGCGGCGAGCAGCTCGGAGAGCAGCGATTTTTCAGCAAGAATGGCGGCGTAGAGATCGCGTTTGGTCGGGAAGTACTTGAAAAGCAGGGCTTCGCTGATGCCGGACGTTTTGGCGATTTCTCTCGTCGTCGTGCCTTTGAAGCCCTTCGCCGCAAAAAGGCTAGCAGCTGCGGTAATGATGCTGGCCTCGCGCTGGTGCCTCGAGATGCGAGGAGATCGAATGGCCGTTTTTGGCGTCATGGGCGGTGTGGTAAGTGAGTAATTACTCACCTGAAAACTAGCATAGTAACCCACGAAGCGACAAGGTTTTTAGTCTCATTAGTGCCGAGCAGGGCAGAATATCCGCCGTGCCCTTTACTGGATGAAGGAGTGTCGGACGGTCTCGCCTACGGCTTGCGAATGGCCGCGGCTTGCCGTAGCCGCTGCAACTCTTTCTTGAGCAATACGGCACTCGGAATCTCCTCAGCACCCTCGCACTTCACCCGGTAGATCATTCCGCTCATACTGCTCGCCGTGGCGGCTTGGTCGATAAAGTCTTCCGTCGTGCTGATGGATTCTTGATCGACGAGATAGCGGTACTTCATCTCGAGATGGGCGCGCGCCTCCGAGGCGGTGTACCAGCTTCCATTGCGGTTAAATTTGCAGTCGGAACGTTCCAAATAGGAGAGGAGATAGATAATCTCCGCTTCCGCGGATGGGACAGCGTTCGCTTGTGGTGTAATTCCGAACAGGAACGTCGCAAGCACCACGACGATGTGAAGACGCACGACGATCCGACATATCGTTGATCCCATCTTAGGCATGCTTGGCCCCCCTTCTCCTGTAGGCCCGTCCTGATAGTTGCTGTACTCCTCCAGCTACGAGATGTTGAATCAAATTGTAGAAAATGATCGGCACCATGACGCGCGGATAGGGGGCGAGGGCGAGCGACGCCAGAACTAGACCGGTCCCGTTGTTCGCCATCCCCAAGCCGTACATCAGTGAAATGCGTTCGGGTTCACCGACCTGGAAGAGCCGGCTCAGAAGATCTCCGGCGGTAAAGGAGACCAGGCATAGTCCCGCGGTGATCCCAAAAGTCACGAGAAGGAAGTCGAGGTCGTGGTCGGCTATGGCCTGGGGAAGAGATACCGCTGCGTTCGAATAATTCAACAACAACAAGACAATAGAATTGCTAAGTTTGATATAGGGCATGGCTCCGGTAAGCCAGGCATCGTGAACGATGAACCGTATGGCCAGGCCGACGAGGGATGGTAAAACCACCCACGCCATGAGAAACATTCCCGATCCATGGGCTGCGAGTCCATTCAGAATGGCCTCGTACTCCTTCGACGCCATCTCACCGAATATCTGAAACGCCAGGGGGGTGACTATCGGACTTATCAGCGTGGAGCAAAGCACCAAGCCAAGACTCAATGCCACGTTTCCATTTGAATTCTGCGACCACGCCGTTGACGCACCGGCTATCGGCATGGCTGCCACCAGAGCGGAGCCCACGAGAATATGTTGGGCTTCGTCGGGTTCATACCAGAGCCGCATCACGAGGGTGACGCCAAAGATGTACAGCATGGGGACAAGCCAATTGGCGGCCAGTCCCGTGACTACCATGAGCTTCTTTTGCATGATGGCTTTGAGATGCGACGTCTTCACGCCCAGCCCGGCATTGAACATCAGGGAGGCAAGCATGATCATCAGTAGCGATATGTGCCCCTTTCCGAGACCGATGCCGGTTTCCCCGACCGTCGTATTTCGGATCCATAACCCAGCCGTTGGATACACGGCGGCGATGGCGTATGCACCCAGCAGAAACCAGAGCAACTGGTGATGAATCAATTCTGAAACGTTCAGAAATATGGACCGTACGCGAATGCGCATTTTCAACCTCCTCCGGGAGCCCCGAACATAAGATGACGCCAGCAGGCCGATGGTCTCCTACAGGTGGACGTACGTCTGCCCGGAGGTTGTCAGATACGATAGATGGAAATCTGTTGGTGTAAGCGGAGCGGAGAGGTGTTTAGAACGACGCGGCTGTCCGGTTCCAGACCAGAGAAGGGAAGAAGACAGTCCGTCGCGGCCGTGTCTTCCACGACGGATGTCAGCATGGAAACGTCGAGACCGGAAGTGTCCGATTTCACCGCATGGGCCAGTTGTGCGAGGGCGACCTGATCGAGGTCCTGCTCCTGTTGATCCTCGGTGACCGGTTGATTGTCGGAAGCCATAGTCTCAGCAAGTTCCAAACTCCCAAAGAACGTCCAGAATGCCAAGAGGCATCCGATGGTCAAACGAATAATGAGGTACTTGCGCGTCATGGTCATGCCGATCAACTTCCCGGTTGAATCGCATTATGCCAAAACGCGGGACGAGTCACACGCAAACTCGTCCCCCCTGAACCGTCCAACCCGCTCCCGCCCTACTTCTGAACCCGCGCGATCCGATCCGGAGTAGACGGATGAGTCGCGAAGAACCCCCCTCCGCCCGCCCCTTCAGTTTGCTCGAGCCAAGTCAGCGTATTGGCCATGACCGCTTTACCATCCTGGCCCGCGCGCTGCAGGATTTCGGCACCGTGACGATCGGCCTGATATTCCGCCTCGCGGCTGTATGGCCTCTCGACGAGCAAAGCGCCGGCGATGGGAACGAGCCCGGCCCCACGCACCCCTACCGCGTCCAGCAGAACAGTGGCAATATTGACGCCGGTGTTGATTGCCGTCACCTTAGCCACATGTCCGAGATCGGCATGCGCTGTCTCGTGAGCCATCACCCCCATGAGTTGTGTGTCATTGGCCTTTTGCAATAGTCCCGTGGTCACGAAAAACTTTCCGCCACCTGCATTGGCGGCGTTCACATGACTATCTTCCATCAAACCAATGCTGACCTGATTCAGCGGAATCGGATGGTCCATTTTCTGAATCAACGGGACCATGATGGCTTTCAGTCTCTCTGCTTGCTGCGGGCTCAGTTGCCCTACAGTAGGCGCGGCCTGCCCGCCAGATGCGGGACCGGGCGACCTCGGCGAGCCGGAGGGTTGCCCGCCTTGTTCGACGGCACAGCCGGCCAGTAGAAGAGCTGCGCATAAAACAGGAACATGTGTCAGGCGGTGCATTCTCATGAGACCTGCTCCTTCACTGTGATGTCATTTTTCACCGACTTCACGCCCGGAACTTTCCATGCAATGTAGGACGCTTTAGCGGCGGTCGCGAAATCATCAGCGTCACCGGTCAGTGAGACAACGCCTGCATTAGTCTTGACGTCAATGCTGGCATGTTTCACGTCTTTGTCCCGCGTCAGATGCCGTTTCACCTGCTTCGTGATGGCATCATCATTCGCCTGGACGACTTTTTTCTTGCCCGGCGCCACTACTTGTAATTCATTTTTCACACCGACCACGCCATTGATGCCTTTGGTGATGTCTTCTGCCGCGGTCTTTGCGGTTGCATCATCGACTTTGCCTCGCAGATAAACCGTACCCTGCTTGGTCTCGACGTTGACGTCGCGGCCATGAACCCGATCATCGGAAAAGAGTGACATCTTGGTTTTTGCCGTAATCCATGAATCTTTCACCGGCTGCTTTTCCATGGGTGGATCTGCAGCAATGACGACATTTCCGACAAACACTGTGGCGACGGCAAGAGCCGCAAATGCATTGATGACAGTACGAACCTTCATATCGTCCTCCACATTTTGTAAACGAGACGCACAGTTTTCTTATATCTCTGTGGCAATAACTTAGAGCAAAACATATGCCCATTGGGTTCGAGACTGCAGGTCAAAGTTTCCAGTGATCTCCGTCACTTGAACAGGAGAAAACACCTAGGAGGAACTCGATTTCCTTGGAAATCTTGTCCTCAGTCGGACAAGGAGTCCGTCGCTGCGCCGGTTGGGAACCGTGTCGATGTTAGCGGTAAGAAGTTGCGCGTGTGAAATCTAGGGCTTGCGGCAGGTCTGTAGCCGGCGATCCAGGCGGTATGACTCTTGAACGTCCGTGATGCAGTGCATGGTGGTGTGCGCCTTAACATCGCGAACAACCTGCGCAGGTTTCCTTGTAACACGGAGGGACCAATGGAACAGTATCGCGACTACGTCAGCCTGATCGGTCGGATGTGCATGGCAGGAATCTTTCTGTTGTCGGGAATCGGAAAGATCCTAGACCCGCAAGGCACGCAACAGTACATGGCGTCCATGGGAATGACGACCGCCACCGGCTTCTTTTACGTGGCCGCCGTGGCTATCGAGGTTGGGTGCGGGCTCAGTCTGTTGCTTGGGTACATGACGCGGGTAGGTGCCATGGTGTTGTTTCTTTTTATGATCCCCACGACATTGATCTTCCACACCAATTTTTCGGATCCCATGCAGATGATTCACTTTCTGAAGAATCTCGCGATGGGCGGAGGTTTGCTCTATATCGCCGCGTACGGCCCCGGGCGCCTCAGTATGGATGGACGTGTGGGGCTAACGATCGTGGAAGAGACCATCGTGATGCGGCCTTCGGAGCAAAGGCGGTTTGGGGAGACGGGGAGCTGATATGGCAACGACAGGAAAACTGAGTGCCGGAATCGAGGACAGAGATCACATCCAGGGGCCTCCCACGGCGAAAATCACGATAGTGATGTACGGTGATTATGAATGTCCTCACACGGCCGAAGCGAACACATTCATGGACCAGCTGCGGTCGCGATACCCCGACGATCTGCGTTGGGTCTACCGACACTTTCCGCTGACGCACAAACATCCGCACGCCTGGAGAGCCGCAGAGGCGGCCGAAGCCGCGGGAGCCCAGGGCCGATTTTGGGAGATGCACCGTCTCTTATTCGTCGGGCATCCGCGTTTGGGCGAAGAAGATCTTCGAGACTATGCGAGGCAGTTGTACCTGCATATGGTGCAATTCGAAGCCGCACTGGTTCAGCATACGTTCGCGGATCGCGTGAAACGAGACGTGGAGAGCGGCAAGCTGAGCGGGGTGACCGGCACGCCGTCGTACTTCATCAACGGGGCGCGATATAGCGGCCCGGAGGATCTGACTGGACTGGTCACAGCCATTGAACAAGCGCTGGGTCACAAGGTGCCCGATTGACTTGAAATAAGCCAACATTGAAATAAGCCAACAAGATCAGGGAAGAGGCCGGACAAGCGAATACATGCTCAGATTAAGTGTGACCGTCCTGCTCGTGCTCGTTATGGGCTGCAGTCTTCCCGAGGTCCTCAAACCCCTTCCACGGCAGTTCGACGGCAAGCTTCAAAACCATCAAATAAGCCATGTCGTGATCTTTGCCATTGACGGGCTGAAGAGGGATACCCTCCTCCAATATCTGAAAACTGCCCCGCGAAAGCCTGGAGGCCTGCATGATCTCTTGGGGGTGCGGGTCGAAGAGGACGGAATCGTCTTTACGCACGCGATCGGTGTGGATCAGGCGTCCACGGTGTTCCCCTCCTATACCTACCCTTCCTGGACGTCGATGTTCACCGGTACCTTCCCCGGCGCTCATGGCATCGTCGGTAACAGTGTGTTCTTTCGGGATCGGCAAATGGCGCGTTACTACGCGGAATATCACATCGACGCAGTACGGGTGCAGCTGCAAAAGGATTTTGTCGCACGAGACATGAATGAGGACACTAAAACGGTCTATGAATTCGTGAAGGAGGCAGGAGGCCGCAGCATCGTCATTTACAACATGGTCGACCGCGGAAGTGATCCGATCAAGCCGAGTCCGGACACACTCTGGAACTATCAGAAGAATCGTAGTCTGGCAGTGGACGAAAATGCCCTTTGGGACGCACTTCATGCCTTGGAGAAATTCAACAAGGCGCAGGACAGCACCGAGTTACGTCTCCCCACGGTCCTGACCATCTATTTCTCAGGCTTGGATCATGTCGAGCATCTCACGCCGGACAATCCTGAAAAAGCCAGATTGGCCTACCTAGGGGAACTCGATAATCTGATTGCGAAGTTCATCTCCGGCGGCGCGAACATTCCCCGGAACCATTATAAGAATCGCGCGGCTCTCCCCATTCAGACCGATGTCATTCAATGGAGAGGAGTCAAGGAGGAACCAGTCTTCAAGCGAACGCTCTTTGTTCTGGGCTCCGACCATGGCCATACCCCCATCGACTGGGGCAAGACGCTCACAATTGAAGATGTAAAAGTGATCTTCGATGAATTGAGCGATCGTGGCGACCGCGTGTATCGGGTGGCGATTCCAGATCTGGTGACGGAGAGCTGGTGGTCAAAGGTCCGCGGGCTCATGGGTTGGGCGCTCAGCGATCATGTCTCAAGTTACTACAATGTGGTGGCCACGCTGAATGGAGGCGCGCTGGGCCTGCATATCCGGCCTCACGGGGAGTCATGGAAGGTTCGGCCTGAGTTTGCAGAAGTGAAGCCGATTCTGGAACACCTTCTCCTCTCCCTGCACAAGAATCATCAAGCACCGGCAGCAGTGTTCTTTAAACGCGACAATAACTATCTGTTCGTCCCCTATAAATACACCGGCTCCAACATTCGGCTCTTCCCTGCGGTTCCCGCGGAAAAGAGTACGTTCAATGGCGACGGCTATCCGATGGCGATGCGGCGTTTGGATGGGTTGGCGGCGTCGTTGCCCACCGATCCGATGAGCGCGCCCGATATCATTCTCCTGGCCGACCGGTCGAAGAAGGTTACCTACGCGAACAAGCAGGACTTCCGAATCATCGAAAAGCTGGATGTCGAAACCCATCGGCACCTGCACTCGGACCACGGGCATTTGAGCGAGTCTGATTCCCTGGTGCCGATCGTGTTTGCACTCGGCAATCAGAACGGACGCAAGGCCCTGGCGACCCTGTGCGAAGCCTCGATCGTGGACATTACCCCGACACTGCTCGACATTTTTGATCTCCTCCCCGCCTATGAACAAGAACTCCAGCTACACCCGGACGCCGTAAAAGGCCATTCGTTCAAAAAGTCCATCAATGCCATTCTGAATGGCACGAACGGCGACAAAAACGTGTGTCCGGCCAGGATGATGATGAACGGCGCAAAGGACCACAAATAGTTCGTGACCATTCTGGGAATAGATATCGGGGCGAGCGGCATCAAGGGCGCGCCGGTCAACGTGCAGACGGGCAAGTTACTTGCCGAACGCTATCGGATCGACACGCCGGATCCTGCCACTCCCCACGCCGTGGCGCGAGTGGTGCACGACGTGGTCAAACACTTCAAGTGGTCGGGGCCTTTCGGATGCGGGTTGCCCTGCGTGATCAAGCACGGCGAAATCTATACATCGGGCTATCTCAGCAAGGCGTGGATGGGGAAAAATGCCCGCCGGCTCCTCGCGCGAACGACGCACTGTCCGGTGACGCTGCTCAATGATGCCGACGCCGCAGGACTCGCCGAGATGCACTTCGGTGCGGGCGCGCGCCGTCGTGACACGGTGTTGATGATTACCCTCGGGACTGGCATTGGCACGTCGCTCTTTGTGGCCGGCCGTCTGGTGCCCAATATTCGGATCGGCCACCTGATTCCGGAAGGCAGGACAGTCATTCGGTGGGTGTCCGAGGAAGCGAGGCGGAAGCAGGGGCTGAGTTGGAAACGATGGGCGACACGCGTCACAAGGTACCTGAGCTACGTTGAAGACTCGCTCTTTCCGGATCTCCTGATCTTAGGCGGAGGGACTACGGATAATCACCGCCATCGATTCCTCCATTTGTTGAAGACCCGAACCAAAATTGTGCCCGCTCGCTATCTGAACGATGCCGGCATCATTGGCGCGGCGCTGGCGGTTAAGAAGGGGATTGACCACTGACAGTTATGCAATGCGGTGAATAATGGGTATCGTTGAATCGGAATTGTTCCTCCTGTATCTAGGCTGATACAAACTCGGCCGGCCTTCTTTTCTCTCCCTCCACATTCCTCAGGAAGATGAAGCACTTCCAAGTTCTGGTATCCAGGAACGAGATTTGCGTTGGGACAGAATCACCATGCTGTCTCTCACCAAACGAATCTTATTGTCCCTCATCCTGGCAGCAGCTCTCCTGCCCGCGCGCGTTACAGCTCAGGAGTCGACGGAGGACGTACCAAAAGTTTATGCACTAGTTTCGGACCATATCGGTTGGACCAGTCACTCCCAACCCAATCTCTATTGGTATCTCTCGAAACCCACCTCACAGTCCTTCTTCTTCACCTTGACGGCGAATGAAGGCGATGCCGTAAAGCCAATTCTCAGGGTACGACTCGATCCGCCGCCTCGGGCCGGCATCCAGCGCATTGGGCTGAAGGACTATGATGTCGAACTCGCCGAGGACGTGACATATGAATGGGCGATTGCCGTGATGGATGCCGCTGGAATCGACTCACTTACCAAGCTGACATCCGCCCGAATCGAGAAGATACCGAGAGACATGATCGGTCTCTGTAACTATCAATCTTCAGAACCCCTCCCGAGCAGCAACCATCGCAAACAGCGGATGGGCCTACTCAAGCACATCGCCTTGGATAGTCCGCCGACGCTCAATGAGGCCCGACCCCGGTAACACGGGCCTTCATGTCCGTCATGCCGACGCAAGCCGCATCCAGGCTTCTTCGGCTCGCGTCGCTGAGACCATTGCTTTTTCTAACCGTGGACAGGCATCCTACGCCACCCATGACCTTTTCTCCGTCATCCCCTGCACGGCACGCGTTATTTACTTCTCTGCGCATAGTCTTGTTCGTCGGTATCGTCTGTGTGGCTTCCTCCGTCTCTGCACAAGGCATGGACCTAACCGGCGAGTGGCAGGCCGACAATGGCACCCGCTATCTCCTGCGCCAGTTGGGATCCGAACTATTCTGGAGTATGGACGGACGCCCGCGCGTGGCCAATGTCTTCGCCGGTCGCATCGAGGGCGGCACTATTACGGGACGATGGGTGGATGTGCCGGGTGGGCAGCTCATGAATAGCGGCACCCTGACGCTGCGGATCGAATCGCCGGATCGCCTCGTCAAAATCTCATCCAGCATGGCCTATGGGGAATCGGTCTGGACACGGATAGGCGGCAGCACAGCTAGCCCATCGCCAACCGCGCCTCCGGCAGGTGCTGCAACACCGGCGTCCTGGGGGTCGCAAGCGGATCCCTGGCGCGGGCAGAATGGCCGACGCGAGACGCTGGCCTGTCCAGGCGGCGGACCGACCGGTGGCCGTCTATGGGGCACGGATACGTATACGGACGATTCATCGATCTGCCTGGCGGCGGCGCATGCGGGATTGATCACGGCGGCAGCCGGCGGTACGGTGACGATCGAGATCCGGCCTGGTCAGCCGTCATATACCGGCAGTACGCGCAATGGCGTGACTAGCAATGGCTACGGTGCATGGGGTGGAAGCTTTGCTTTTGTAGGAGGCAGTTCTTCAGTGAACGCTCCAGCTCCGGCTCCGCCGCCGGCAGCCCCGCTGCCACCCACCGCAGTGCCGACTCCTCCGATGGGCGGTCCGACCGCGATCGTTGCCACGTGGGGAACTCAGGCGGATGCCTGGCGCGGCCAGAACGGACGGCGCGAAACGTTGACATGCCCGGGTGGCGGGCCGACGGGCGGCCGTCTCTGGGGAACGGATGTTTATACCGATGATTCATCGATCTGTCTTGCCGCGGTGCACGCGGGATTGATCTCGGTGGCGGCGGGGGGCACCGTGACGATCGAAATCCGCCCCGGTCAACCGTCCTATACCGGCAGCACACGTAATTTTATGACGAGCACGGCATACGGGAGCTATGCCGGCAGCTTTGTCTTTGTCGGTGCACCTGTAGGAGGGACTCCCGTGCCGGCACCGCCGGCTCCAGCGCCAACCACTGCGACGTGGGGAACGCAGGCGGACCAGTGGCGTGGCCAGAATGGGACACGGCACACATTATTATGCCCGCCGGGCGGGCCCACCGCCGGCAGACTCTGGGGCACCGATATCTACACCGATGATTCCTCGGTGTGTCTTGCGGCGACCCATGCCGGCTTGATCACCGCAACAGCCGGCGGCACGGTGACGATTGAAATCCGGCCGGGCCAAGCGGGGTATACCGGCAGTGCGCGGAATGGAGTCACAAGCAATCCCTATGGCGGCTGGTCGGGGAGTTTCGTATTCGTCGGGGGAGTTTCAGGCGGTGGCCCGCCAGGGGGAGGCGCTGCTGGCGGCATGTGCGACGATCCCAGGACGCTGGCCATCATGGATGAGTGGCTCGGTCGTGCGCTTCCTTTGCAGTCAGAAGGGGAGTCGTTGCGCTATGAATCGTGGGGACGGCTGATCGGACGATCCAAATCTGCCACGATCACGGTGCCGGGTCCACCTGATACACGGCTATCCCGCTGCGAATATCTCTGGCAATACGCGGCCCAGCTGCAGTCAACCAACCTCGGCAATCTCCGCGACTACGTCACCGCCCGCCGCTAGCCCCTCCTGCTCTTCCCGTCCGTCACGGCCTTTCTACCTTTTCGCGCCTGTCCCGCCCATCTCGCCAACCTCACGTTTCCCGCGTTTCTCGCTCGTCCCGCCTTTCCCCGCTCCTCAAATCTTCGGCACGGGAGCCGGCGGAGGATCTGGACTCGGAAACGGTTGCGGCGGACGGGTGGGATCCGGCGGAAACGGATCCGTGGGATTCGGTCGTGGTTCCTTTGGTTCAGTTGGATCGGGCGTTTCGAGCCGAACGCCCTTCTCCAAAAGCGAATCTGCTGGTGCCATGACAGCCTCCTAGTCTCAGTTGTCTTATGACGCAGGGAGCGACGCTTTCAGTATGCCATGTGGCCCGCCTTCCATCCGGTAGTCGAAATGACGAATTCAGCGTCACCATTTCCATTTCATCCCCTCAGCCTGTCGCCGGCCCTTTATCCCTTTTCCTCGTTGACTTACGATCAACGGATCAGTAGCCTGTGCCGTCCTCCTCCAGTCATCACTCATCACCATCCAATGAGAAAGGATTTCGAATGCGTACGCTGTCACTGTTGTTGACCTTGACGATCATGGTAATCGCCGCGCCTGTCCTGGCCGCAACCCCGGAACCCACAACCGACGACCAGAAGACCTTTTATGCCCTGGGATTGATGATGAGCCAGTCGTTGAGTCAGTTCGCATTGACCGAGGCCGAGCTCGACATGCTGAAGGTCGGTCTGACCGACGGCGTGCTGAAGCATTCACCGAAAGTGGATCTGAAGCAAACGATGCCGAAGGTACAGAAACTGGCCCAAGCCCGCTCAGCCGTGGCCGCCGAAGCAGAAAAGAAAACCGGCGCGGCCTACATGGCGAAAGCGGCGGGCGAAAAAGGGGCGACCAAGACCGAGTCGGGCATTGTGATTACGATGCTCAAGCCCGGCACCGGCGCGTCACCAAAGAAGACCGACAAGGTGAAGGTGCACTATCATGGGACCCTGCTCGACGGCACAGTCTTCGATAGCTCTGTTCAGCGCGGCGAACCGGCGACGTTTGGGTTGGATCAGGTGATTCCGTGTTGGACGGAAGGGGTGCAGAAACTAAAAGTAGGGGGCAAGGCCAAGCTCGTCTGTCCGCCGCAGCTCGCCTATGGCGACCGCGGCGCGCCCCCGATGATCAAGCCGGGTTCAACACTGGTTTTCGAGGTCGAGCTTCTCGGAATCGAGAAGTAAGTCCGGAGGATAGGTGGGATAGAGGCCGGGTAGTTTTTTTGGGGCATGACAGTGAGGGGTCCCCACGCCTCCTTGTCATGCCCCATCTGTATCGCGCTAGTCTCTCCCATCCCATCCCGCTTTTCGCGCGGTTCCCGCTTTTCCCGCTCGTCTCGAAAGTCCCGCATTTCTGGCCTTTTCCGCGTTCCCTCACGCCGCCTTCTTCAGATCGACCGACTTCGGCGTGCTGCCTTCCGGCTTCTGCTGGCTGCCGAAACTATGACTGCTCGAATCCATCGAGGCACTGGCCACTGTCAACGCGAGCATTCCGAACATCGTCACGGCCGTCATTATGATTCCCCAAGCTTCCATAGTGAGTCCCTCCTTATTGTTCTCCGTTCCTTGAATGTCTCGACCCTATCCATCACAAGTTGTAATCTGCAATTTCGGTTACGCCGCCTGCTTCAGCTCTACACTGCGGCTCTTCTTCTGCTTGGTGCCGAAGGTCTGGCTGCCGGAGCCGAGATTCACATGAGCCACCGTCAAGACCAACATTCCGAAGAGCGTGATCGCTGTCATCAAGATTCCTATGGCTTCCATTGTCTGCCCCCCCTGTTATTGATGCGTTTATTTGATTTACTGCCTCTTCAACCGCCGTCGCAGAGCCTATTGAGCAACCGTCGTGCCCGAGCGAAACCCACCCATGCAGGAGACTTGTGAACCTCAACCATCACCAATATTTAGAGGGTGTTTCGGCTGGTCCCTCTCAGGCAGAAATGGCCGAAGTCAGCGGCAAGCATGCGTGAGAGCCATACGCCTAAAAGATAGGTTTGTATCGAACTGGATACTGAATACCGAGGATTGCTAAGGCGAGATGATTTAAGAATGGAGGGATTACATGAAGCCCATTCCTCCCCTTTGTAAGGGCAGCCAGGGCTAGAGCCATCCCGTGGCGAGTCACGAGGGGTGATGACCCAGATGTTATGATGCATTTGCTCGTCTGATCGAATTGTCTTAATTAATTTTAAGAGGAAAACCATGGTCACGAATCTGGCTCGTATCGTCCTCGGAATCACTTTGGGTCTCATGCTGTTCAATGGCACCGGCCTTGCGGCAGACCCGGCTGAACTGGAGAAGTTCGTCAAGGCTCGCATTGAGATCGGCGAGATGATGACGAGCTACTTTAAAGGTGGAGGAGAAAGGCAGCCGTCGACGCCTCAGCAGAGGAGCGAAATGGGTGCGGATATCAATGCGAAACTGAGCAAGCTATTGGCGAAGCATGATCTGACGATCGAAGAATACCGAAAACGCAGCAAGGAAGTCTTTGCCGATGAGGCGGCGGTCAAACATTATCTCAATGAGCATCCAGACCTAAAGGCACGGTATGAGGCGCTTCCGCTGGATCGGATGGGGCGCGGTGGCAGCAGCGGGCGAGGGTACTGAGGGTAAGTTGGAGGGAAAGTTACCCGTCGGGGGTGACGAGCTTTCGCGGCAATGACAAGCCGGAAGGTTAATATGAAACAAGGCTATCGTTTGATGCTCGTGGACAAGGACGGTGTGCTGGTTTCCGAATTTCAGGTAACTGAACGCGACCTGGCCGATCCGGAGGCGTTCGTTGCGGCCCTCAAGGAGTCGATTGAGAATGTCGAGGAGGAGGAGCCCTGAGGAAAAGAATGGGCCTGCTTCTGAGCGGGATATGGCTTGCTATTGCCCTGCTTACGGCTTGCGCGTCGGCGCCTTCTGGGCGGTGGGTGCGTCCTGACACATCCGACTCTCAAGCCAAGACGGACTATGACGCTTGTGCCGACCGTGCTAACGAGCAATTGGATGGAATGAGAGGGCCCTGGCGTGAAGGGGAAGTCATGGAAAATTGCATGAAGGGAAAAGGCTACGAGTATGAGCGTGCTCAGCCGTAAGAAAGATGTTTTGAGATATTTCCAAAGACATTCCTTAAAAAAATCCGGGTCCCCGCCCTCATCATTAAGAAACTCCGCGTCTGCAGTTCATATCCATCCACGTAAAAAGTTAAGGGTACAAAGGCACGGCTGCCACTGACACTTTGTCCGTCGTGGACGAGTTTGCCGGTGTGGTTGTCTTGGCGACCGCGTCTTTAGAGGCCTTTTAGGCGGGGGAATCAGATTTGCACCGTGTTGCCTTGGAGGCTCTCGCCTTCCTAGCATTCCTTTTACAAGGGGGAAGTTAGTCAACCGTAACAAGGTAATGAGGGAGCAATCATGGCTACACCACGGAAATCGAAAACAGGACAAGCCGGGATTTCGAATCACCCATTGGAGGAAGAACGCCAACGGCAGAAGATTGTTCCGCCTCGCGGGAAGGCGGAAGAAGGACCTACGCGAGCCGGAAAGCGGCGGGCCTTATTTGAGGAAGATGATCAGAACAGCGCCTTTATCAGTAAAGGTGCCAAAGGGGGAAAGACGGGCGGTTCACGAGCGGGATTGGTTGCCGCTGGACGTAAAGTGGGGACAACAACACGAGCGAAGCGAGTGGGGAAATGATTAGTCGATTCAGTTCAAGTCTGGCCGCGTGGGCGACCTGCGGTGTCCTGCTGATCGGCTGCGCCGTCAGCGAAGAGGATCGCGTGACACCGGAGCCTGTGTCCAAGCCAGCGCGTCTTCAAGTCAGGATTGATCCGGAACAAGCACGTGTTGCGCGGGAAGTCATCCGGCTCGCCAATGTGGAGCGCGCGGCGCGTGGCCTTCGACTCTTGCGGGAACAGCCAGTCTTACAAAACGCGGCAGTCTGGATGGCGAATGATATGGCCGAGCACGATTCATTCAACCATACCGATAGCCAGGGGAGAGAGCCAGGTCGGCGCATCCTGACATTTGGCTACGGTGACGCTCGGCTTATCGCGGAAAATATCGGGAAGGGGGCGGATACTCCTCAAGCCGCGGTCCAGGGTTGGCTGAACAGTCCGCCGCATCGGGAGAATCTTTTGCACCCGGACTTGCGGGAAGTCGGCGTCGGCTTTGCCGCAAAGGATCGTGAGCGGTATTGGGTACTGGATTTGGGGACGCGGTTTGATGAGTAAAGGAGGTACGTCCTCAGGTGTCGCGGGTCTCTGACTGCTGGCCGTCTGCCGAACTCTACTCCAGCTTGCCTTCTCTTACAAAGGGAAGGAAAAAGCTAAGACCCCTGACCCGAGTCTCTACCCATTTCCTCCCTTGATCTATTAGGGACGCATTATACTGCTTGACTGCCCTACTCTTTGCGCCTATTGTGAGGCTGTCAGGTGTGAGACTCCGCTGACTGTCCTATCCCTCGCGCTTCCTAAATTCCTTCCCAGCGTGACCGATTCCTCAGTCTTCGACGTTTTTGCGCCAACATTCTCTGGCTACTGCCTGTCTGGTGTCGTGGCCTGCACGTCCGCATTCCATTAGAGAGGAGGATCCTATGAACGCTGATCAATTCGAGGGGAAGTGGATGCAGTTCAAAGGTGAGCTGAAACAGAACTGGGGCAAGTTTACCGATAATGACTTGAAGCAGATAGAAGGAAACTTTGAGAAATTTGTCGGCCTGGTCCAGGAACGGTATGGCGACCAAAAGAATGAGCTGATGAAGTGGACGAACCACTGGCTTGAGCAGGCGGCGCCGGAAGTCGAGGGGACCACAACCCTCTGAATGGATGCGATCCACGAGACACGTCTTACAACACACGTTCACATTTCGGTTAAGGAGAAGATCATGACAACACGTTATATACTGACACTTTGCACTGCTTTGGTTATTGGCGGTGCTCTCATCATCGGATCGGGGAACGCTTTTGCAAAGACCACCGAGAAGATCAATGACGCATGGCTGACGGCGAAGACCAAGATTGCGCTATTTGCCGATTCTCGAGTCAAGGGGCGGGAAGTAAATGTCGAAACCAAGGAAGGCGTCGTGATGATCCGCGGCAAGGTTGATACCGACGCGGCGAAGCAGGCGGCGGAAGAGATTGCCAAAGGTATCGATGGCGTCAAGAGTGTGAAGAACGAATTGCAAGTGGTGGCCCCGTCCAAACGCGAGGCGATCGATGACAAGGATGATGCGATTACGGCACGCGTCAAAGATCAAATCGCGAAAGACGCCAATCTGAAGAAAGCCAATATAAAAGTTCAGACGAATGCAGGCGTCGTCTCGCTAACCGGCGAGGTTCAGGACCTCACGGCGAGTGCCCAAGCGTCTGCATCTGCCTGGGAGGTTCCCGGCGTGAAGTCAGTGAAGAACGATCTGACGACGAAGGAAAAGGCGTAAGCTCTTACTCGCACAACACTCTCCGTCCGTCGATGCCCCACGTGGTGTCGACGGACGACGGAGCATCTCGCTGCCCCACGTATTATGAACACGGCAACGTGAGGAGGTGAACAATGAGCAGGGAATCCACCATCGGTCGAGGCACGGGAAGGTCGAGTGTCACGTCTCAGGCCGGTCGCGGCAGTGAGAAGAATGGACCTTCTCTACACGCGGCTAGACGTGCTGAGGGCTATCATGACCGGGTTGCGGAGCGCGCCTACGAACTGTATGAGCAACGGGGACGACAAGACGGCGGAGATATGGAGGACTGGTTGGATGCGGAACGGGAGCTGGATAGTACCCCAGCGAAATCTCTGTGAGGCGCTCTACACCATCTGACCTCCCCTACAAAGGGGAGGTCAGGTGGGCAGCGGCTGTTAGTCGACTTGCTGAATTGCGGAGAGTAGCCACTTTCCATTCTGGTATCGCATGAACGTCCACACTTCACTGGTTTCGCTCGGGGTCTTGTCGTCGCCTTCCACGAGATAACCTGATTCTCCGGGTTGTTTGGTCAACGACACGGTGTAGTCACGGGCCCGCCACTTCAGTCCCACCGTCGCATATTGCGTCGAATCTTCGCTCCACGCTTCTTTGACATCTGCACGGCCGAGCACCACATCTTCCACATGGTTCTGGATGTCCTGACTCGCCTCTTCGGCCAGGGCCGTACTGAAATATCCCAGCATCTCCGGCGTGACGAACCGCCGCAATGCGGCAATGTCCTGTTTGCTCCAGGCGCTTTGAATATCAGTCAGCAGTTGCTGAAAGGCGGCCTTGTCGGCCGTCGTGATCTCAATGTCCGGCGTCGCTGGTTTCAGGACCGTCGGGGGAGGCTCTGTCAGCAGGGAGCCGCCGACGGTATTGCGCCGGGTCATCCCAGAGAAGTCAGGAGCAGCGGTAGGACGCCGGATTTTCAGAAAATAATAGAGCGCCGCGCCGCCCAACAGCATGACAAGGAGGATGAGAGTAAAGTTGGGTCCTTCCGTTGCCGCAGCATTCTCACCCGTTTCGTTTGTCTTGGCAGTGCTGTCCATCGCTCCGAACAGCATATGGCCGAGCCACGTTCCGGCGAGTCCGCCTGCGATTCCCGCCATCAGGGGATGGCGCTGGAGAAACGACGGTTGCGGTGTCGGCTGAGCCGTTGGCGCCGGACCGGCAGTCGCCTGTTGGGGCGGCGTGGCTGCCTGTCGCGGGGTAGTCGACTGTTGAATGGGTTTGGCGCCGTTCGATTCATAGGTGCGCGAGCCTCGGCTGCCGAAGCCCTGTGAACTGCCGCCGCCCCGTGATCCGCCGGAATATCCTCCGCCGCCGCCTCTCGCCTTTGCGAAGGAGAGGGTCGGGGCTCCGATCAGCGCACAGACGATCAATGCCGCAATGAGTTTCGTTGTCTTCAAGATGTGCTTCCTTTCTCTCGATGTCGTTGGTCTATTTCCGAGGTAGGCATAACATCTTACCAGGAATGGTCCCAAAGAACCTAACATTCGATGTGTCTTCGCGACCCTAGGCGTGGCTCTCTTTGGACCCCTGTTCTATGAGCACCTTGGTAAAAAGGATCATTCCCAGGACCTGAGTCCATTCGGACACGATATTCCCGACCACTTCGCCCCATTTATCCATCGGACTGAGCGTGCTGTACAGCACGATCCACCCAATCCCTGTGACCACCACAAACAACGTCAGCGAATGCGCGATCAGGAACCCGCCCACCCGGTTCTTGAAGTGCCGTGGCATTTTCCGGCTTTCCACCGACCCTTTCTCGTAGAGCCATTTGGTGGCCATGACGATGAGCACGGTGCCGGACCAATCGGCAACGGCATTGCCAAAAAATGCGCCGAAGCGGGTTTCGGGATCAGCTTGACCGTAGAGGATCACCCATGTGATCAGAATCACGACGCTCACCAGTGTGAGTGAGTGGTTATGGACAAAGCGCCGGATAGGAGAGCCCCGCTGTTTCTTCATACATGACGCCTCATGAGTGTGGTGGTCCGTTTGAAAGCATACAACGTGGAGATTTTCTATTCCTTGAAGGGGAGGTGGGCTCTCTCCACCTAGGCTCCGCCTTGCAAAGGGGAGGAAAAGGAGTGATGTGTTGAGTGCCTGGATTCCAGCGTGTGCCGGAATGACGGAGGATGGGAGAAATGACGCAGGTAAAGCTCGCTATTCCTCTGTGTCTGAAGTGCCTTTTCCCGAGCGCACGACTTCCAAGCCGATCGCTTTGGCAAGCTCCCGATGGATGCGGGCGACCCGCTCGACCTGGCCTTTGGCGGGAAAGCGTTCGTAAAACCCTTCGACGCGAAAATCCCGTACCTTGTCTTTCCATGCGCCTAGACGGCGCTCCCAGCGTTTGATGCGATCCTCGTCGGAGCCTTTGTCCTGCGCAGCGAGATCGGCGCACACCCGCACCATCGCCTTTAACGTCACCGGCTTGGTCACCATATAGCCGGCGTGACCCCAGGCTTCCCCCCACATCCGTTCCGCCGCTTTGAAGAAGTCACGCACGAGTCCATAGAAGTGCGAGGCATGCCGGGCGGTCGTGCCTTCTTTTTTCAACCGCCGCCAATCTCGCGTGACCCACCGGTGCAGCTCGTTGAACAGTTCCGCCTGGAGAATCCACTTCTCTTGCTGACTGCGCCCGCCGAGACGATTGATCCGATAGCGGAGGGGGCTGTCCGATTCGCTGTAGAGCATTTCGACGACGCGCGCGGCAAACTTGCGGTCGGGGTCTGCCCAGGAGACGCGTTCATACAGATCTACCAGGTGGCTCTTGTTGATGCGGGTCGGCGTGGAGTTGATGATCACGAACATCTCTGTGGCGAAATCTTCCGTGCGGCCATCGAAGATGATGCAAGGGATGTGGATGGTGCGGGCTTCGGCCGGCCTGTCGTTGTGATAGAACTGTAAGGCCGCCAGGCGGTGCTGGCCGTCGATGATGAGATACTTGCCGCCGGGCTCTTCCAGGTTCCCCACGTTCTGGAACGTCCCCACTGGGCTGAAATTCAGGCGCTCGGGTGTAAACAGCAACACCGTTCCGGGGATCGGCGGCTGGCTCACCGCAGTTTCGTAGAAGTTTTTGATGGCCCGGACTTTGGCGCGTGAGAGCTGTCGTTGAAAAGCCTTGTCGTTGCGCTCGATCTTGGCGATGAACTGAGCAATATCGTCTTCCTCAGGGACTGTCGCGGGGGCGATCTGCTCTCCCTCGCCGTAGAAGCGGCTCATGAAGCGGACTTTCCGTAGGAGATCCTCGGCCGGGTAGGCGACGAAGTAGAACAGGCCATCCTTCTGACGAATTTGCGTCGCGAGCATGGTTACCTCATCCTAAACGGTTCAACCGGCGTGCACAAAGTCTACTACTAGGTCCTACGGAGAGTCCAATTTTCGACCCCACCCGGCCCGTTCGTAGATAGTTTCCACCATTGACTCGAATGCAGCCGCGGCATATGTTCATCACGTGGGGGGAGAAAAACGCCCCGAGGGAATATGGTTCACTAGGGGGTCGAGCGCTGCGGATGGTGTGCAAGCCCAGCTCGACTGGGAAGCCTAAAGTCCCACCAAGATCTCCACCGTACCTAACCGCTCTCGGTAGGTGCGTGCTCCTCCCACATTAAATTCCTCGCTACGCGCTACTTCTTTTCGCTTCACCTCGGCAGTGGACGATCCGCTTCAGAACAGGTACTGTTCTGGTCATTTGCCACCCATCACGGAGGAGTCCATCATGAAAAACGTGGAGATGACTGTCGAGGGCACCATTCTCACTATGAAAGTCGATTTGTCGAAGGAGTTTGGCCCGTCGGCCTCCGGCAAGACCATTATCGTGGCCTCGACAGAAGGAAATGTGACCGTGCCGGGGAGATTGGAAAAGGTTGGGCTGAACGTGTACCGCAAGAAGTGACGCAGCATGGCCGATGAGCCGAGATCCCGCACGATCGCCTTCAATAAACCCTACGGTGTCTTGCCCACGTTTACCGATATGGTGGGACGGCCTACGCTGGCTCATTTCATCACGTTGCCGGGTGTCTATGCGGCCGGGCGATTGGATCTGGACAGCGAGGGGTTGATGCTGCTGACTTCGGATGGGGCGCTGGCGCATCACATTACCGATCCGCAGCATAAGCTGCCAAAAATTTACCTGGTGCAGGTAGAGCGGATTCCTGACGAGGCCGCCTTGGAGCAGCTGCGGCGTGGAGTCATCTTGAGAGGGACACGCACAAGGCCGGCCGAGGTTGAGACGCTGTCAGGCGAGCCATCGTTGCCTGAACGTGCCGTACCAATCCGATTCCGCAAGACAGTCCCGACCACGTGGCTGCAAATTACATTGCGCGAGGGCTTGAATCGCCAGGTCAGGCGGATGACCGCGGCCGTGGGATATCCCACGCTCCGCCTCGTGCGCATTGCGATCGGCCCGATTGAACTGGGGGACCTTGAACCAGGTGCATGGCGGGCGCTGACAAAACGTGAGATCACTCAGGTTTTTGCAGCGACCACTCGGGCCCTGCGTACTTAGTTTGGGGTTGCTTCCATGGCGCTCAAGCAGCTGCGATCGGGAGAATCCATCACCACCGATCGTTTATTAGCGAGCGCATATAACAGCGAGACGGGCATCGTACTGGAACAGGGAGTGATGTACCGGATGACCGTGATTGAAATCGAGGGGTGGCAGGATGGGCACGTTCCGTGCGATGCCGGAGGGCACGACATTTGGTATCTGAAGCTCGCTCGGTTCAAGCGCCGCGTGCCGGAGGCTAACTGGCTGGCGCTGATGGGGTCGATCAACGGGGAAGAGCCGTTTCTCATCGGCATGCGCACGACGTATACCGCCACGCGCGACGGCCAACTCGTGTGTTTCGCCAATGATGCGGGATTTGCCTATGGGAACAACAAAGGCTGGCTGAAGTTACAGGTGACGAGGGTATAAGAATGAACCGATATTACTTTACGATGAATTCGGAGAGCATCCCGCGACGGTAATGCGGCAGACCGGTTTCCGGATCGGGAAAGAAACAGATGAGGCCATACTTTCCCGGCTGAAAGTCTACAGTGAAGGATCCCTGCCTCCCGTTATCGAGTCCCACCATTCCTCCCATTGGCTTGCCCGGCGGATGGCCGATAGGCTTCTCAGCAAATGAGCTGAAATCGCTCACCGATTTATCCGGAGACAGCTGTACGACCAGCACTTCATGAGGTACTTTGCCGCGATTCGTCACCTGAATGGTCTGAGTGCCGGATGAAATGGTCTGCGGCATACTGAATCCGTAGTCAAGGAGTGTAATCATGGGACCGGAACTCGTCTTGACGGCTTCACGCGAGACTGATCCTCGAACTTGGAGCGATTTCACCATGCCCAATGAGAGGTGGGGGGCGCCTGTATGAGTGGGAACCATGCACAGGAGCAGATAGTCGCCCGGCTCCAGATTCATCGTTGCTCTGGCCTTCGCTCCGGGGGTGACGGCGTTGGGTCCACCGGCGAAGATAATCCATCCCGGTAACTTGGATGGGCTGGCTTTCAGTTCGGCGGCAAAGTCGGCCGGCGTTTTTCCGGGCGGCAATCGGACGACCTGAATATGATGCAGCTCCTGCCCTTCGTTCACGATTTCAATCGTCGTCCGGCCCGGCAGAATGCGATCCGGCCCCCTGAACTCATATTCATCGGCCACAATGCTCACCGTGTGATCGTCCTGTCCTAAGGAGGGAAGCGCAGACAGGATCCAAACCCCGCCGAACAGGATCGCAAGGCAGCGACGCAAGTGGATCATTGTATTTGGTGTGTCACGAAGGGGAGGAAATGTAGGGGCGCGCCTGACTCTCAACCTGAAGTCCTTCGCGTGTAATGACGACCGGACGCAAGCCGGCTGCGCGAAGTTTTCCAGCCAAGTCCCACACCGACAGCGCGTCCAGCAATTGTGGAATTGACTGATTTTCCAAGACGACGCTGGGCATCACGGCGCGATGGAGCGCGGCACCGCTACGCCCGTGATCGACGCGAAAGATGTACGGACCGGATTGGCCGCCATCTTGATAGGCTTCCACGTTGGTTCCCGGAAACTGCCCGGCGAGGTATTCCCGGATCGCACGTACCTTGAGATTCATGGCTTCCATTACGATGCCCCCTGTTACCCGTGAAATGGATACCGGAGGCATCCTAACAGTAAACGGAGCGACAGACACTAACTTATTTCCGGGGGTTCCGTGCAGAGGGCCGACACAAAAACGAAAGCAATCCACTAATCCTTTACCTTGACTTCGAGACGATCGATCAGTTCTGCCACGACCGATCGTTGTGCCTCAGGGCCCAAATCTTTGATCGCGTCACGATAGACGCCGCAACGTTCTTTGGCTTTGGGCGGATCATCCTCGTACTTGGTCAGGCACAGACGATACTGCTTCACCAGAATCGCCACTTCCTGACGCAAGGTGGTTTCCGAGGCCTTCTTATCGAGCCCGACGTTCAAACACCCTGGGAGCAGCGCGAGCATGAACATCATCCCGATCCCGAGGAGGCTCGTCGCGATCTTCAACGTTGCATTGTGCGTCTGTGTCATCTAGTTGAACTCCCTTCTAGTGTGGGCGGTTCGGAGGAGCCGCCAAGTCCTTCGCTTTTGTGATTCGTCATTGGAGGACGGCCGGATTTGTCAGGGCTCGGCGAGCCGCTGCCCGAAGGCTCACTGAGAGCGCCCGAGTTTCGAGTGCCTGAGGCGGCGCCTGGATCGCGGGGCATGCCTCCGATCCCGCTCTGTGGCGCGGTAGGATTCGTCGTGCCGACTCCTCCCGGGCCCGCCGATCCCGTTCCTGTTCCTGTCCCAGCGGATCCCGATCCCGCGGAACCTCCGGACCCGCCTGACCCGCCGGAACCTCCCCCAGCCACAAGGATCCTGTCCGCACGGATCTGAGAGGGAGCATACGAATTGCTTCCAGTGTTTCCCCACACCCAACCGGGTGCAACAAGAGAGAGGCCTATAATGGCTGTTACTGGCAGAGCCCAAACCTTGGAGGTGTTGTAATGCCGTGACATGAGTCCTCCTTTCACCTGGACGCGAGTATCTTGTCCTTCTTTACTAGGTATCGCGGCAGGGACAGGAAGACAATTGCAGCGACCTATGAAAGTGCTGTCGCTTGCTTGTCAGAATTGTGTCGACGTTACGACGACGGAAAATACAGAGAGACGAAGCGAGGGAAGGGGAAACCTGGTTCCTACTTGAGTGCTTTCTCGATCCTACCGACGGCTTTGCCCAACGCGCTGCCGATAACCACCGCCGCTTTGTTGAGCGTGGTCTTGGAATGGCGCAGTTTCTTACCGGTGATTTGTTTTACGGTTTTGGCTGTGCGGCCGGCCTTGCCGGTGACGGTCTTCGTGGCCTTCGCGGCTTGCCGCGATACCTTCTTTGCTCCGCGCGTGACTTTCTTGACTGTTGCCTTTGCTGTAGATCGGGTCATGTGTTCTCCCTTGTAGAAGTGAACGTCTTTCCTGTGGCAGCTTAGTCGATGCAGAATACCCAATGCTCTGTACGTAGGCAAGTGGAATGCGAAAGTGGCGCGCGAGTACGAAAAAAGCGCTAGAATGAGGGAACCTTGGACTTCTACCTAGGAGGGTCGCCATGAATTCCAAACGACGCATTCACGATTCCATCGTCGGCGCAGTGCTCACCCTGGGAACTGCGCTCGGCTACTATGTTCACCCTGCATGGCTGCTCGTGCCCGGCGTCTTGGGTGCGGTGCTCTTCCAGAGCGGCCTCACCGGTTTCTGTCCACTCTATTTTGTCCTGGACCGGACCTGCGCGGAAGAGTCCCCCGCGCGGTAGGCCGACGAAATTCACGAGCGCCACGTTGTTGCTTCTTCGCCCAGGCACGTTTGTTGACCTGACCTGCGCCATCCCAGCCGTTGTGTTCGGGACGATGTTTCTTGCCGCATGTTCCTCCGAACCAGGTTTCCATCGGGTGGAGACTCCTCCAGAAGGCATGCAGGTCACCGAGTTCGCGAGCACCACGGCGCCGCACTCTCATCGCTCCAGCATTTCCAACCGGTATGACGCGCCCTACGACGCCGTCTGGGATTCAGTCGTGCGGGTTGTCCCCGAGCTCGAGAAACTCGGCGAGATGCCTGTCTCGAGATTCGATAAACCACAGGGGCGCGTCGAGGTTCGGGAAACCCATGTGACCCGGGAGGGTCCCCAGAGTTCGATGGAAGATCTGTCTTTCAAAGGCTGGAAGGATGATTTCGTGATCCAGGTGCGCCGCCTGTCGGACACGGAAACGAAGGTCACCGTGCATCGAATCGTACGGGGGCTCCTTTCCAGCACATTGGGATCCTAAGCTTAGAATTCCACGTGGACAAGTTGTCGCG